>Ga0310342_100001996_pt1 | contig 12950 bp, 10 predicted proteins | sample S15DNA20500_MG_FD_206155 | JGI IMG/M metagenome (GOLD analysis project Ga0310342, IMG submission 206155) | Marine microbial communities from station ALOHA, North Pacific Subtropical Gyre - S1503-DNA-20-500_MG | ecosystem: Environmental > Aquatic > Marine > Oceanic | place: Pacific Ocean: North... | reverse complement strand
CGTGATCGCCCTGATGCGACTAGGTGATGTCGCCAACCAAGCCGAAGACTCGTTGATTCGCGCCCTCGACGATGAGACCGGCTATGTCTCGTTCTATGCAGCGGAGGCCCTCCGTACCATGAATTCGCCCACCGCCGCCCAGGCTGCGCTGGACATGGCCCTGGCACAGCGCTGGGACGCCTCACTGAGTGCTGAGCGTCCCTTTTAACTCCTGTCGAACCACCGCCGGGACGCCGCTTTTTGCAAACAAGTGTGCCAAGATGAAGGGGGGCTATCCCTGGCTACGCTGAACGCGGTGTCTCCCGAGGGGGCGTTGACGCTGGAGCTTCCCGTGCAGCCGCCCGACGTGGAGGTGCCGGTGGTCGAATTGTCCCTGAAGTAAAAAACCCCCACCCCTGGAGTGACCTTCCCTCTGAAAACCGGTCCATGAATTGAGAAAGAATGCATGGTGCATGGACGCATTCAGGAAAGGGTGTGGACATGGCCAGGAAAAGGTATCGAGCGGAAGAGATCATCCGCAAGGCGGCGGACCTGGAGCCGTGGCCGAAGGTGTTCCAAAATCTTCGCAGCACCCGCGAGACCGAGCTGGCGGAGCAGTTCCCGATGCATGTCGTCTTCAAGTGGATCGGCAACAGCCCGCCGGTCACGGCGGCCCACTACCTGCAGCTCACCGACGAGCACTTCGACCGAGCGGTCGGCGGCGACTTGAAGGCGGCGCAAAATGCGGCGCAGAAGCTGCACGAAACGACCAGAAACGGCTCGAAACCTGTTCCGAGCCAAGACGCGCAAATCGTTGAAACTTCGGCTGGTTGCGACCAGGTTCCGGCCCACGCCGCAACCTGCGAAGAAGGGCCAATACCCCCTAGGGGAGTCGAACCCCTGTTTTTGGCATGAGAAGCCAATGTCCTAGGCCACTAGACGAAGGGGGCAGGCGGCGTCGGTCGCCAGACCACTAAGGATAGGTGGCATTCCCGTTTCCGGTCAACCCAGAGGATGGGGTCAAACAACCGGACGCGGAATCCGTTTCTCGCAGCGCAGCCGGACCCAGTGGTGCCCTTTCACGACATCCGCACGAGCCGCTCCGGCTCGATCGCCAGCTCGGCCAATACCGGGGCGATCTCCTCGCGAAAGCGCCGGGCGTCGGTCGCATAGCCGGCAGTCGCGCGCACGTGGGGGGCCCGCCGTCGGAACCAGGCCTGGAATCGGTGCATGAGTAATTCGCGGGTGTACTTGCTGATCATGCTGGCCAAGGCCACCGGGAGATTGGCCACTTCGGCTTCGACTTCAAAGGAAACGGTCATGGCGCGATCGCCACGGCTCAAAAAGTATGCGCTGCGCTGCGGGGACTCGTCCTGCACCTGGATCTCCACGTTTTCGAACATCAGCGTCAGCAGTTCACGGTAATTGCGCCGGCCCGACTGCCGATCCACCACCACGGTAGGCCGGTGCCGGCCGTGGTCCAGCCAGATCTTCTGAAGATGGCGGGCCACAAAGGTAAAACTCATCGCGGCCTTCGAACGCATCGTGGTGACCATCTGGTTGAACTGATCTTCGAAGACCACCGCGGCGCGGGTGTCGAGAACACACACGCCCGCCGGATACGCGGCGGCTTGAAGCATGCTGGCGGCGATCGTGATCTGGTCGGCCGTGCAGGCGTTGGGCAAAGCATCCCACGGACAGTCGGGGCCGGGGGCATACCAGGGCATCGCCGCCACCCGCGGCCCGGCAGGCGTGTCGTCCACGGCTTCAAGCCACTCGGCCACGCTCGCCGGATACGTGCCGCCCAGCGCGGCAAACGCGAGAACCCCCTCTTCCAACCGGCCCAAGCCCTTCGACGGGGTATACAGCTTCTTCGAATCGTTGATCTGGATGCGATGATCGCGCCGCCCGCGACCGTCACGCCGTACCGCCACGTTCAGCTTCTTCCAGAGATCCGGCTGTGTGGCGCCGGGATCAAGGTTCTCCACGGCGAGCACGGAGCAACCCACGACCATCGGGCCGAACATCGGACCGTAGCCTGCTTCGTCAATACCGGCGTAGATGAACATGGTTCGCGCGATGTCCGGAGGCCTCACTCTACCGTGATCACGGTTGCCCTGCGGGCGCTTGTGAAGGTCACATTACGAAGGCATCGCGAAGACACAGATTCGCACAGAGGCACCGAGGGCGCAGCCGTGCTTGCCCATGAGGGGCTTCGGTGCCAGGGCCACTCCTTTCCGTGACCGGTCCGCGCTAGGTCTTTGGGTGAAGCTTTTCGCTCGGCCTTCCTTCGCCATGGGCTCCGGCATCCAGTTGCTTGAGAACCTTCGCCCAGACCGTCTCGACGTCGATCCGGCCGATCAGCGACTGGTCATGGGGGTGGCGGCGGTAGGTGCGGGCATCGATCTGGGCTCCCGCAGTCACCACGCATTCGGCCCGGCCGTACGGCCCCACGAGTTGCGGCTGGGTAGGGCCGAAGATCGCCACCAACGGTCGGTCGAACCCGACTGCCACGTGCATGGCCGCCGAGTCGTTGCTCACCAGCAGACGCGAGCGGCGGATGACGGCAAGCAAGCCTCCCACCGTCGTGGTGGGGAAGTGCAACCGTTCGGCGGCCTGCCCGACCAGGTCCGATAGGCGCTGTACCTGTTCCCGCTCGCCAGGCGCCGCCAGAACGAGAATGTGCCGGCCCGCAGGGCCCTCATCGAGCAACCGGCGAGCCAGCACGGCATACCGTTCCAATGGCCAGCACTTGCTGGCCCACCGCGCGGTGGGCGCCAAGCACGCGTAAGCCGTATCGGGTCCGAGCCCGGTATCTTCCAGCCATTGGTCGAGCCAATTCTCGTCGCCGGACCCGACGTTTAAATGCATGTCGACAACGCGCTTGAAACCAATGCGCTCGACCAGCGTCAGCATGCGATCGACGCTGTGCATCTCACGATCGATGCGGTACCGCTTGTTGTAGCCCAGAAAGGCCAGCTCCGCCGCGTTGCGGAATCCGACCCGCTGGCGGGCCCCCGACAGCCGGGTGACCAGTCCCGACCTCATCAGGCCTTGAAGATCCACCACCAAGTCGTAACGCCGGCTGCGCAATGCCCGCAGCCACGCCAGAGCGGCCCCGGCGCCGCGGCCTGTGCGCAACGCCAAGCCCAAAGCGTCACGCGGGAAGGGCACCACATTGTCCAGATCAGGATGATGACGAACAGCGTCCTGGTACCTGTCGTGCACGAGCCAGTCGATGCGGGCCTTCGGCAGGGCTTGTCGCAGTGTGGCCAAGACGGGCACGCTGCGGCACACGTCACCCAGCGCCGAGGGACGGACGATCAGCACGTTGTTCGGGGGTGGTGCCACAGCCCGTCCGTCCATGACGGCCTACTATAGAGCAGCACCGTTCCGGTAGCCCGGCTTGCAATTCACCCTGTCAATGTCGAAACTTACGTTGGAGATGGGACTGCGCAATCCCAGCCAGACATGAATCGAGGCGACCGGGGAGGACGGGTGGCGGTGCAATCATGCCCACGGCGATCATTTCCGACATCCACGGCAACCTCGACGCCCTCCAGGTCGTACTGGCGGACATCGAGCAGCGGGGCATCAAGCAGATCTACTGCCTCGGTGATGTCATCGGCTACGGCCCCAACCCCTGCCAGTGCCTCGACCTGGTCATCGAGAAGTGTGCCTGGTCACTGATGGGCAACCACGACTTCGCCGTCCTCTACGAACCGACCGCCTTCAATTCCAGCGCCGAGGCTTCGGCCTTCTGGACCCGCCGTCAATTCGAACTTGAGCCGGACGCCGACGTACAACGCCGACGCTGGGAGTACCTGGTCAACCTGCGTATCCGTGCCGCGGACGACGGCGCCGCCTGGTATCACGCCTCGCCGCGCCGGCCGATCAACGAGTACATCTTCCCCGACGACGTGGTCACGTCCCCGGCCAAAATCCACCAGATCTTCGAGCGTATCGAGCACAAGTGTTTCGTGGGGCATACGCACATCACCGGGGTGTTCACCGACGAACCCGATTTCTATCCGCCGTCCGATCTCAGTGACCGGTACACCTTCGTCGACCACGAGAAGTGCGTGGTCAACCCCGGTTCGGTAGGCCAACCGCGTGATCGGGATCCCCGCGCCAGCTACGCGGTGCTGACAGACAAGTCGGTTGACTTCTACCGGCTCGAATACGACATCGAAGCGGTCGTGCGGAAGGTTGCCGCGATCCCCGAGCTGCACGATTTCCTCGGGCAGCGACTGCTGGAAGGGCGGTAACCGCCGTGACCGTGCGGTGTGCCCTGTATTGCTTTTGACGTTGCCATGAACTCGCCCGATTCCCGCACCCCCGCTTTGCACCTGTCGATCGTGGTTCCCATGCTCGACGAGGCCGACAACGTCGAGACGCTGGTCGATCAGGTCGACGTTGCGATGACCGCTGCCGGTATCCACGCCGAGTTAATCTGCGTCGACGATGGTTCGACCGACACGACACGGCAACGCCTCAACACGGCCGCCGCGACACGTCCCTGGGTCCGCGTGCTTCACCGCGATGCGCCGCAGGGTCACTCCTCGGCCATGCAAGCCGGCATTGCCGCGGCCCGTGCCCCTTACACGGCAACGCTCGACGGCGATCTGCAGAACGATCCGGCCGACCTTCCTCGCCTCCTGGCGATCGTCCGAACCGGCCGTGCCGACATGGTTCAAGGGCACCGAGCCCGACGACGTGACACGGTAATTCGCAAGATAAGCAGTTGGGTGGGCCGATCGGTCCGCCATCTGCTCTTGAACGACCGCATCATCGACACCGGTTGTTCCACGCGGGTCATACGGACGTCGCTGGCGCAGCAGTTTCCCCTGCAGTACAAGGGCATGCATCGTTTTCTGCCGGTCCATGCACGCATGCACGGTGCCATCGTCGTCGAAGAGGCCGTGGCCCACCGTCCACGCCAGGCCGGCGCGACCAAGTACGGCATCGTCAACCGCGCGTGGGCCGGTCTGATCGACTGCTTCGCCGTCCGCTGGATGGGCTGGCGCCTGCGTTCCGTGGCCACGGTGGAAACCACCGCCACGGTGACGGCGGAGATACCCGCCGAGGCCCGCCTTTGACACCACTGCGGCCCACGACGATCCCGTACCGATCTGGCCCGGATCTTCACCCTCCGCGGCCGATGCCCATGGTTCCCACCGTCCGGCACAGAGCCGTATCGATATGATGAGCCCGCCATGCCTACCCTGTGGACCCGAACGCTGATTCCGACATCGCGCGAGGCCCCCGCCGACGCCGAAGTTCCCTCTCACCAACTCCTGATGCGCGCGGGGATGATCCACCGCCTCGGCAGCGGTATCTACAACTATCTGCCACTGGGGCTTCGCGCCCTGCACAAGGTCATGCAGATCATCCGCGAGGAGATGAACGACGCCGGTGCCGTCGAGACACTGCTGTCGGCCCTGCAGCCCATCGAGTTGTGGCACCGCAGCGGGCGGCGGAACGACTACGGCGACGTTCTCTTCGTCGTGACAGATCAGCACGGCCGTGAGCAAGCCCTGGGCCCAACCCACGAGGAGGCCGTCACCGAGACGATCGGTGCGCTGGTGAACAGCTACCGTGACCTTCCGGTGACGCTCTACCAGATCCAGACGAAATTCCGAGACGAGTACCGCCCACGTTTCGGCATTCTCCGCTCTCGTGAGTTTCAGATGAAGGACGCTTATTCCTTCGATATCGACCACGAGGGTCTCGATCGCAGTTATGCGGCCATGTACGAGGCCTATTGCCGCATCTTTCAACGCTGCGGCGTGCCCTTCGTGGTGGTCGAAGCCGAAAGCGGCGAGATGGGAGGGTCGCGGTCACAACAATTCACCGTGCCCGCGCCGACCGGCGAAGACGTCATCTTTGCCAGCGACCATGGCTATTCGGCCAATCTCGAGAAGTGTGCCACCGGACCGCGCGACAGTGATCTGGGCGGTGAGCCGACAGGTGAATGGGCTGCGATCGACACCCCCGAATGCCGTTCCATTGCCGACCTGTGCCAAGGGTGGAAGCGGTTTGCCGGTTCCAAGCTGAAGCCGGCGAACGTCTTGAAGACGCTGATCTACCGCCGACCCGACGGCCATGATGACGGGGTCGCGCCGTGGGCCATGGTCGTCGTGCGCGGCGATCACGAGGCCAACGCCGAAAAGGTTCGCCAGGCGTGTGGGCCGGGCCTGAAACTGGCTGAAGATGCCGAGGCGCGCACCGCCGGTTTCCCGATCGGGTTCGTCGGACCCCATGCGATCCTCGGCCGCGAAGACACGGATCTATACATCGACGCCGATGCCGCCCGGGGTGGATTCTGGGTCGCCGGCGGTAACCGCGATCATGTGCACGTACAGCACTTCAACTGGCATCGTGACGTACTGGCCCCCGCGGGCCTGGCCGACGATGCAGCAACGTTGATCCACGATCTGCGCAATGCGATCGACGGCGATCCGGCGCCCGATGGCGGAACCCTCAAGGCATCGCGCGGCATCGAAGTGGGGCAGGTCTTCAAACTTGGAACCAAGTACAGCCGCGCGTTGGATATCGAGGTCATGGACGACAAGAACCAACGCGTCGCCCCGATCATGGGGTGCTACGGAATCGGGGTCAACCGCATCCTCGCCGCGTCGATCGAGTCGGACCACGGACACGATGATGACGGCATCATCTGGCCCGCGACCATCGCACCCTACTCTTTCCTGATCACCGCCCTCAAGTACGAGGGCAACGTGCAGGCGGCGGCGGACACCCTCGGCCGCGACCTTGAGGCGGCCGGGTACGACGTGCTCGTCGATGACCGTGACGAACGTCCCGGGGTGAAGTTCAAGGACGCTGACCTGATCGGTATCCCCGTGCGAATCACCGTCGGGGCCCGGGCCTTGAGCGACGGCAACGTCGAGATCAAGGCTCGCCATGGGGGCCAAGTGCAGACGGTGGCGCTCGACGTGGCGGCCTCGGCCGCCGTTGCCTTGCTCAAATCCATCGGGGTCGCGACGACCGCGGGAACATGACCCGACGGTCGAGGTGATATCTTCCCGGCATGTCCAAAACCTCGAACCACGCCCGCGCCGCGGCGATGCGCGTCGTGCAACGCCTTCAGGAAGCAGGGTACGTGGCGTACCTTGCCGGGGGGTGTGTACGCGACACGCTCCTTGGCCGATGGCCGAAGGACTACGACGTGGCCACCGACGCCGAACCACCCCAGGTCAAGGCGTTGTTCCAAGGTGCTCGCCTCGTCGGGGAGGCTTTCGGGGTTCTGCTCGTTCCGCGGCACGAAGCGGAACATCGCTTCATGATCGAGGTGGCCACCTTCCGTACCGACGGCCCATACACCGACGGGCGCCGTCCCACCGAGGTCCGCTTCACCGACGCGCGGCAAGACGCGGCGCGGCGCGATTTCACCATCAACGGCCTCTTCGAAAATCCGTTGGCACCGGACGGGCACGATCCCATCATTGACTACGTTGACGGCCGCGTCGATCTGGACCGTGGGGTCGTGCGGGCCATCGGTGATCCTGAACAGCGGTTCGGCGAAGACTACCTGCGCATGCTCCGGGCGGTACGGTTTGCGGCGCGGTTCCAGTTTCAAATCGAAGAGGCCACCCGCGCGGCCATCGTGCGGCACGCTTTTCGCCTCGGCCAGATCAGCGCCGAGCGTATCGGACAGGAATCCAAGGCCATGCTGTCCCCCGGGGAAGACAGTCGTCCGCACGAAGCCGTCCAATTGATCCAGGCGCTGCACCTCGACGATACGCTGCTCGGCGAAGACCACGCCGAGGTGCCCACCCCCACCGTCAAGAACCTTCCCCCCGAGGCCAACTATCCCACCGTCCTGGCGGCATGGATCCTGGATCGCCGGGCGGCAGATCAAGGCGACGACGCCTGTCGGAAGCTGGACCCGGTTCACAGCGCAGCCCCGCTGCGGACACGGCTTTGTCTTAGCAATGACCAGCACGGAGGGCTGACCGCGGTGCTCGCGCTGGTGCGGCGGGTCATGGCCTGGCCGACGCTACCGGTGGCCCAGCACAAGCGGCTGATGGCCGATCGTTACTGGCCGCAGGCGCTGCTGCTGCTGCGATCTCATCTCGGCCCGATCGATGCCACCCTCCGCGATCGGGTCAATGCCGATGCCACCATCCTTGCCGCTACCGAGCTGGCGCCGGACCCTTTCGTGCACGGCGGTGACCTGATCGCCCTGGGCATCAAGCCAGGTCCGGCCCTGGGCCGGTTGCTGACCGACGTCTACGACGCACAGTTGGAGGACGACGTCCGCAATCGTGAAGAAGCCCTCGCTTGGCTGCGGCGACAGGTGTAAGCGGACATCACGCGGAGGGGCCTATGCCATCCTCGCCCCTCGGTAATCCGTTCTGTTAAAGTGCTTGAAATGCTCGTGACCACGGTCAGCACACTGCTTTACACGCCCGCCACGACGATTGCCAGCGTCGAATCCCTGCTCCTGCAATCGTCCGATGTGACGGGTTATGTCCTCATCGCCCTGCTTCTGCTGTCCAGCGGCGTCGGCGCGCCGATGCCAGAGGATATTCCCCTGCTGATCGGCGGGTGGTTGTGTGGACTGGAGCAAGCCAGATTGCCGCTGATGCTGCCCTTGGCCTGGTTCTTCGTAATCGCCGGCGACTGCGTTCTCTATTGCCTCGGACGCCGGTACGGTCACCATGTGCCCCAGCTTCCGGGTTTGAGCCGCATCCTGACCTCTCATCGAATCGAGCGGACCGAGCGGTTCTTCCAACAGCACGGTGGCAAGACGCTGTTCTTTGTCCGTTTCCTGGCCATTATCCGCGCCTCCACATGGTTCGTCGCAGGCGCAATCCGCATCCCCTTCTGGAAGTTCGTGGCCTACGATGGCGCAGCGGCGTTGATCTTCGCGCCCGGCCTGGTTCTGCTTGGATGGAAATTCGGCCCCCGTTCCAAGGAGATCGGCGACTACGTACGCTGGACACAGCTCGGCCTGACGGTGCTGGTCTTCCTGACGGTCGTGATCGTGTTGGGATATCACTTGCTTCGTCGTTATCGCGCGCCGGCGCATTGACACCGCCCGAAAGTTGCGTCTATCGGGCGATCACCTATTCTGGTTCAGACATGACAAGCACGCACACGGTTGAATCGGGCCAGTTGAAAGACGCCTACCGGCGCCTGAACGATCGCGTCGGCACCGCTGCCGAGCGCAGCGGGCGTCGACGGGAAGACATCGTCGTCGTCGCGGTGACCAAGAACGCGGGTCCCGACCAGATTCGTCACCTTGTCGAAATGGGTCACTGCGACCTCGGCGAAAGCCGTGTTCAGCAGTTGACGCAACGCGCAGCGCAGCTGGAGGAATTCCTCTCGCGGCGCCGGTCGCTGGGACGGTCCACGACCAAGGAACAGGTGGACGTGCCCGACGAAGTGCGTTGGCACATGGTCGGCCATTTACAGCGGAACAAGGCCAAGCACCTGCTTCCGCTGGTTCAGTTGATTCACAGCGTGGACAGCCTCCGGTTGGCCGAGGAGTTGCACACCCACGCGTCGCGACTCGATTGCACCGTGGACGTTTTGTTGCAGGTCAATGCCTCGCAGGAACCGGGGAAACACGGCGTGGTGGCGCCGGCCGCCCTGCATCTCGCCGAGCAGATCGACACGATGCTGCATTTGCGCATGCGGGGCGTGATGGCGATGGCGCCCCAGTCAGAAGAAAAGGAAGCGATCCGCTGGAGCTTCGCGCGGGCAGCCGAGATCTTCCAGGACATTCGCGACGCCCACATCGGCGGTCGCCACTTCAATGCCCTTTCCATGGGCATGACCAACGACTTCGAACTGGCCATTGAGCAGGGGGCAAACGTGATTCGAATCGGCCGTGCCTTGTTCGGTGAACCCCAGGATTGACATGCCTGACGTCTAGAAGAGTTCCGCCTGCGGGGCGGGCTCCAGGCAGGAGGGGAAATCGTTTGTCACGCGGTTCACGGCCCAGCCCACGCGACGTGCGGTCATGCGTTCATCGGGAAAGGGACGCAGGAGAAAAGCCACGGCCTCCGGATCCTCGACCGTGGGATCCATCCACACCGGGTAATGGTCGACGTCTAGGATGACCGGCATGCGATCGTGGATCTCCGCCACGCACGGATTCGGCGTCGTGGTCAGAATCGTGCAACCATCGACCTCGCTGCCGTCCGGGGAATGCCACGTTTCCCACAGTCCGGCAAAGCCGAATAGTCCTCGATGCTTCAATGCCACGTGGTAGGGCTGCTTGCCCGAGGCGGTGCGCTTCCATTCATAAAAGCCGTCGGCAGGTATCACGCAGCGCCGCCGGCGCAGCGCCGCACGAAACGCCGGTTTCTCCGCTGCCGTTTCACTACGGGCATTGATCAGACGGGCCCCGATCGAGAGGTCCTTCGCCCATGACGGCACCAGTCCCCAGACCATCGAACGAAGGGCTACCGTGGCCGCGGCGCTCGACGCGGCCACGACGGGCACTGGTTGCGATGGCGCGATGTTGTAACGCGGACGCCACGCCGGCGGGCAATCCACCCAAAAGTGGCTCGCCAGTTCTTCGGCCGAGGCGGTCAACGTGTACCGGCCACACATGATGGTGACTCCAACGCGGACGGTTACATCAGTGCCACGGGATCCACATCAACCGCCGTACGTGTATCGGCGCGAAGGGAGCCAGCGTTCCGAAGCGCCGTCATCAACTGCTGCAGTCGAGCCCCCGCCGACGGCGGTGACGCCATCAGTTCCACCTGATGGCGATGGTACTCGGCGATGCGGGCGATGGGGCAAGGGTCCGGACCCCGCACGTCGATCCCGAGCCGCATACGTTCATTCATCGACACCAGATTCGTCGCCAGCTTGGCCGCATCCCGCTTACAGCGTTGAGCGTCCCGATGGCGCACCACCACGCGAACCATCCGCGTGGCAGGCGGCAGTCCCACCTCGGCACGAAGGGCCAACTCCTGTTGCGCAAACGTGGCGTAGTCATGACGCGCGGCCAGCCCGATGGCGGGATCCTCCGGCGAAAACGTCTGAACGATGACACGACCGCCCTTCTCACTGCGGCCGGCACGCCCCGCCACCTGCGCGACCATCTGGAACGTCCGTTCCGCCGCCCGAAAATCCGGCAGATGCAGTGCCGTGTCGGCGCTGATCACGCCGACCAGTTGAACGTTCGGAAAATCGAGCCCCTTGGCGATCATTTGTGTGCCGACGAGAAGATCCACTTCGCCTCGCCCAAACCGGGACAACGCCTCGGTATAGTCGTGGCCGTGCCGCATCGTGTCTGCGTCCATGCGCAAGCAGTTGGCCCCGGGGAATTTCGTCGCCAGTTCCTCTTCCACGCGCTGCGTGCCCAGTCCGAACGTGACGACGCGGTGTGCTTGGCAGGAAAGACATTGCGCCGGCAGCGATTGCTCGCATCCGCAATGATGACAACGCACGAATCCCCCGATGGGGAGGGCGGTGTGCTTGTGGTAAACCAGCGCCGCATCGCAAAACGTGCACTGAAGTTGCCAGCCGCATTGGTGATCGGGGCATCCGACGTAGTTGGCGTAACCACGACGGTTCAACAGAAGCAACACCTGCCCTCGCACGCGCAGCACCGCGTGGATGCCTGTCTCGAGATCGAGACTCAACAGGTGGATGCCGCCACGTCCCGTCGACGCGTACCGACGTCGTCTTTCTTCGGCCATGTTCACGACGGCAACGTGCGGCAACGAAAGACCCGCCACCCTCCGTGACAACGTGTGCAACTGGTATCGCGGTTGCGGATCGGAACGTGTCGCGTTGTGGTAGCTTTCCAGGCTCGGCGTGGCCGATCCCAGCAGCACGGGCACACGGGCCAACTGGCCCCGCTTGATGGCGACATCACGGGCATGATAGCGCGGCAACTGGTCCTGCTTGTAGGAAGCGTCATGCTCTTCATCGACGATGATCAGGCCAAGATGGGGCATCGGTGCGAAGACTGCGGATCTCGCTCCGACCACGATTCTCGCTTCCCCCGAGCGGATGCGCATCCACTGTTCGTTTCGCTGCGCTGCGGTCAAACCCGAGTGGAGAACCGCCACGGCATCGAAGCGGCTGACGATTCGGCGCACGGTCTGCGGTGTCAGCGATATCTCGGGCACGAGCATCAGCGCACCGGCCTGCGGGTCATGTTCGATCACGCTTTGGATAACCCGCAGATAAACCTCGGTCTTCCCGCTGCCGGTCACGCCGTGGATAAGATGGACAGCGAAGCCCTCGGGCAGATCCTGGACCACGGCATCGATGACGCCGCGTTGGTCTTGATTCGGCCGGATCACGTCGGCTTCGGGCGGTCCGCCAGTATCCAGTGCTCCTGCGCGGGCCCGCACATCGGATTTTTCCTCAACGACCAGCCACCCCTTCTCAACCAGTGCCCGTACGGCGGTCACTGTCCTGGCCCCGGCGTCATCGGCCAGCGTGCGCATCGGCCAGGCAGTCTTGCCTTCCGCCTCCCGGACCGCGACGGCATCCATGATCCGCCGCTGCAACGCCGTGAGACGCCCCTCCGGCGGCCGGGGGGCCCGGGACACATAGGCCACCGAGACGCTGCCCGTGCCACGTTTCACCGCGGCAGGGATCATCGCCGCGATGACCATTCCCAGGGGGCAACAGTAGTAGCCCGCCATCCACCGCGCCAGCGCAATCAGGTTCTCCGTCAGGGGGGGCCGATCCGTTTCGCACCGGATCACCGGCTTGATCCGTTCCGGCGGCAAGTCGGGTTCGACACAGGTTTCAACCACAAAGCCGGTGACGCGGCGGTTCCCACGCCCCAGGGGCACCGTGACACGCTGACCAGGACACAGCGATGCCATCGATCGGGGCACGGCGTAGGTCAACCCCGCAGGGGCAAGGTCGATCGATTGCTCGGGGGCCACGCGCACGTAGCCCACGACGGGCTCACGTGTTTCTGGGCCATCAAAGAGTTGGGCCATTGCGGCCAGTATAGCGCG
>Ga0310342_100001994_pt1 | contig 12956 bp, 8 predicted proteins | sample S15DNA20500_MG_FD_206155 | JGI IMG/M metagenome (GOLD analysis project Ga0310342, IMG submission 206155) | Marine microbial communities from station ALOHA, North Pacific Subtropical Gyre - S1503-DNA-20-500_MG | ecosystem: Environmental > Aquatic > Marine > Oceanic | place: Pacific Ocean: North... | reverse complement strand
CAAGCTGCGAAGATGGTTCCCACCCGCGCCAGCCATTAGACTGTGACCTGAGCGTGCGACCGCGTCCTCCTCTCTACATCCAAGGAACAAATCCATGATGGGCCGATCTTTTCTTTCTTCGCTTTTTCCTGCCATCGTGCTTTCACTCTTCGGCTGTTTCAATCCAGCCCCGGCCTCTGCCGAGATCACCCATTCCTTCCTGGGTCTGGGCAAGGCGAACCAGGCCGTGATCGTGGCCGAGGACGGCACGGTCGAGTGGAAGTTTGAGAAGCCGGCAAGTGACGGCTGGGTGCTCCCTGGTGGCAACGTGCTGCTGGCACTCTACCCGACCGAGGGATTCCCCAGCGGTGGCGTGGTGGAAGTCGAGCGGGAATCCAAGAAGATCGTTTTCCAGTACAAGGGACAGCAGAAGGAAATCAGCACCGTACAGGCCCTTTCCAAGGGACGTTTCCTGGTGGCCGAACTGGGGCCGGAACCTCGTGCGCTGGTCATCGACCGGAATGGGGATATCCTGAAAAGCACTCCGCTGCAGTGCCAGACCAGCAATTTCCACATGCAGACGCGGATGTTGCGGGTGCTACCCAACGGCAACTACATCGCGCCGCACCTTCTGGATTTTGCCGTCAAGGAATACGACCCCGACAGCGGCAAGGTCCTTCGCACCTTTCCCACCGACGACCGGGGCCGTGAAAAGCGTGACTGGCCATTTACCGCGATCCGGCTCAAGGATGGCAACACGCTGATCGGCTGCACCAACGGCAACCGCATCATCGAGGTCGATGCCGATGGAAAAATTGTCTGGAAGGTCTCCAACGAGGACATCGGGGAGGATCTCTTCGATGATGCCTGTGGTGCCCAGCGGCTGCCCAACGGCAACACGGTGATCACCAGCTACCACAGTGGCGGGGACCGGGTCAAGCTTTTCGAGGTGACACGTGAGAAGAAGGTGGTCTGGCGGTACTCGGGAATGAATCACGGCTTCCACCATTTCCAGATCCTCACGACCAACGGCAAACCGCAAAAAGCGAACACCCTGAAATAGCTGCGGGGAGAAGTTTATCACGACGGGCACGCGACCCGCCGAACCCACTGCTGAAAGGAATTCCCATGCGGATATTACTTGCCCTGACGATCATCATCGCCTGCGGCCAGGTGAGCCCGGTCAGCGGTGCCGAGGAGATCACCTGGCGGGGTTCGGGCAGGGGCGGTGCGGTCGCATCGGGACGCGAGGAAGCAGTTGCCGCAGGGCTCTCCCTTCTCGAGCAGGACGGCAACGCGGCCGATGCGGCCGCGGCAACCCTGCTGGCCCTGGCCGTGACCGATTACGGCCTGTTCGCCATGGGGGGCGAGGTTCCGCTGTTGATCTACGATGCCAGGAAACGAGAGGTCAAGGTGCTCTCTGGGCTGGGACGGGCTCCGCTAGATCCGGAGGCCATCAAGTGGTACTACGACAATGGAATTCCCTCGGGAGGGAACATGAAATCGGCGCCCACACCGGGTGCCGTGGACCTCTGTGTCACGCTGCTGAAACTCTATGGAACCGCCTCCTTTGAACAGGCAGTGACCCCGACGCTCACGCTGCTCGACGCGGGGGGAGATGACTGGTACCCGCCACTGGCGATCACGCTCCGCAAGCTGGTCGAGGCAGAACAGGCATGCCCGGGAAACCGGGAGCAGAAGCTCGCTGCTGCCCGGGATCGCTTCTACACGGGCGACGTGGCCGACGAACTGGTCGCCTGGTACAAGGAGACAGGCTCTTTCCTGCGGAAGCGCGACCTGGCAGCCCAGGTGACGCGTGTGGAAGACCCGGTCTCGGTGAACTATCGCGGGTACACGGTGCACAAGTGCGGCCCCTGGACGCAGGGCCCCTATCTCTGCCAGTCGCTGCGACTGCTCGAGGGCCACGACCTGCAGGCCATGGGACATCTTTCGGCCGATTACATCCACGTGGTGACCGAGTCGCTCAAGCTTGCTTTCGCCGACCGGGATGAATACTACGGGGATCCGCTGTTTACCGATGTACCGCTTCGCCGCCTGCTCTCCAGTCGATACACCAACCGCCGCCGCAGCCTGATCGACATGCAGTCTGCCTCGCTCCAGCGGCGGCCTGGTGACCCCGGCCGGATGCAACCCCTGCTGGTCGGGGAATCCCTGGAGGAATCCAGGGCCAACATTCCCGTCCAGGACACCACCACCTGCGTGGTCGCCGACCGTTTTGGCAACCTGGTGGCGGCCACCCCCAGCTGCAACCTGCTCTCGAACAAGCCCGGCCCCTCGGGTGTTAACCAGGGTAACCGCCTTCGCAGCCTGAATACGACGCCCGGTCATCCCAACCGGATCGAGCCCGGCAAGCGACCCCGCATCACGCTCACCCCCACGCTCGTCACCCGCAACGGCAAGCCGGTGGTCGCAATCAGCGTGGCAGGCGGCGACCTGCAGGACCAGACGACCCTGAACCTGATACTGAACCACGTGGAATTCGGCATGCTGCCGGACCAGGCCTGCACGGTGTCCCGGTTTCAGACAGGGCATCACCAGGGGTCGTTCGATCCCAATCCAGACCGGGATGCGGCCTTCGGCCAGGCCGGTAGCCTGCAGGTCCATAGCGGCGTGACTGCAAAGGTCCAACAGGCCTTGACCGACCGCGGCCACAAGCTGCGGACCACCCCCGGTGCCATCGGCTATCCGGTGATGATCTACATCGACCAGCAAACGGGGATCATTCATGCCGCCGGGGATCCCACGGTGATCAACAATGGCCGCGACCGGGGCCGCCACGCCGCGGCACTGGAGTAAGCAAAGGATGGCCTGAGCCTGGGAACGGGCCTGGCGGACTACATCCGTTATGCCGGGCAGGTTATAGTCACAGGCAGGACGACCGGGCATGGGCCTGCACAAGTCCTCCCTCACACGGCCAGACAGGAGCGGATGCATGGCAAGCGGCGAGCGAGTCATTAACGTCGCCATCATCGGTGGCGGCATGTTCTTTGACGACATCATCGGGCAGACCTTCAAGGACTTCCTCCGCGGCGGGATCGCCGGGTCGCTGACCAGTATCGGCATGAGCCACCTGGCCAGCGCCGTGGCCGACGTGGAGATCCGCGTCTCGGCCGTCGGCACACGGAGTGAACAGAGTGGCACTGCCGGGCGAATCGCGGACTGGTTCGCCGAGGATTTCCCCGATGCCGGGATCGACGCCTGTTACGGGGAAACGGTCTGGCAGGAGATCCTGGAAAAGCACAAGCCGGACGTGCTGTTTGTCGCCACGCCCGACCACCTCCACGCCCAGCCGATCCTGGACGCCCTGCAGGCCGGCTGTGATGTGATCACGGAAAAGCCGCTCTGCCTGACCACCAGCGAGGCGGACCAGATTATCAGCGCCGCCCGCGAGGCGGACCGCATCGTGGCGGTCGACATGCACAAGCGCTACGATCCCTTCGTCCGTGAGATGATGCTCAAGGCCCCGCAAGCATACGGTCCGATCAACCGCGTCCGTGCCGTGCTGGAAGAGCCGCTGGAAGTGAGTACCGAGATATTTGCCTGGGCGGAACAGAGTAACCCATTTGCCTATGTCGGCTGCCACTGGCTCGATGTGGTCCACCATTACATGAAGGTACGGCCCGTCTCGGTGTTTGCCACCGGTCAGAAGAACCTGCTGTTGGGCTGGGATCAGCACCACCAGGAAGTTGCCCAGCGGCGCGGTCTGGATCCCTCGTCCTTCAAGCGGCAGCATGTGATCCAGACCTGGGACAGCGTGGACGTCGCCGTGACCTACGACAACGGCATGCGGGGCGACTACAACAACAACTGGATCAACCCGGCCGAGTTCGAGGGGGCGGTGAACCAGGAGATCGAGCTTTACGGTATCTACGGCCGCGGCATCGTGGACCAGCAGGACCGCGGCTTTCGCGAGGCGATTATCGGGGACGGTTCCCGCACGCGGAATCCCTCCTTCGGTGGCCGCATCCAGCACGAGGGAGGCGAGCTGGAGATCTTTGGTTACGGGAAGGCCTCGATTGCCGCCGGCCTTTTGGCAATCATCCGCCGCCGCCTGCTGGGCGAAACACTCGACCAGATCGGCGACTCCTATCCCACCGACGCGAGCCAGCGAGACGTGGTCCAAGTGATTGAGGCCGCCTCGATCGTGGCCGAGAAAAACTACCAGCACTTCCAGGCCGGCCGCGGAACACCCGTCACAGCGCTGCTCGAAGAATCCGGAATCCAGATCATCGAACCGTGAGTGGAATTCCTGCTACGGCTGGATGATAAACTCCAGCTGCCGGTGAGCCTGCCGTAGCGCCTCCTCAACCTCTTCCGGCTGGTCGGCCCGGGCAAAGAGAAACCCCAGGTACTGGGAACCTTCCGGCAGGGGCACAAGCTGCTGCCCCAGGTGCGAGGTGATCGTCAGATCATCGATCCCGGCAACCGACCTGGCATCCTCCAGTCCGCGGATTTCTTCCAGCCGGCCGGCGGCTGGAATCGGGATCATCATCACGCCGGCCGCCTCTGACTGCCGAGCCGGCAGCTCCATCTCCTGGTCGACCGCATGCCGGATAATCAGCTCCTCCAGTGACAAGCCGCTACCAAACGTCAGCAGCCTTGAGCAGAGCCCACCGATCGAACGGCCATGGACCTCCAGCACAACCGGGCCGTCGGTAGCCAGCCGCAGTTCCGCATGGACCGGCCCATCCGCAAGACCCAGTGCGCTGGATGCCTGCTGGACTAACCTGGAAATACCCTGCTGGACATCGTCAGCCAGCTGGGAAGGAGTCAGGTAAATCGTCTCCTCAAAGAAGGGGCCGTCCAGGGCATCCGGCTTGTCAAACAGGGCAAGAACCTGCAAGGTTCCGCCGGTGAGGATTCCTTCCAGGGCAACTTCCGGCCCATCGACATACTGCTCAACGAGAAATTCCCGCACTCTCTCGCCATCCTGGCAGGCAAGGATCGCTTCCAGGCGGTCAACACGGGCGGCAAACTGGTCCGGGTCGTCGGCCCGCATGACTCCCTGGCTGGCCGCCAGCGAGAGCGGCTTGACCACGCAGGGATACTCCACCCGGGCAGCCAGGTCCGCTCGATCCTCATCCAGGCAACAGAGGCGATACCAGGGCGAGGAGACCCCGTCCTGCTCAAACATTTGCCGCATCAGGTGCTTGTCCTCCGCCGCCGCGGCGGACTGGACCGAGTTGTGCCTCAGTCCCAGTGCCTCGGCGATCGTCGCCGCTACAACAACCACCTGGCTGTCCACTGGCACGACGGCATCGATCGGCCAGTCCCGTGAGAATTCCATCACCCGTGCCGCTGCTCCCTGCGGGTCCTGGAAATTGAGCGTGAGCAGGGCAGATGGGTTGAGATGTTCAAGCGTGTTGGGATGCTCGGAGGCGACGGTCACGTCCACCTCCAGCTGGTGGGCGGCAGACAGGAATGCCTCGGTGCGGTAGGTCGTTGTCGGCAGCAGCAGCAGCACCCGCGACATGACCGGCATTACTTCTTGGAGGGAGTGTAGTAAGGATTCCGACCTGCCGCATGGTCCGTCACATCGAGTATATCGCCCACTCCCGGTACGGCGGCCCGGATCGCATTCTCAATTCCGAATTTCAGGGTCACATCCGCCTGGCCACAACCCTGGCAGCCGCCACCCATCTGGATATAGACGGTGTTATCCTGCACGTTGATCAGGTTGATCACACCACCGTGGCTGGCCACCGAGGGGTTGATATCCTTGTCAATGACATCCTGGACCCCCTCACGGATCTCGTCAGTGCTGGGAAGACTCTCGCGGGCTGCATCCGAGACGGCAGGCTCGCCGGATGCCAGGTGCTCTCGAATCGCCCCCCCCACACTGCGCCCGATTACCTGCCAATCGACATCCGCTGTCTTGTTGACTGTCAGTTGGTTATGAGAAACCACGACTCGTGAAACACCCTCGATGTCAAACAGACGCTCGGCCAGGGACGATCCCGCGGCCGCTTGCTTGTCCATGAAAGCGAACGACTGGTTGGGATAGATGTCCTCACTGACAGTGAACCGGCAGCTTGCATCGGAGACCGGTTCCGCCGTAATGGAAATTTCGCCCTCTGCCATAACGCGTTCTCCTTCGCTCATCGTGTCCAGGGTTTCACGAAATGCCTGCCGACCCATGACTGGCTGCTGGCAGGAAAAGTTCTCACAAATATAGGTTGTAACATTTTCGTCCTGCTGGTGCTTGCCGGCAAAGACTTCCTTTAGGTTAACCGATTGCACATCATCTGCCGATGCCGTACAGGCAATAACCCGGTTGGGCAGAAAGCACTGCCGCAGATCCTGCAGCAAACCCGCGGTTTCCGTGTTGTCCCTGTCTCCCAGGATAACGATCTCCGGGGTCGGCCCCAGCTTCATGTCAAGCACGTTTAAAAGCTGGGCACCACCAATTGCCGACCGCTGCATGACGCCGGTGCCCTGGCGAAGCACATCCCCGGCAGCTTCCAGGAAAACCGTGTTCCCACAGAGCTTTCCCAACCGCAACAGTGCCATGCCGACCATGGCGCTACTGCTGGGCGTGGCATTGTCAAAGATCTCCTTGTTCCGGGCAATCAGTGTTTCATGATCATTGGCCGTGTAGAAGAACCCTCCATCCTCTGGATCATGAAACTGTTCCATGATGATCTCGCCAAGCCGCACCGCCTGGTCAATCCAGTATTCCTCGAAGCTTGACTCGTAGAGCGTGACCAGGGCATTGGCCATGTTGGCATAGTCGTCAAGGAAGCCATCGATCTTGGCCTCCCCTGCTCGCCAGCTGTGGAGCAGACGATCGTCCTTGCGGCACATCTTCTCCAGCACGAAACGGGCAGCACGGGCCGCCGCCTGGAGGTACTTCTCGTCATCCAGGATTCCAGCGGCCCGGGCCATGGTATGGATCATCAAACCATTCCAACTCGCCAGGACCTTGTCGTCTTTTCCCGGCCGGATCCGCTTGTCGCGCACCTCCAGCAGGAGGGCACGGGACTCGGCCAGTTCCACTCTCAACTCCGCTTGATCCCATTCCAGTTCACTGGCTGACTGCCCAATCGTGCGAGGCAGGTTGAGGATACTGCTGCCCTCGAAGTTCCCTTCCTCGGTGACGTCGTAAACAAAGCAGAATCGCTCTCCGGCCTCATCACCCAGAACCTCTTGAATCTCGGCGGGAGTCCAGACGTAGAACTTCCCTTCCACTCCCTCGCTATCGGCATCCTCGGTGCTGTGAAATCCTCCCTCGGCGTCGGTCATGTAGGTGAGCTGGTAATCAAGCGTTTCGGTCACCACCCGGGCGTACTCGCTATCCCCGGTCAGCAGGAAGCCATCCAGGTAGGCATCGGCCAGCAGGGCATTGTCGTAGAGCATTTTTTCAAAGTGAGGGACGAGCCAGTCGGCATCGACCGAGTAGCGGGCAAAGCCACCTGCCAGGTGGTCGTAGATTCCACCATGCGCCATCCGGTCCAGGTTCAGCTTCACCAGCTCAAGCAGGTCTTCACTGGGACGCCTGTGGGCGACACGCATCAGCAGTTGCAGTGCCATCGAATGGGGAAACTTCGGTGCATTGCCAAACCCCCCTTGCACTCGATCCGCGCTCCGCTGGAGCTCGGCTGCCGCATCCCAGAGCAACTCGAGCGAGGCTTCTTCACCGGACCCGGCAATCATCCCTACCTCGCCCAGGCGTTCGACCAGCATCTCGGCCTGCTCGTCGGCCTGCTCACGCCTGGAATTCCAGGCGTCAATGATCGACGAGAGCACCTGGTCAAAGCCTGGCATTCCCATCCGTTCACTGGGGGGCCAGTAGGTTCCGCCGAAAAATGGCTTCCCCTCGGGGGTCAGGAAAACTGACATCGGCCAGCCACCCCGGCCACTGATCATCTGCACGACGTTCATGTAGATCTGGTCCAGGTCCGGCCGTTCCTCCCGGTCCACCTTGATCGAGACAAAATGGTCGTTGAGCGTCCCTGCGATTGCATCGTTCTCAAAGCTCTCGTGCTCCATCACATGGCACCAGTGACAGGCCGAGTAGCCGATGGAAAGAAAGATCGGCTTGTCCTCGGATCTCGCCAGCTCCAGTGCCTCGGGCCCCCAGGCGTACCAGTTGACGGGGTTCGATGCGTGCTGCAGCAAGTAGGGGCTGCTCTCGCTGGCAAGCTGGTTCGGCATACTGCGAATGATACCACCTTTGATTCCATGATGGTGGCTTGACCACACCGGTCAACGAGAGCTTAGAATACCCGTCAGGAGAATATTCATGAGAGCCGCGTTTCACCTTCTTTTTCTTTTATTCATTCTTCTCCCCTGGCCGGAGGCTGCCACGGCCGCTGACAGTGAGAAACCTAATATTCTGCTGATCCTGGCTGACGATCTCGGTTACGGGGATGTCAGCTGTTACAACCCACACTCGCGGATCCCCACGCCCAACATCGACCGGCTGGCCCGGCAGGGGATGCGACTGACCGATGCCCACAGTCCATCGACCGTCTGCACCCCGACCCGTTACAGCCTGCTCACCGGGCGGATGGCATTTCGCACCGGCATGCGGGGTGTCTTTACCGGAGCAGGAGGGCCCTGCATGATCGAGCAGGAGCGTTTCACACTGCCCCAGATGCTGCGCCAGCAGGGCTATGCCACGGCCTGCATTGGCAAATGGCATGTCGGCATGACCTTCCATGACAAGCAGGGGAACCCCTTGAACCGTAACGGCCTGGAGGCGGTCAAGCTGATTGATTACTCCCGTCCGATTCCGGACGCACCGATTCACCGTGGCTTTGACCATTTTTTTGGGACTGCCTGCTGCCCCACGACCGACTGGCTCTACGCCTTCGTGGAGGGAGACCGGATCCCGATCCCGCCGACCGGGATTGTTGACCGCTCCCCCTTACCCAAGCACCCCTACTCGCGGGACAACCGCCCGGGCATGATCGCTCCCGGTTTTGACCTGGAAGAAGTTGACCTGCTGTTCCTGGAAAAAAGCCGGGCTTTCCTGGAAAACCATCTGCGGGACCATCCAGACCAGCCCTTCTTTCTCTTTCATTCCACCCAGGCGGTCCACCTGCCGTCCTTCCCTGCGGACGTCTTCAAGGGAACAAGTGCTGCCGGACCCCACGGCGACTTCATCCTGGAACTGGACCACGTTGTGGGGGAACTCACTCGCACGCTCAAAAAGCTGGGCGTGGCCAGGAACACGCTGGTGATCTTTACCAGTGACAACGGCCCGGAGGTCACGACCACGATCCAGATGCGAGCCGACCACCAGCATGACGGGGCGCGACCCTGGCGGGGCATGAAACGGGACAACTGGGAAGGCGGCCATCGCGTCCCCTTCATTGCTCGCTGGCCAGGACGGATCCAGGCCGGCAGCCGAAGTGACCAGACTGCCTGCCTGACGGACGTGTTTGCCAGCTGCGCGGCGATCGTCGGTGCCCGGCTTCCCAACGCTGCGGCGGAAGACAGCCATGACCTTTCACCAGTCCTGCTCGGCAGCCAGGGTGAAGAGGCAGTCCGGCAGTACACGCTCCACCAGACAATCAGCCTGGCACTAGCAATTCGCCGTGGTCCCTGGAAATACCTCGACCACAAGGGTTCCGGTGGAAACTCCTACGCCAACGATCGGCTCAAGCCATTTGCCCTGGCCGACGCGGCAGCCGACGCCCCCGGGCAGCTCTACCACCTTGAACAGGACCCAGGCGAGACGACAAACTTGTACTTCAAGCATCCTGTCATTGTCCAGGAGCTGAAGGCCCAACTGGAACACTACAAGCAAAGTGGAAGAAGTGCTCCACTCCGAGCGAGGCAGGAATAAAACCATGCGAAACATTCAACAATTCCTTGTCAGCAGCCTGTTCGTAATACTGCTGGGAACGGTTGGTACTGCCCAGGAGAAGGACCAGAAGTACTGGCCCCAGTGGCGCGGGCCGGCCGGAACGGGGTCCGCCGAGGGAGCCAATCCCCCTTTCCAGTGGAGTGAAATAAAGAACATTCGCTGGCGAGTGGAGATCCCTGGACGGGGGCATTCCACACCAATCATCTGGAAGGACCAGGTCTTTCTGACCACGGCTATTCCGACCGGTACGAAGCTGCCTCCCCGGTACAGCGGGGCACCCGGTGCTCATGACAACCTGCCGGTCACCCAGAAGCAGCGGTACGTGATCATCTCCATCAATCGAGAGGATGGAAAGACCCGCTGGGAAAAGACGCTCCAGGAAGCGGTCCCACACGAGGGAGGCCATAACACGGCCAGCCTCGCGTCGCAGTCCCCGGTGACCGACGGGCAGCATGTTTTCGCCTTCTTCGGATCCCGCGGCATCTATTGCCTGGACATGGAAGGAACACTGGTCTGGAAGGTGAACCTGGGGGTTATGAAGAGCAAGCATGGCCATGGAGAGGGGAGCTCGCCGGTCCTGCATGGCGACACACTGGTCATCAACTGGGACCATGAAGAAGATTCCTTTGTCCTCGCCCTGGACAAGAGCACCGGAAAGGAACGCTGGCGCATCAGGCGTGACGAGGTCACCTCCTGGGCCACGCCGATCGTGGTGGAGCATGCGGGCAGCCGACAACTGATCGTCAGCGGCACGGGGCGGATTCGCAGTTACGAGCTGGCAACGGGCCGCGTGATCTGGGAATGCGGAGGACTTTCTGCCAACATCGTCTGTTCCCCCGTGGCAGGGCACGGGATGGTCTTTGCCGGCAGCAGTTACGAGAAGCAGGTGATGATGGCAATCGAGCTGGAGGGGGCCAGCGGGGACATCACCGACAGTGACAAGGTTCGCTGGTCACGGATACGGGGAACCCCCTATGTACCGTCCTCGCTGTTGTACAAGGAATCCATTTACTTCCTGCGTCACTACCAGGGCATCCTCACGCGGATCGAGGCGAAGAGCGGGGAGGAGAAGCAGGGGCCCTTCCGGCTCGGCGGCATACGTAATGTCTATGCCTCGCCGGTCGCTGCTGCCAACCGGATCTACATCACCGACCTGGGTGGCATGACCATGGTCCTCAGCCACGAGCAGCAACCTCGCGTGCTGTCGATGAACCAGCTCAATGACAGCTTCAGTGCTTCGGCGGCCATCGTGGAGAAGGAGATCTACCTGCGAGGCCTGAAGAGGCTCTACTGCATCGCCGAGGATTGATGCCCGTGGGCCAGGGGAGCCTATGAATCGTCAGGCGCCACGGGAGCCGTACTCGTCTCCCCATCCGCTAGAAACCCTGTTTCTTCGGGTATCACCTGTTCCTCTTTGCCCGCTTGCTCGGCCACTTCGTCACTATGCATGAGATGCTTCACCCGCGGTTTGATCACGTCACCAGCCAGTCCCAGCACTGCCATCGTCCGGATCATCTGGTAGGACACATCCAGTTCCCACCAGCGGTGACCGTGGGCGGAACTGCGTGGATCCGCATGGTGGTTGTTATGCCAGCCTTCTCCATGGGCCAGCAAGCCCACGATCCAGTTGTTTTTACTGTGGTCCGGTTCATCCTTGTAATTTCGGTATCCAAACACATGGCTGACGGAGTTAACCGACCAGGTAATATGCCAGACCCAGACCGTTCGGAACAAAACCCCCCATACCACCAGGCTCGTCCCGAGTTGAACTCCCGCCATCATGCCCTCACCAAGCCACCAGCCGAAACCGAATCCAGCCAGCCAGTAGATGGCAGCATGGAACAGGTACACCAGTATGTAATTCCTGTCCTTCTCCAGCCAGGCGTAGAAACGATTGCGCATCAGATCCGGGGCATACCGGGAACAGACCTGGTCGGGCTTGTAACCCTCCACATCGTAAAACAACCAGCCCATATGGCTCCAGAAGAAACTCTTTGTCGGAGAATGAGGATCCAGTTCATCATCGGAAAACTGGTGATGGGCACGATGCGTACCAACCCAGCGGCCAGGTGGGCCCTGCAGGCAGCAGGATCCCAGCGTCGCCAGGATGTACTCGTACCATTTCGGACAGGTAAAACCACGGTGGGTAAGCAGGCGATGGTACCCAATGGTGATACCGAACATGCCGTACAACTGCCAACTGGCCAGGGCCACGATGACCGCCGCCCAGCTAAAAGTGTAGGGAAGAAAGACCGCAAGTGCTGCCACATGGATCAGCAGCATGATGGTAGTTAGCCCCGGGCAGAAGTATTTCTGCGGTGCTTCAACCTCCACGCCCGATGTCGCCTCCGGGCTCTCAGTGACAACCGGCTCGATTGCACCAGTCGTATCCTTAGACACAGAAGTCACACTATCTCACTCCGACCTTCCGGTCTTAATTCACCGCCAAAAGGGTACTGGCCCAGCTACAATCGTTGCCACCTAGTTCGTTCATACCAAGAAAAGGAAACCCTCGATAGGACAGATAACCGACAAGAAATCTCATCTGCCCTGGAATCTGACTTCGATAACGGCAGTCAATATTCTCCTTAAAATGTCACTGCGGGGGAGAAAAGATGAGGTGTCAAGTCGTCGCAGGCCAACCACGGGCAGACAGAGAAACCCGGTGAATTCAGGATAAAAAGACCTGACGAACTTCTACAGGAAGAAATCCGCCATTAATTCTTCTTCAGGGTCCACCGCGTAGTGATCCAGGTCGGTTACTCCTTCATCGCGCAGAACCTCGTCATCGACAAAGAAATTACCGCTACATTCACGGCTATCCCGGATCAGGATGGCATGCGCCGCATCGGCCATGATCTCCGGTTTCCTGCATCGCTGGATCGCGGCATCGCCACCGAGCAGGTTCTGGACGGCGGCGGTGGCAATTACGGTTCTCGGCCAGAGGGCGTTCACTGCCACTCCCTGCTCCCGTAATTCTTCGGCCATGCCCAGCACACACATGCTCATTCCAAACTTCGACATCGTGTAGGCAACATGGGGAGCAAACCAGCGGGACTCCATGCTGAGGGGAGGGGAGAGGTTCAGCACGTGGGGATTGTCGGCCTGCAGCAGTGACGGGAGACAGTGTTGCGTCACCAGG
>Ga0310342_100001992_pt1 | contig 12963 bp, 7 predicted proteins | sample S15DNA20500_MG_FD_206155 | JGI IMG/M metagenome (GOLD analysis project Ga0310342, IMG submission 206155) | Marine microbial communities from station ALOHA, North Pacific Subtropical Gyre - S1503-DNA-20-500_MG | ecosystem: Environmental > Aquatic > Marine > Oceanic | place: Pacific Ocean: North... | reverse complement strand
CAAGATCCGCAGGCGGCCGCATGAGAAGGTGCTCGATCCTGCCCGGGTCCGCGTACCGGCCTACCATCCGGATAACGCCGAGTCGCGACAGGACTGGGCCCAGTACTACGACATTGTCTCGCAGGCCGATGTGATTGCCGGTCAGAAACTGGCCGAACTGGACAAGGCGGGACTGAGCGAGGAGACGATCGTTTTTTACTACGGCGACCATGGTTCGGGCATGGCTCGCGGAAAACGCTGGCCGTACAACTCGGGCCTCGCAGTACCCATGGTGGTTTACTTTCCCGACAAGTGGAAGCATCTGGCACCGAAGGAATACAAGGCTGGCGGCACAAGCGATCGGCTGGTCAACTTCGTCGACCTGGCCCCGACACTGCTAAGCCTGGCCGGCGTCAAGCCGCCGGAATGGATGCAGGGCCATGCTTTTGCCGGCACACACCAGCAGAAGAAGCCGAAGTACATGTTCGGTTTCCGCGACCGCATGGATGAACGTTATGACTTCATCCGCACGGTCACCGATGGTCGCTTCCATTACATACGCAACTACAACCCGCATTTTATTTACGGGCAGTTTGTGCAGTACAACTTCGTCACCCCGTCGACCAGTGCCTGGAAGCGGGATTACGATGCCGGCACGCTCAACGAGGCCCAGTCGCATTTCTGGAATCTCAAGCCGACCGAGGAGCTCTATGACCTCCAGGCGGATCCGGACGAGGTTAACAACCTGGTCAATTCGCCCCAGCACCAGGCCAAGCTCAAGGAACTGCGCAAGGCCCAGCAGGACTGGTGCCGTGAGATCCGCGACCTCGGCTTCCTGCCAGAGGGTGAGATTCACAGTCGCAGCCAGGGGACCACGCCCCGTGAGATGGGACTCGACGACAGCACGTATCCTTTCGAAACCATCTTCGCTGCCGCCTCGGTTGCCACCGAGCGAGGTGAGGGAGTCCTGCCACAACTGAAAAAGAACCTGGGCCACGGCGACAGTGCCGTTCGCTACTGGGGAGCGGTGGGAATCCTCAACCGGGGAGCCGGCGCCGTTGCCGAGTCGCGAGACGAGCTGGTGGCGGCTCTGGAGGATGAATCCACCTACGTCCGGGTTGTCGCCGCCCTGGCACTTGGCAAGTTTGCCGAGCAGGGAGATGTTCGGCGGGGAGTGGAAACGCTCGTCGAGCTCTCCAACTGGTCACCCCAGATGGACGTCTTCACCTCGATGGCGGCCCTCAATGCCCTCGACAAGCTGGACGGCAAGGCCGCCTTCCGCGTCGATGCAATCAAGTCACTACCACTTGGCGGCGGGGCCTCTCCTCACGGCCGCTACAACGGCTACGTCAAGAACCTGGTCGGCAAGACACTCTCGGACCTGGGTGCGAAGAAGAAGTAAGGGAATCTGTCGATATGGTGAAGCGACTGCGATGGATCCTGCTGGCCAGCCCCTGGCTTGTGCTGGCCACGGCACTGGTGGCCGATGAGCGTCCTAACCTGGTCTTCATCCTGGCTGATGACCTGGGCTGGAGTGATACGACCCTCTATGGCACAACGGAGTTCTACGAGACGCCGAATATCGAGCGGCTGGCAAAGAGGGGCATCCTTTTCTCCAACGCCTACACGGCGCACCCGCTCTGCTCGCCCACCCGCTCGAGCATCATGACCGGCCTGGATCCCGCACGGACCGGGTTTATCAGTGCCGCTGGACATCTCCCTGGTGTGAACCTGGAAAAGAAAATGCCGCCGCAGGGTCCAACGAATCTCAAGATGCGCCTTGCGCGGAGTGTTACTCGACTTGATACAAAGTACACAACCCTGGCGGAAACCATCCAGGGGGCCGGATATGTCACCGGCCACTTTGGCAAGTGGCACCTGGGACATGAGCCCTACACTCCACTTGAACATGGATTTGATACGGATGTCCCGCACTGGTGGGGACCTGGCCCTGCGGGTTCCTACGTCGCACCCTGGCGATTTCCGGACAAACTTGATTTTGATCCGGCGGTGCCGAACGAACATATTGAAGACCGCATGGCCACCGAGGCGATTGCTTTTATCGAGAAGAACAGGGAGAAACCGTTCTTCCTCAACTACTGGGCTTTCTCGGTGCATGGCCCCTGGGACGGGAAACAGGAGTTGATCGACAAGTATGCCAGAAAAGCGGATCCAGAGAGTCCACAGCGGTTGCCCGTTTATGGAGCGATGGTGGAGAGCCTGGACGATGCCGTGGGGCGACTGCTCGATACGCTCGATCGGCTTGAGCTGACTGAGAAGACGATCATCGTCTTCTTCTCGGATAATGGCGGCAATATGTACAGCCAGGTGGATGGTATCACGGTGACCAGCAATGCACCGCTGCGCGGCGGCAAGGCAACGATCTACGATGGCGGCTCACGCGTGCCCTGTGCGGTTGTCTGGCCGGGTCGGACCAGGCCCGGTAGCAGGAGCGATGCCTTCCTGACCAGCACCGACTGGTATCCCACGCTGCTGGAGATGATGGAGATCAAGAAGCCGGAGGGCTTGAAGCTGGATGGGTTCAACCAGGTGCCTGCTCTTCTGGGCAAGGCCGGCCCGCGGACGTCGATCTGTTGTTTTGTTCCAAGCTATTTTTCCAGGCCAGGTACCATTCCCTCGACCTACCTGCGGTGCGGTGACTGGAAGCTGATCCGTTTTCATGGCGACGGGGAAAAAGGTGCCGACCGCTTTGAACTCTATAACCTTAAGAAGGATATTGGTGAAACGAGGAACCTGGCAGCAATTAAACCGCAGCTTGTGAAGCAGCTGAATGCGGAGATGGATGCCTACCTGCTGGAGACGGAGGCGATCGTGCCGGTAGCGAACCCTGCCTACGATCCGGATGCCAGGCCGGCACCAGTACGCAAGCCGATCGACCCGGAGGTACTATTCAAGCGACGCGACGTGAATAAAGATGGTTTCATGACGCTCAAGGAATACATCGGCAACCCGGAGGGCAGGAATCTGCCGGCGCTGACCAAGCAATTCAACAAGCGGGATGCCAACAAGGACGGGCGAGTCACGCTCGAGGAGATGAAGGGTCAATAAGAACCACCTCGTCCGCATATCAAGAGATGAAACACAACGGATCACCCCCATTCCCGAGAGGAGCCTGAGATGGCTTATGACGACACGTTGATCGTAGATCACATTAAAGAGACGCACGGCACCGACTTGCTGAGCGAACGAGAGAAACACCTGGTCGGCCTGGCCGTGACGATGACGCGAGGCTGCCAGGTCTGTACGCGAAACCGGATCGAAAAAGCTCGCGGCATCGGAATGTCCGATGAGGAACTCAGTGCACTGGTTGCCGTCACGGCGTCGGTCAACAGCGGGGTCACAGGCGCCACGGCTCGCGTGGCCTTCGGTATGATCGAGGAAGAAACAGCCGAGGACTGTGGTGATGTTTGTTCACCGAGCCCCCAGTAAACGGGGTTGCCTCTTGAGATAGGTTGAGACATTAAAGACGTTGTGCAGATCGGTATGCTTGCTGGAGATAAAAAGTCCATGAGAACGAGTTCTTTCGCCTGCACGATCCTGGCTATCACGTTCGCGGTCCCGCTGGCGACCCGTGCTGCGGACCGTCCCAACATCGTGATGATCATGGCAGACGACCTGGGGTTTGCCGACATTGGTTGCTATGGAAGTGAAATCAAGACGCCTAACCTGGATGCCCTGGCGGCAGAGGGCCTGCAGTTTTCCAAGTTCTATAACACGGCCAAGTGCCACTCGTCGCGCGTCTCGCTGCTGACCGGACTCTACTGTGACCAGGCGGGAGGGGCCAGGCTCAGCCGGGGTGCCACTTTTGCCGAGGTGCTCGGCAAGGCTGGCTACTCGACCTCGATGGTGGGCAAGTGGCATCTCCAGCAGCAGCCCACCGACTTTGGCTTTGAGCGATACTGGGGACATCTCTCGGGGGCCACCAACTTCTTTACCGGGGATGGTTCATTCCGGCTTAATGGAGAGAAGTGGGACGTCCCCGAGACGCTCAATGGAAAGCCATTTTACACCACCCATGCGATTACCGACTTTGCCCTCGACTTTCTTGACGAGGCTACCACCAGGGAAGACCCGTTCCTGCTCTATGTGGCTTTTAATGCCCCGCACTACCCGCTGCAGGCTCCCGAGTCCGAGATCCAGAAGTACGACGGCCGTTACGATGCTGGCTGGGACAAGCTGCGCGTGCAGCGCCACCAGCGACAGCTCGAGTCGGGCCTGATCCCCTCGCGATGGAAACTCAGTCCACGGCCCGACCACATCCCGGCCTGGAAGAGCCTTTCGGACAAGGAGAAAGCATGGGAGGCGGATCGGATGGAGGTCTTCGCGGCCATGGTGGACGTGCTGGACCAGAACGTCGGCCGGCTGGTGAAATACCTGGAAACCAAGGGGATCCTGGATGACACGCTGATCCTCTTTTGCTCGGACAACGGGGCCTGTCCCTTCGAGCGAACCCGGGGCCGGAACCTGAAGCCCTGGGATCCCGATTCCTACTGGACCTATGATGCCAGCTGGGCGCACATGGGGAACACGCCGTTTCGGCTCTACAAGCAGAACCAGCACGAGGGAGGCATCTCCTCGCCACTGATCGTGCACTGGCCGGAGGGACTCAAGACCGAGCCGGGTACGGTGACAAGACAGCCTGGTCACTTGATCGACCTGATGGCGACCTTTATCGATGTTGCCGGTGCGACTTATCCCCGCCAGCTGGGCGAGCGGAAGATCGATCCCCTGCAGGGAAAGTCCTTGCTGCCGATTCTCGAGGGAACAACCCGCGAGCCTCATGAGACGCTCTATTTCCATTTTGGTACGGACCGCGCTCTTCGCCAGGGTCCCTGGAAGCTTGTTTCGGCCAAGCGAGGTCGCTGGGAGCTCTACAACATGCTTTCCGACCGCACCGAGACGAACGACCTTGCCGGCAAGCACCCAGAGCGGGTTGCCAAGATGGCGAAAGAGTGGTTCCGGCTGGCAAAGGATGTCGACCGCCTGGGAGAACGGCAGTTGCTTCCGGCAACTGACCAGCTCAAGCAGCTTAACTTTCGCAAGGACACCAGCTCGGGCCGTGCCGCACCTGACAACCCAAAGAAGTAAACGAACAGACAGGAGAGACAATGAAAATGCTACGCATCACGCTCCTGGCGCTACTGACCCTGGGGATGGTGGTTCCCACCGCCAGTGCGGCGGACGCCAAGCGGCCAAATATTCTCTTCATTGCCATCGATGACCAGAATGACTGGATCGGTTACCTGGGTGGCCACCCGCTGATCAAGACGCCGAATATCGATGCGCTGGCCGGTCGTGGAACTGCTTTTACCAATGCCCACTGCCAGGCGCCGCTCTGTAACCCCTCGCGAACCAGCCTGATGACCGGCCTGCGGCCCTCCTCTACCGGTATCTATGGTCTCGCTCCCTGGTTTCGCCAGCTCCCGGAATTCAAGGACGTGGTAAGCCTGCCGAATTACCTCTCAGAGCACGGTTACCGCAACTACTCGACCGGCAAGATCTATCACGGCCGCTATGGCCGGGGCGCGATGGACAAGGAATTCGATGAACTGGGGCCGGCGGCCACATCGAAACCCATCCCGCCGCAGAAAATTGTTACCACCCCGTTCGGCAACCACCCGCTGGTGGACTGGGGCACTTTTCCTCACAAGGACGAGGACAAGGGGGACTGGAAGATTGCCTCCTGGGCCGTCGAGAAGCTAGACGAAAAACCACAGGAACCATTTTTCCTCTCGGTCGGTTTTTTCCTGCCGCACGTCCCCTGCTATGCCACCCAGAAATGGTTTGATCTTTACCCGGATGACGACAGCGTGTTGCCGGAGATCCTGCGGGGCGACCGCCAGGACACGCCCCGGTTTTCCTGGTACCTGCACTGGTACCTGCCGGAGGTGCGGCTGAAGTTCCTGGAGGAACAGAACGAGTGGCGGAACCTGGTCCGCTCCTACCTTGCCTGTACCAGCTTTGTCGATAGCCAGGTGGGCCGGGTGCTCGATGCCCTCAAGCGAAATGGCCTGGAGGAGAACACGATTGTTGTCCTCTGGTCGGATCATGGCTGGCACCTGGGCGAGAAAATGATTACCGGCAAGAACACGCTCTGGGATGACGGCACCCGGGTACCGCTGATCTTTGCCGGGCCCGGCGTGACGGGAGGCCAGGTCTGCACAAAACCGGCCGAGCTGCTGGACATGTATCCCACGCTGCTTGAAATGTGCGGCCTGCCGGCCAGGAAGGAACTGGAGGGACACAGTCTTACTCCACAGCTTGAGGATGCCTCGGCCCGTCGCCGCTGGCCGGCGATCACGACCCATAATCGTGGTAACCATGCCGTGCGGTCAGAGAATTGGCGGTACATCCACTACGCCGATGGCAGTGAGGAACTTTATGATATGCAGGCCGATCCCAACGAGTGGCACAACCTGGCAGCGAATCCGCAGCATGGTGGCATATTGGCCCGCCATCGGCGGTTTCTTCCGGAAGTGGATCGACAGCCGGCTCCCGGGAGCAAGCACCGCATCCTTATATATAAGGATGGTAAGGTGAACTGGCAGGGTGAGGATCTGGACCCAAAAGCGCCTATTCCAGGGCTTTAAGCTGGGAGGAAAGCCCCAGATGGCAGTTGATCAGCAGGCATGGGTACCGGAATGGGAGGTGTTCCCGGATCCTCAGACGGGGGCGCGAGTGACGCGCCTGACCAGTGCCGACTGCATCAACCATCCACTCTATTACCTCACCAACTCGTTTTCCTTGGATGGCCAATGGCTGGTCTTTGCCTCGGACCGGGCCGGCAAGATGGATCTTTACAAGGTGAGCCTGGAAAACGGTGAGATCCAAAGGCTTACCGACCTGGAGGGTCTGCAGCCATTTTCCGGGAACGTGGTCGATGACCGGGTCTACTTTGCGACCGATGGCCAGGTTCACGAACTGGATCTCGCCAGTGGAAACGCCCGGGTGGTTGTCGAGCGACCTGGTTGCGGGCTGGGTGAGGTGACCGTCAGCTGTGATCGCCAGCAGGTGGCTTGCCTGGTCACCCGTGGTGATGCGGCTAGCCTGCTGGTAGCCCAGATCGACAGCACGGCAGACCACGAGATCCTGGCCGGGGTTCGGGCACTTTACCATCCCCAGTTTCATCCCACCGATCCCGGCCAGCTGATCTACTCGGCCGACCCCCCCGATCCGAGAATGTGGGCGGTGCGCACAGATGGAAGCGATGATCGCTGTATCTACCGGAACGAGCCGGAGGAGTGGTTTGTGCACGAGACGTTTCTCGGTAGCAGCGGCCGCTTGATCGTCTGCCACTGGCGACATGGCTTGCGAATGGTGGCAATGGATGGAACGCTCAAGGAACTGTCTGATCTGAGCGTCTGGCATATTGCCTCGCGGTCGGACGGAGGGTCGATCGTCTGTGACACGCACCTGCCGGACATTGGCCTGGTACTGGTGGATCCGGAAACCGGCCTGCACCGTTCACTCTGCATGACCGCTGCCACGAACCAGGGTTTCCAGTGGCACCAGCCGACGCCGCTGGTTGCCGATGGTGAAGCACCTGGATGGGCCACGATGGTCGAGGAGGAATCGACCGAGACCGCCTACGGACCGCAGTGGTCGCACCCGCATCCTTCCTTCAGCCCGGATGGGCAACGGGTGGCTTTCACCTCGGACATGACTGGCCGGCCGCAGGTCTACGTGGTCGATGTCCCGGGGGAGTAGATCGAGCGTCCTTACTCCTCGACTCGCGGCCCCGATTCGTACCAGAACCGTAATTCCATGCACTGCAGGCTACGCAGCAGCCCGCCCGCCGCTTCCAGCCCCGGGCGGAATCGTCCCAGCGGTTTCCAGTTGAGCCGCACGGTCAGTTCGGCGGGTGATTCGCCCGTGGGGCCGACGAAGAGCTGCATGGAAGAGGCCAGCTTGCCAAGTTCTTCCGACTTGAGTGCCGCCGCCAGCTTGTCCACGGCCTCCTGGTTGGGTGCGACTGCCTGCATCGTGATCGTGGATGGCCGCTGTGAGTCCTTGTCCTTGAAAGGAAGCAGGTCAGGAATCACCTTGACGTCCGTTGTCAGTTTCAAGGGGAAGGGGCCACCGGTGTCATAGGTGAGTTCCACAAAATAGGCGGTCCAGCCGCTCTTCGGTTCCGAGATCGAGGCGGTGTATTCGCCGTTGGTATCAAGCTCAAGAACCTCGCTGGTGTACTTGCGGCCGAGTGTCTCAACACGGAAATCCCGGGCATTCGGATTGGTTGCCTGCCAGAGCTTTACTTCTGTCGGCTTCTCGTCCACGTTGACTCGCAGGAACCCGTCTCTTTCATGTTTCCAGGAAAAGGTGGGTGTGGCCCGCCCTTCAAGAACCAGTGAATAAAATGCCGTGATGGTTTGGATCGCGTCCGTCCCCCCCAGCCCATGGTCGGCGTTGGGGACATAACGGAGGTTCTTCTGCCCACGGAGCTCATCAAAGTAAAACTGCGAGGAATCGGGCAGGAAGAACTGGTCGCCGGACGCATTGACCATGTACTTGGGCATCGTCAGCCGGTGCCGGTAGTAGTAAGGGTCCACCAGTTCGTAGAGCGACTGCATGCGAGGATGATCTGCTCGCTCTGTGATCCCGTGCTCGACATAATTACCGATCGAGGGGGCCCAGAAGCCGTAGGCACCGAAGTGGTGGTGGTTGAATTCTTTCACGTTCAGCACGTCAATCACGATCGGCACGATGGCGACCACGCGCTTGTCCACGGCGCCGGTCAGCCAGGTGGTCCAGCCTCGCTTGGAGGCCCCGGCCACCACGAAGTTTGTCACCGGGTCAGACCCTCCCTCCTCGCTGGAGGTGAGTGCGGTGATCGTGTCCATTGCCCGCACGCAGGACTTGACCATCGGGTTGCGGGCCGGCCAGGTGGGATCGCCGGTCTTGAGATACTGGTCCCAGGTATAGCCAATCAGGTCGTCCTCGGTTCGCCGCTGCCCATCCTTGTGAAAGACCAGTGGCTGGTTCGGTATCATCCCCAGTTCGGCAACCACGGTACTCGTGGCCCGGGAAATCACCTGTACGAGTGACGATGTGCCGGAGGGTGGATCGCCGCCGTTGCCCCCGCCACCTATCATCAGCATGGCGATATCCGACTTGGGTTTGTCCGGGATAGCGATCGTGAGCCAGTGTTGCCAGACAGGACGGTCCACCTCCTCCTCGGTCCGCCAGGTTTGCGAGATCATGTCGACCACCACGGTTGTCATGCCGGCAGACCGTGTGCTGCTTACTATCTTCCACTGGTAACTGTCGTCCGGCGCGGCGACATACCGGTCCAGCTCGGTCTTGCGGCGCAGATCCTTTGCCGGCAGGGAGTCTGCAATGGCGACGGTCGCAAACAGGACGAGCAGGGAGAGAATAGTTCGCTTGGGATGGGCCATGGTTCCAACTCTGAATGGTAAAGTGAAGTTTTCCTGAATCGTCCATCATAGGGTTCCCCATTCCTTCTTCCCAGCGAACCGGGGCATTATGATGGAACGAGCTTTTCACTACCGAAACGGGACCGATGCACCATGACAGTTTCACGATCCACGATTGCCCTGCTTGTCGCCACGCTGTTGATTACCCTTGCTGGCCAACCGATCGAGGCAGCACCGAAGCCCAATATTGTCTACATCATGGCGGACGAGCTGGGCTACTACGAGCTCTCCCACATGGGCCATCCCCATATCCAGACTCCCAGTATCGATGACCTGGCAAAGCAGGGTATGCGCTTTACCCAGGGACTGGCCGGATCGTCGCTCTGCGCTCCCACCCGCTGCATCCTGATGACAGGCAAGCACTCTGGCCATACCTCGGTGCGGTCTAATGGCGGGGGCACCCCGCTACGGGCCGGAGAGGTAACCGTTGCCTCGCTGCTGGGGAAAGCCGGCTACGCGACCGGGGGCTTTGGCAAGTGGGGCTGTGGTGGCCGTGGTTCCACCGGGGTACCCGAAGAACACGGGTTTGACGTTTTCTTCGGGTACTATGACCAGGTACATGCCCACAGCTACTACCCGCCGTACCTGGTAAAGAATAGCAAGGAAGTGGAACTGGCCGGCAACGAGGGAGGGCGAACAGGGGAGACGTACGCCCACTACGAGATTTTCAACGCCGCGACCCGCTTCATCCGGGACAATGCCGACCGCCCGTTTTTCTGTTACCTGCCAATCACGCCGCCACACGGGATGTTCGATATCCCCGAGGAGGATCCGGCCTGGGCCATCTACAAGGACAAGGAGTGGCCGTTGGAAGCACGCCGCTACGCGGCCATGGTCAGCATGGTGGATCGACAGGTGGGAGAGGTGATAGCGCTTCTGAAAGAACTGGAGCTGGACGAGAAGACGCTTGTCATCTTCTGTGGTGACAATGGCGGTAATGACTACTTTGCAAGCGCCGACTCGCCACGGGGGTTTCACGCTCCTAACGTCAACCCGCAGAGCGGGGTCGAATTCCGGGGACGCAAGGGGACGCTCTACGAGGGCGGCCTACGGATCCCCATGATTGCCCGCTGGCCGGGAAAGATCGAGCCGGGCCAGGTAAGTGACCATCTCTGGTACTTCCCGGACGTGATGCCCACGTTCTGTGAGCTGGCCGGGGTTCGCTCGCCGCAGGAGAGTGATGGGATCTCGATTATTCCGGAGCTACTGGGACGGCCGCAGAAACAGCAGAAGCACAAGTACCTTTACTGGGAACTGGGCCAGCAGATAGCAGTGCGTATGGAGAACTGGAAAGCGGTCCTGCCCCGCCGGTCCGGCCAGTGGGAACTTTACGAGCTGACAACGGATGTGAGCGAGCAGAATGATGTCTCCGGCGATCACCCGGAGGTCCTGGCCCGCATGCAGGAGTTTGCCAGGCAGGCACACGAGCCGGCCGAGGAGGGGACATTTTTTGACCGGGCGATCCACGAACGAGATCGCTGGGCCAAGTGGGGAACAAGTCGGCCCGCCAGCGCGCCGGCCGGCAAGATGCAGTCGCTGCCCGTCAAGGAACTGGTTCCTTCCAAGGAGCTAAAGGTCGTCCGCTTTAGCAGTGAATCGATTACCAGCGGCCGCCGGGCGGTGCATGCCATCGATGGCGTCCCCACGACCCACTGGCATACGCAGTGGTCAGAAAAACTTGCCAAGCATCCGCACGAGCTGGTGATCGACCTGGGCAAGCGGCGTGAGCTGACGGCTATTTGGTACCTGGCCCGGCAGGACGGGGGTTTTAACGGGGGAATCAAGAAGTGCGAGGTCTCGATTTCCGATGACCCGCAGGAATTCGGCGATCCGGCTATGACTGCCACGCTGAAGCGGACCAAGAATGCCCAGCAGATGAAGCTGGCCAAGCCGGTCGGTGGGCGGTACGTCAGGATCCGGGTGCTCTCGGAGGTCAGCGATGGCCCCTGGGCCTCGGCCGCTGAGATCGGCTTTGCCGAAAAATAGTCCTGCGGCCTAACGATCAAAGCGGAGCGAGTAATCGTCCAGCCTGGGGGTCTGCTCCAGGACGGTGCTGGAGAAGATGAACTCGAGCTTCACAGCCTGCTTGATTGACAGGGATCTGCCGCTGGCAAGGGACTTGTGGATCATGTCACCAGTACTGCCGAGCAGGTTGACCGTGATGGCGGTTCCCGGTGGCGTGTCGACCGAGTAATCAAGTCGTGAAAAATGACAGCCGGGTGGCAGCTTGAGCAACTGCGTGGTAAACCGGCCGCCGGGGACGTAAGCCTTGTCCTTCCGGGCCAGTACCAGGTCATCGGTCCGGTTGGTGACCTGCTGCCGTGTGCCCCGCTCGATAAAGTAGCTGTCCTGGTAGGCCCAGGGGATGACGTTCAGCCGCTGGTAGCTGCGCCTTCTCTGGAAGTGCTCGGTCTGCGGCCCGATTCCCCCGAGCTCAAACACATCCAGCCCCCCGTAACCGGAGACGACCAGTTCACTGGCGGGGTCCTCGTCAATGTTGGCAACCAGGGCGTGCCCCCAGTAGCGTGCCTCTCCCAGGTCCAGCTCATCCAGCACGTTTCCCCTGGCATCCAGGGCCGAGAGCCTGGCGGTCGGTTTCTGTCCTGGCGTGGGGGAGTACTGCCCATGGGTCATGGCCAGTATTTCCAGTTCCGCATCACCGTCCAGGTCACAGAGGATTGGGCACATGTACATGTGCTGGCCATCGTCGAGCTTCGGTCGCAGGTCGCGTCGCCATTTGAATTTTCCATGCTGGTCCAGGCAGTAGACCTCGCCACCGAAGGTCATCCCGATGATCTCGATCGACCCATCGCCATCCAGGTCGGCGGCATTGGGCGTGTCCTCGCCACTGAGCCCTTCCACTTTCCAGAGCAACTTGCCGTCGGTTTTAAACGCATAGACAGCATCGTGTGCGTCGTCCTTCTTGTAATTGTCCACCGACTTGAGGATCTCAACTTTGCCATCGCCATCGATGTCGACCAGGACCGCGTCGGCACTGGAGGCGTTGTCATTGGTCTCGAAGCTCCATTTCGACTTGAGCGTCACCGGGTCATAACGGTGGAAGCTTCCCTTGACTGCATGGTCATCCCCGCTGCCGGCAAACATGTCCCAGCGGCCATCGTGGTCGACATCCATGGCCGACGTGTAACAGCCGCACTGCACCCAGCCGGACCTGCGGCCAAGCAGCGTGAACTTGTTCATGTCCATGCGGATCAGGAAACGGCTGCGGGAGCCAAAAAAACCGTCCAGCACTCCGTCGCCGTCGGCATCCAGAATGACGGCCGAGTTGCCGAGCTTGTGATCCTCCGAGTCGTAGCTTTTCAGCAGTGTGCCGGACGGGTCTAGCAGGTAAAGGTGGCCGGGGCTGGAGACGGAGTAGAGGATCTCGAACTGCCCGTCCCGGTCCAGGTCAAAAACGCTCACCGTCTGCTGCTTGCCCGCCAGCTTCCTGCTCCAGCGGATCGTCCCGTCGGCGGCGTTGAGGAGCTGCAGGTTGCCTGTTTCCCGGGAGGCATAGAGAAGTTCCCTC
>Ga0310342_100001991_pt1 | contig 12964 bp, 11 predicted proteins | sample S15DNA20500_MG_FD_206155 | JGI IMG/M metagenome (GOLD analysis project Ga0310342, IMG submission 206155) | Marine microbial communities from station ALOHA, North Pacific Subtropical Gyre - S1503-DNA-20-500_MG | ecosystem: Environmental > Aquatic > Marine > Oceanic | place: Pacific Ocean: North... | reverse complement strand
GTCCCCGGCCAGGAACAGGACTCCGCCCTGCGGACTGCCATCGAGCACCGCATTGCCGAGCCGAGCGGGAACGAAGCGCTCTGAGTGGTCGGCATTCTTTACGCTGCTCAGCGCGGGGCCGAGGAGTACGGCGAGGCACACGAGCAGGTCGAGACTGGACGGCAACCAGGACAGACGGCGGCGCACAGCCAGCACAAGAGTCGCCGTGCCCACCGCCGCCGCAAGAGCAAGCACCGCGATGGGAAGCAGCAGGTAGCCCCAGAGATCCGGATTGTCGAGACTGAACACTCCCTGCAGGAGCGTCGGCAGGACCCCAAAGCCCACCAGCAGTAAGCCGACAACTGCCGTCACCAGCGAGCGCCTGGAGACGACGATCAAACCCACCACAGCCAGGATCAGCGCCAGGACTCCCAGGCTCTGAATGGCGAGGCTGAGGTGGGCTTCCGCGTTGAGGGCCAATTGTCCCTCGGCAAGCCCGAAGGAGCGACGGTAGGGCCCCCCGGTCACTGCCCATTGGAGCCGCTCCCAGGTGGTCACCGAGCCAAAGTCCAGAACCGGTCCCGTCCTCGAGCGCAGCGGCAGCCACAGGTATTGCAGCAGACCGGGAACCAACAGCAGCGCCGCGCAGACCGCTCCGTACTTCAGGCCGCCGCGAGCCCGCTGCCATGCCAGCAGAGCCAGGCCGGGTACAGCAGCCACCAACAGCGCATAGTGCACGCCGCCGGCAACGCACAGGGCCAACACAGCCAGGGCCGGGCCGCGCCGACCCGCAAACAGCAGGGCCGCAAGCGCAGACAGCCCGAGCAACAACGACAGGCCATACAGTTCCGGTCGTACGGCCTGTAGCACCGCCGCAGAGGACACCGACAACAGCCCACCGGAGACCTGAGCGGCAAGGACCTTGCCTGCGGTCGACGAAGATCCGGTCAGCTCGAGTAGCCGGGCACCGACGGCACTGGCGAGGCCGGCACTGAGTGCGACGGTCGCAGCGCTGAGCAGGGTCAGGCGAAACGGCAGGTCGCCTACCGGGAGGAGCGCCGCCAGCTTCGCCAGCACCAGGTAGGCCGGCTCGCCAGGCGCGTGTGCAACACCCATCGATCCGGCTGCAAGAGCCAGTTCACCACCGTCGAACCAGGTCAACCCAGGTGCAGCGAGCGCCATGAAGAACACGAAACTGAAGGCGCTTACCAGGACCGGAACCGCGAGCATCACCGTGCTGTCCCCGTCTCCTCGCCGTGGATGGCGAGGTAGTAGCGGCGGACCAGTCGAGCCTGGGTATCGCCTGCAAAGGTCAGCCGACTCATCTCGGCAAGTAGTCCCCGACGCACCGTTTGCAGGTAGGGAGTCTCGCGCAGGACCGGCGGATAGGCACCGCGACCTGCCACCGCCTCAACCATGCCATGACGTACGAGAGAGGACGCCTCGGGGCCGGCATAGTCGGCCTCTCGGCTCTCGATAAAGAACGGGCGCTGCACCTGCGCCGCCCTGTGCACCGTCAGCGGCCGCTCGCGCAAGCTCTCGCTCCAGGGCAGCCGGGTGCCGAGGATCGTCGCGCCGGGCAGGGGATCGACACCGAGCAAACGGTTGCGCTCGTGCAGATGGCCGAGCAACACCCGGTGCACCAGGACGAGGTCGGGACGGCGACCCTCAACCCCCTGCAGGTAGGACCACAGGAACGCAGTTCCATTGCCCGAAGTGAGCAGAATACTGCCCGGCGGAAGCGCCGCAGCCTGGGCGCTGGCGAAGCGTCGCGGCAGGTCGTTGGCCGTACGGTCGGCTCCATTCCCATCGAGTGCCTGGCCAAGCAACGCGACGATCAGCACGCCTACCGCAGCAATCCGAAGGGGCGTGGAATGGCCGGGGCGGGCAATCGCCGCGATCAGAGCCATTGCCGCCAGGGGTGCGACCGCCGCGGTGCCCACAAACAGGTAGCCGAGGACGTCGGGATTGGCCTCGTAGAGCTTGTTCTGCGGCACCATCGTCAACAGATTCCCGAGCAGCCACAGCGGCAGCGCGAGCACGAGCGCTCGCACCACCGGACGGGAGCGCCAGGCGATCCCGGCAAAGGCTGCACAGACCAGCAACAGGGGCAGAGCGGCGCGAGTCCATTCCGCCATCAGCAGGCCGAGGTTGTCAGCAATCGCCACCTCTTCGCCGCCGAAGTTGGCGGCAAAGGTGCGCGCCAGGAGCGTGTCGAAGAAACGCTGCAGGGTGTCTGGAACACCCCAGGCTCGATCCGGCACCGCCAGTGCCCGCAGCGGCAGCCACAAGGTCAGCGAGAATCCCCACAGGCCGGCGCCGAGAGCCCACGGGATCTCGGCCGGTCGCAGCTTCGACCGCACCAGGCGGGCCACCAGCAGGGCGGGCAGGGCTGCGACGGTCAGTAGCGGGTGGACTGCCGCGCCAAGCCCGACCAGGAAGCCGACAGCGCAGCTCGCCCGGTAGCCGGTCAAGAGCACGGCAGCCGCCAGTGCCGACAGCAGCAGCAGCCCGGTCATCGAATACAGCTCGGCGCGCACGCCCTGCAGTTGTGCACCGAAGCCCAGCAGTGCCAACAGGGCGGCGATCACAGCCCCTGCTCCCGCAATCGGCCGCGGCAGCCCTGCAGCACGCAGGCCCTGGCGTCCCAGAGCCGCCACAGGAAGAGCGCACAGACACAGGCAGAACGCCGAGAGCAGATTCAGGCGAAAGGCGATGTCCCCCACCGGCAACAGCTGGGCGATCCGGGCCAGGCTGAGGTAGGCAGGCTCGCCCGGAGGGTGGGCTATGCCGAGGAACCACGCAGCGCTCGCCAGCGAGCCTGAGTCCAACCATCCCACCGAAGGAGCGCAACGCCAGACGACCAGGGTAAACAACCCCGCCAGAAGCACCGCTTCTTCCGCAAAGAGGCGAAATTCGGGCTCGGGCTCGGCCTCAGCGAGGTTCGGCATCAATACCCTGACCGCCATGCGTGCCACGTCCGATGCTGCCAAGCCCCTTGTCACGAACAATGGCACTGAACACGGCAACGTACGCACTCGAAACCAGGGACCCCGGAGCAGCATTCGACGCCGTGTCCCACAGCCACCGACCACCCAGCGGATCTTCGGGCAGGGACAGGCCCAGGCGGGACACATCCGAAGGTTGTTCCGGAAGCGCACCCTCGCGGGCCCGGAACTGCTCAATCACTGCGCCCGCATCTCGACGGGCGATCAGGTAATGCGTCTCGAGGATCTTCACCTCGACAGCATCCCTGGCGGCGGACGGCGGCAGTTGGCGCCGCTCCTCCTCGAGGAACGACAGGCCGACGTCCAGCTGGTCGACATCTGAGTGCAGAGAGGCTGCCAGGTTCGCCAGGTAGGCAGGGGGAGCACGCCGCGGATCCAGGGCGGCGGCATCCAGATCACCCGCCTCCCTCGCCTGCTCAGCCACCTGTTCGGCCTGCCTCGCAACGCGCGCAGCCTGCTCCATGTACAGGGCCGCCAGGCGACGATCCTCTTTGTAGAGGAAGTAGTTCATCGCGATGGCAAATGGGAAATACCACTCCCCCGGGAGCGCCTCCGAGCCCTTCTGAAAGATCAGGTTGCTCTGGTCGACCAGTCGCCCGTCAATGCGCAACATCGTGCCGCCGTACTTGTACGCGGCACGGAACTGCGGATCCAGATCCGTGCTCAGGTTGATCATGTGATAGAGCCACAGGTGCCAGTCTTGGCTGGAGCCGTAGCGCTCACCGAACATGGCGGTGGCCCGCAGCCACAGGAGGTCGGCAAACAGGGACTCATAGCCCAGCGATGCGACCTTGAGAAAGCGACCGGAAGGAAGATACTGGGCCTCGTCGGCCACTCCAATCACTGGAGCCCAGGCATCCGTGTGACGATGAGCGGAGTGCAGCGTAGTGCCGAGCAGAGCAAGCACCAACAAGCTGAGCGCGATGTGCCGAAAGAGAACCACGGAATGATTCTAGCCCCAAGCAAGTCAGCCCCGACTAGCGGGGCTGACTGAAAATGCTATGGAGCGGGACACGGGATTTGAACCCGCGACCCCCGCCTTGGCAAGGCGATGCTCTACCACTGAGCTAGTCCCGCGAAGCGGCGCGAATTATAGAAAACCGCAAACACCTGTCAAGAGCTTGGACGCATAGTTGACAGCATGAGGCCAAAGACTGAATCCTTCTGCTGGCTTCCCGGCCCACAGTCCCATCCCGTTGATGGAGTAAACCATGACCCCCAGCCGACCGAGCCTCTCAGCCCTGCGCAACCTCCTCGCCTTCGTCCTACTGCTCGGCACAGCAGCGCTCACAGCCTGCCCAAAAGAGCAGGGGGCAAGCAGCGAAAGCGGCGAGCAGGAGGCACCGCAACCCGCCTCCCGCTACCGGGGACACAGTGCAACATTCGTGAACAGTCTGTGCAGCCTGAAAGTGTTCGCGTATACGGTCAGCGATGAAGGAGCTGCTGTCGTCTACGACGAGCTGTCTTTCGACGAGGACGGTAGCTTCGAGGCAAGCACCTCCATTCGCATCGGGGATGAGCCCTTCTCCTGCCGGGAGTCAGGCACCTGGGCGATGGACAGCGACGCGGCAGATGATCGAAACACAGCGGCACTGACTCTGGAAGTCACGAGCACGGACTGCGCGGGACGCAGCGCGCCGGACAGCTTCCGCGTCAGAGCACGAATCGCCGACAACGAAATCGAACTGAGCCATATTTGAAACCAACGAGAGGAGAACAGCCATGAAACGAAAGATCCCCAAGAGCCGGGTCCGCTCCACCAAGAAGACCAACAAGACCGCGCGTCTGACGGCGAAGCTGAAGGCCAAGGACAAGCGTCGCAAGAAGCGCGTGTCGAGCTGAGCGACGGCGACCCCGCTCCCAGGCCAGGCAAGATGGTGACGGCAGCGGACGAGCCTGCGAGCGCGGACTCCACCCAGGCAGCAAGCCTCGAGTTGCTACAGCGCACCGTCGTCGAGCAATCGATCGAGGGCGCCACCTACGGCCGATTCAACAAAGAGGTGCTGCGCGCGGTCACGCCCGGCGAGCGCTGCCTGGCACTCGTGCGAAAGCACCGCGACGACCTGCAGCGACGCGGGGCGGTCCTGCTCATCCACGGCTTCGCGCAGAATCGGTATTCCTGGCACCTGAGCAGCCGCTCTCTGGTCAACTACCTGGCCGATGCGGGACTCGATGTCTACAACCTCGAGTTGACCGGACACGGACGGTCCCGAGAATTCGGCACGGCACCCGCCAATTCCTTCGAAGAGTACGTCGACGATGCTGCCTCAGTGGTTGCCGCGGTCGCTGACTACAGCGGTTGCGGTCAGGTCTTCCTCATGGGCCACAGCCTTGGCGGGGCGGTCTGTTACGGCGTTGCACCGCGACAGCTGAGCCACATCGCTGGAGTCGTGACGGTCGCCGGCATGTTCCACTTCGGAGCGAACCCCATCACTCGGCACATTGGCCGGCTGGTAGGAATGATGGCTGACATGGACTCGCCGCTGGCGCGCATTGGCGCAAGCATCAAGATCCGTTTCCTGGGCAAGATCGTTGCCGAGCGCTTCGACACGGCCGAGGCGCTGTCTGAGTCCTTCCCCCTGGCGGGATGGGTGCCCGGCTCCACAGAGCCCCACATCGTCCAGGAGCGCCTGCTCAAGGGCTTCGACTGGACCGGAGTGAACATCTTCCTGACCATGATGCGGTGGGCGGCCGACGGATCCATCGAGGCCACCGGTACCCGCAACTACGCCCGCGACTTCAGCGCCCTGGATATCCCCCTGCTGGTGGTTGCGGGAGACCGCGACCGCATGCTCCCCGCCGCAGACGCCCGTCCTGCCTACGATCTCAGCGTCAGCGGTGACAAGACCTTCAAGCTCTTCAGCCCCATCCACGAAGAAGTTCACTGGGGGCACCTGGACCTGGTGCTGGGCAAACGAGCACCCGAATACACCTGGCCCTATCTGCTCGGCTGGCTGTTGGAGCGGTGCGAGGAGCCCGGTCGCTAGCCGCGGGCGTGCTTGACGCACCACTCGGCGACCCGGATCCCGTCCACCGCAGCAGACACGATCCCTCCGGCATAGCCGGCCCCTTCACCCGCCGGGTAGAGCCCCTCGAGGTCACGTGCCCTCCCCTCACTGCCGCGCAGCACCCGCACGGGGCTGCTGGTGCGGGTTTCGACTCCCAGCAGTACTGCAGAGGCACCGTCGAAACCGCGCATACGGCGACCAAACGCAGCGAGGGCCTGCGCGATGCCGTTGGCGACCGGAGTGGGAAGGCAACTGCGCAGGTTCGTAGGCAGCGTGCCACCCGAATACGAAGTCTCCACGGGATCCAGGCTTGGCCGGTCGGCGAGGAAGTCAGGCACCCGCTGAGCTGGAGCGACGAAATCGCCACCGCCCAGCTCGAAGGCCTTGCGCTCCCAGTGGGCCAGGAAGTCAAAGCCCACCAGCGGGTCGGCGGCGGGGTCGCCGTGGGCGGAATAGTCCTCGGGACGCACCTGGACCACAATGCCCGAGCTTGCAACAGGGCTGCCGCGATCGCTGCGAGACAGGCCGTTCGTGACCATTCGCCCGGGATGGTTCGAGACGCCGATCGTCCGACCGCCAGGACACATGCAGAAGCTGTAGACACCGCGTCCATCCTCGCCGTGAAAAGCGAGGTGGTACTCGGCCGGCGGCAGCCCTCCCAGGCGCGGGTGTTCGGTCTTGTACTGCGCCCGGTCGATGAAGTCCTGAGCATGCTCGATCCGAAGTCCGATTGCGGTCGGCCACGACGCCAGCGGAACGCCCGCAGCAGCCATCATCGCGAAGCTGTCTCGAGCGGAATGTCCCGGTGCCAGGACCACCGGGCTCAGAGGCAGTTCCTCGCCGTCGGCGAGGCGCACCCCGACAATTCGGTTCGCCTCCTTCAGCAACTCCACCACTTTGCTGCCGTAGCGGATCTCGACACCGAGATCCTCGAGGCGCTGCCTCATGGTGATGAGCAGGTCCTTGAGCACATCCACGCCGATGTGCGGCCGAGACTCAATGAGGATGCGAGAGGGAGCCCCGCACTCGACCAGTTCGCGCAGAACCGACGACACCAGGTGGTCCCGGGTGCGGGTGTAGATCTTGCCGTCACTGAAGGCACAGGCGCCGCCCTCGCCGTACAGGACATTGCTGTCCTGGTCAGGGTCAGCCCCCTCCCAGAACTCCTCGACCCGAACCGCCCGCGACTCCATGGCCTCACCGCGCTCGAGCACCACGGGGGGCACTCCCATGCGGGCCAGCGCCAGCGCTGCGAACAGCCCCGCGGGCCCGGCACCGATGACGACCGGGCTGAAGGCCGATGGAAAACGTTCGACTCCCGGCGCGTCGGTCAGGACTCCGGGAGCGTGCTTCGCCGAAGGGGTCGAGGCTTCGTCGAGCAGCTTGATGTCGGCACCGCGTGGCGGCCTCGGGCGCAGTTGCGCACCCTCGAGGACCTCCACCTCCACCGACCAGATGTGACGCGCTGGACGGCGACGGGCATCCAGGGAGTGCTTGACGACCTCAGGCGTGCGCAGCTGGTCAGTACTCAACCCGAGCACTGAAGCCAGCACCTCGGCAAGTTGCCGTAGGTCCTCAGCCACGGACTCGTCGAGGGCCAGGCCGGTAATTCTGTAACGCATCGCTGTGGACTTTTACCTTGGCAGCACTGCGCGGACTACGCTCAGAGCGCAGGAGCCCCGCCGCCCATCAACCCAGGGGCTGTTGCGACCGTCCTTCGCCGAGGTCGTTCGAGGAGTTGATCAATGGGCACGCAACCATTACCCTTGCGCGCCCGTCTGCGAGGCCACTTTGGAATCGCAGGCAATCATGCTCCAGAGGTCACGAGGCGAGCCCATCGCTGCTGTCCTCGCAACACAGTCCCAGGAGAACTTCGATGGCCATTCGTGTCGGCATCAACGGCTTCGGTCGAATCGGAAAGTGTGTACTTCGGGTCCTGCTCGACAGCGACGACTTCGTTCCGGTCCTGATCAATGACCTGGCGGCCCCCACCCAGTTGGCGCCTCTACTTCGCTACGACACCGTTCACGGGACTACTCCTTACGAGGTCTCCGCGGACGAGAGCAGCATCACGGCCGCCGGCCAGACCATACGCTGCACCTCGATCCGCAACCCTGAAGAGGTCCCCTGGGGTGACACCGGCTGCGACGTCGTGCTGGAGTGCACAGGCATTTTCCGCGACCGTGCCGGCGCCGGTCGACTGCTGGCGGGCGGTGCCCCGAGAGTGATCATCTCGGCTCCTGCGAAAGACCCCGACGTCACCATCGTGATGGGTGTCAACGACCACACCTACGACCCCTCATCCCACCGCATCATCAGCAATGCATCGTGCACGACCAACTGTCTTGCGCCGGTAGCGAAGGTGCTGCACGAGTCGTTTGGCGGCATTGAGCAGGGCCTGATGACTACCATCCACGCCTACACCAACGACCAGAATATTCTTGACCGCTTCCACAAGGACCCGCGGCGCGCGCGGGCCGCAGCCCAGAACATGGTGCCGACCACCACCGGCGCGGCGCAGGCTGTCGCCCTGGTCTTGCCCGAACTCAAGGGCCGGCTGAGCGGCATGGCCGTACGCGTCCCGACCCCGGACGTGTCCCTGGTCGACCTGGTCGTGCGTCTCGGCAAGGCCTCGGTGAGCCGCGACGAGATCAACAGTGCGCTGCGCGATGCCGCCTCGGGGCCGCTGGCCGGTGTGCTGGCGGTTTCCGACGAGCCTCTGGTCAGCTGTGACTACGTCGGCAACCCGAACTCGTCCATTGTCGATGCTCTCTCCACCGACGTCGGCGACGGTTCCCTGGTGAAGGTGCTCTCCTGGTACGACAACGAGTGGGGCTTTTCCAATCGCATGGCGGATCTCTGTCGCCTCGTCGCCAACTGAGTGGTCACCGATCCGCCGAGCACACCATGACCCTGCGCACCCTCGAAGAGTTGGACGTCACCGGCAAGCGCGTGCTCGTACGCGTGGACTTCAACACGCCGATGGAGGAGAACGGCACCCGTGTCAGTGACGACACCAGGATCCGCGCCTCCCTCCCCACCATCGAACATCTTCGCGAGCAGGGCGCCCGGCTGATCCTCATGAGCCACCTGGGCCGTCCCGCTGGCAGAGTGCAGCCACACTTGAGCACCGAGGCCTGTGGAGCCCGGCTCGCGGAGCTGCTGGATTGCGAGATCCTGCACACGGACGACTGTGTTGGGTGGGGTGCCCGAAAGCTCGCCAGCGAACTGCCCGAGGGCGGCGTGCTGCTGCTCGAAAATCTTCGCTTCCACGCCGAAGAGAAGGGCGGCGAAGCCGGCTTCGCCGATCACCTCGCGGAACTCGGCGACTGCTATGTGTCCGATGCCTTCGGCGTGTTGCACCGGAGTCACGCATCTGTCTACGTCCTGCCTTCGCTGTTCCCGGGAAAGGCCGCAGTAGGCTTCCTGGTACAGAAGGAACTCGAGCAGCTCGGTGTACTGAGCGATGAGCCGAAACGGCCCTACGTTGCCGTGCTCGGCGGCGCCAAGGTCTCTGACAAGATCGGAGTGATCGAGTCGCTGCTGCGCACGGTGGACACCCTGCTCATTGGTGGCGCGATGGCCTACACCTTCCTCAAGGCACAGGACATCCCGGTGGGCGACTCGCTGATCGAGGCCCCCAAGCTGTGGCAGGCACGCCAGACGCTCGAAAAGGCCGCGAAGGCCGACGTCAAGGTGCTTCTTCCCACCGACCATGTGGCTGCCCCAGCCTTCGATGCACAGGACCAGAGCAAGGTGGTCACCGTCCTGGAGCCGGGGATGATGGGCCTGGACATCGGCCCCGACACGATGCAGCGCTATGCCCTCGAGTTGGAAGGTGCCAGCACCATCCTCTGGAATGGACCGATGGGGGTATTCGAGAAGCCCGCATTCCGCAGCGGTACCGAAGGGGTCGCAAGGGCAGTGGCCCGCTCGAACGCCTTTTCCGTGGTCGGCGGCGGAGACTCGGCGGCAGCCATCGCCATGTTCGGACTGGGCGACGAGATCTCACACGTCTCCACCGGCGGCGGCGCCAGCCTGGAATTCCTCGAAGGCCGAGAGCTACCCGGCCTCAAGGCGTTGGAGGCCACCTGATGTCGACACGCAGACCCATGATCGCGGGCAACTGGAAGATGAACGGCACGCCTGAAGAGGCCGCGGTCCTGGCCCACGCGATGCGCCAGTTGTGCCTGGATCTGCCGGCGGTAGATGTGGCTGTGTTTCCGCCCTACCTGAGCATCCAGGCTGTGCTGACTGCCTTGCAGGGCACCCCCGTCGTCGTCGGTGGACAGGATCTGCATCCTGAAGCTTCCGGGGCCTACACGGGCAACGTATCGGGCGAGATGCTCAAGGCCGCCGGCGCCGGGGCAGCCCTGGTCGGCCACTCCGAGCGACGAAGCTATGAGAAGGAGTCCGGTGAGTACTTGAATCGCAAGGTGCGGGCAGCGCTCCGCGCCGGACTCCTGGCCATCTTCTGCTGCGGCGAAACCGCCGAGCAACGTGACGATAACTCGACCCTCGACGTGGTACGCACACAACTCGACGAGGGGCTCAAGGCTCTCACCTCCTCCGAGATGGATCGGGTCGTCGTCGCCTATGAGCCGGTCTGGGCGATTGGCACGGGTCGCGTCGCCACGCCCGAGCAGGCCCAGGATGTCCACCAGGCCATCCGCAACTGGGCAGGTCTTCGCTGGGATTCCGGCACGGCGCGGGCGCTACGCATTCTCTATGGCGGCAGCGTCAAGCCCGGTAACGTCGCAGGAATCATGGCGCAATCGGACATCGACGGGGCGCTGGTCGGGGGAGCCAGTCTCGCAGCCGACTCGTTTGACGCTATCATTCGCTTTGCTCGCAACTGATAAGGACGGTTTGTCATGGAAGTTTTCATTACCGGTCTGCACATCGGCCTCTGCTTCTTCCTGCTCCTGGTAGTTCTACTGCAGCCCGGCAAGGGCGCGGACTTCGGCGCTGCTATGGGTGGGGCGAGCCAAGAGGTCTTCGGCGCCAGCGGGAGCGTATCGATCCTCAGCAAGATCACAGCTGTAGTGGCCGCGATGTTCATGGCCACCTCCCTTGCGCTGGCCTGGTTCAGCAACGCACCTCCGGGCACCGACCTCACCCCCGAGCAACTCATGGAGGGCGCACTCGCCCCCAGTGATGCACCCGAGGAAGTACCCCTGCCCAGCGAAGAGGCCGCGGCACCCGCCGACCAGGCCGAGGTTCCTCCCGCCTCGGAGAGCGCGCCGGGGACCGCTCCCGCGAGCGAAGGCACTCAGGCCGTTGAGCCTGCTGCCGAGCCTGAGTAACGACAGGCAGACTCGTTGTCTGGGACTCTTGTTCGCACCAAAGCCCTGTGATACGTTCCCGCGGCTTCGGGGTGGACCAGCCACCCGGCAACGGCAGATTGACATGCGAAGGTGGTGGAATTGGTAGACACGCTAGCTTGAGGGGCTAGTGGCCACTGCGGCCGTGGGGGTTCGAGTCCCCCCCTTCGCACCAACTCTCCGGACAGGTTGCTACAGCGCCTGAACCAGGCAGGCAGAACGACAAGAGCCCGTCCGAAGACGGGCTCTTGTCGTTCTCGGTACCAGAGTCGACTACTCTTCCGACTTCTTCTCCGCGGCAGGCTCGTCCGCGGCGGCCTCTACGGCCTCCTCGGCGGCAGGCTCATCAGCGGCGGCCTCTACGGCCTCCTCAGCGGCAGGCTCATCAGCGGCGGCCTCTACGGCCTCCTCAGCGGCAGGCTCTTCCGCGGCGGCCTCTACGGCCTCCTCAGCGGCAGGCTCATCCGCGGCGGCCTCTACGGCCTCCTCCGCGGCAGGCTCCTCCGCGGCTGCCTCTACGGCCTCCTCAGCGGCAGGCTCGTCCGCGGCGGCCTCTACGGCCTCCTCGGCAGCAGGCTCGTCCGCGGCGGCCTCTACGGCCTCCTCAGGCTCCTTAGCCGGCGTCTTCGGGGCCCTGGTGCTTGGCTCGTAGGCCTCTTCCACCAGCTCGATGATGCTCATTGGAGCGTTGTCCCCGGTACGGCGACCGATCTTGGTGATCCGGGTGTAGCCACCCGGACGATCCTGGAAGTGCTCGCTGTACTCGCTGAACAGCTTCGCCAGGACATCTCGGTCCTTGACCACCCGCCGCGCACGGCGAATTGCGTGCAGCCGCTTGGCTGTCAGCTTTCGGGCGTCTTCACCGGAAGCGGCCTCGAGGACGCTGAGCGGAACCTTCTTGCTCAGGGTGATCAGCCGCTCGACGACGCGGCGAAGCTCCTTGGCTTTGGCATTGGTCGTCTTGATGCGGCCATGCTCGAGCAAGCTCGTAGCCATGTTCCTGTACATCGCCTTGCGATGCGACGAGTTGCGCCCCAGGCGGCGACCGGACTTACGATGTCTCATCGGGAACTCCCCGGCTGATCAGCCGTCCTTATTCCTGCTCGCGGATGCGCGGGAAGTTATGGAGCTTCATGCCCAGGGACAGGCCCATCTCGGCAAGGATCTCCTTCACCTCGTTCAGCGACTTACGACCGAAGTTCTTGGTCTTCAACAGATCAGCCTCAGTCTTCTCCACCAATTCGTAGATGTAGCGGATGTCGGCATTCTGCAGACAGTTGGCCGAACGCACGCTCAACTCCAACTCGTCGACAGTCTTGAAGAGATTCTCGTTCCACTCCTCCTCAGGCTCCTCGTCCACAGGATCGGGCTCATCCAACTCGTCGAAGTTGATGAAGATCTGCAACTGCTCCTTGAGGATCTTGGCAGCCAGCGCCATCGCGTCCTCGGGAAGCACTGTGGCATCGGTCCAGACCTGGAGGGTCAGCTTGTCGAAGTCGGTACGCTGGCCGACGCGAGCGTTGGCCACGGTGTAGTTCACCCGGTGAACCGGGCTGAAGATGGCATCGATCGGGATGGTCCCGATGGGGGCCTCTTCGTCCGTGCTGCGCTCCGCAGGAACATAGCCGGAGCCCTTCTCTACCTG
>Ga0310342_100001990_pt1 | contig 12968 bp, 8 predicted proteins | sample S15DNA20500_MG_FD_206155 | JGI IMG/M metagenome (GOLD analysis project Ga0310342, IMG submission 206155) | Marine microbial communities from station ALOHA, North Pacific Subtropical Gyre - S1503-DNA-20-500_MG | ecosystem: Environmental > Aquatic > Marine > Oceanic | place: Pacific Ocean: North... | reverse complement strand
GGGGTTGCGGAAGACATCGCCTTCTTCACCCCCGGTATCTCCGGTATCCGTGTCCGTATCCGTATCCGTATCTGCATCTACATCCGTGTCCGAGTCCGTGTCCGCATCCGCGTCTCCGGAGTCCCCGTCACCCGAACCAGCACCCGTCGTAGCAAAAATCGTCTTTGGGGGCGTTCCGCAGCCGGCAATGAGCATGAGGCCCAGCCAGGGGATTGCGCGTGTCCACGTGGTCATCTCACACACCTCTCGATACCGACACCGTACCCGTTTGGCCGTCGTGGGGGAAAGTATAGCCCCCGTTTGACCCGATCGAACAGTCTCAACCACGAATCCGATCCCGCTCACTGCGACGCAGCACAGCGGTGTAGACCCCTTCCAACTCCTTTGCACGTGCATCCCATGTGCAGTGCTTGCGTATGTGCGCGCGAGCGCGTACGCCCAATTCTGCCCGCCGGATGGGTTCGGCGAGCAGCGCGCGGATGGCGGCCGCCATCTCTTCTGGATCTCGATTCCGAACCGAGAGCACTCCAGGAAGTGGCTGGGCTGAACCGGCAGCGGCCACCGTCGGAAGGCCCAGCCCGAGGTAGTTCAGGAGCTTGATGGGATAGCCGCTGCACACCGCGCGCGGCAGCGCAGCCAGCTGGGCGCCAGCCAGGAGCGCCTTGACCCGCATGAAGTCGCTGGTCGTGACGCATCGCAGGCGCTCCAGCCCACAGCTCGCCCAGGCATCCAGCGGAGCGGCACTGATCAGGAGCAGGCCCGCCTCTGGAACCCGACGCATCGCCGCCACCAACACATCGAGGTCCTGATACTGGTCGGGGTTGCCGGCATAGGCCACCCATGGCCCGCCGGGCAGAACCTCGGGCGCAGCGTAGGAGAGGTCTTCCATGTCCACTCCGGGCGCCACACAACTCACCGACGAGCACCCCAGCCCTTCGAGGGTCTTCACCCCCTGAGGCGTCAGCGCCAACGCGTGGTCCGCCATGCGAGGGATGGTGACATCCATCAGGCGCCCGGCCCACCGGGCCACTCTTCGGGCCGCTCGACCGTCAAAGTAGGTGTGGAGCTCCTCCGACATGGTGTTGTGCGCGCCGTAGACCACCGGCACACCGGTCATGGCTCGCGCCACAGCAGCGGAGAGCGGCGCCTCGTAATTGTGGGCATGCACCACATCCGCCGGGATGCGTGCAATGCGTGCTGCCAGCGCCATATCCAGGGCTGGCTTGATGAGATCCGGGCCCGCTCGTAGGTTCCGATACCCGGGGATCCGCGGTGTCCGAACCACCCGGTAGCCCGAGTCCGGACTGCCCAGGCCGTGGGCATAGCAAGCCACCGTGACCTCATGGCCGCGTCCAGCCAGCGCCCTGGCCATGCCGCGGACAAAGACCTGTGAGCCCTGAGGTGATGGAAAGGGAAAGGCCGCCGCCTGTACAATTCGCAGGGGTCGGTCGATGCCAGGAAGTGGTGCGCTCACAGGTAGCCCAGGCGCTCGAGCCGCTGACGAATGGCCTCCGCCTCCTGGGCGGTGGCCGAGGTGGGCTGGCTCGGGGAAGTATCTTCGGCATCAGCGCGCTCGACCACCGGTCCGCTCTCGTCCAGGGCCGCCGTCAGGACCTGTCCATCCATGTGTGCGGGGACTGGCTCGCCCATCAGGTGCAGCAGGGTCGGGGCGATGTCCGGCATGCCAGCGGCCACCTTCGCGCCAGCGGTGACCCCCTTGCCCCAGAGGGTGAGCACACCGTGCTGCCGATGCGTGCCGTTCATGCCCAGCCCCTTGCCACCCGGGTACTCGTGCGGCTCGAGGCTGCGCCAGGTCTGGCCAGCCTGTGCCCGCGCGGAGGGGAGCAGCGTGTAGCTGTACCCATCCCGAACATTCAGCTCCATGATGAGCTCCGGGGAGTCCGACACACAGGGGCCGTCATAGAGCTCCTCCCGCGTATGGACCCGGTCGACGACCTTGTGCCCATCCACGGTCCACTCCCCGAGCAGGCCTCGCAGCTCCGCAGTAGCGGCGAGGCGTCCTGCCTCGTCCTCTTCGGGAAGGTTCAAGCGAATCGTGGCCGCGTAGTTCATCTCGTCGGACAGCGCCGTCGTGGCATCCATGTCCAGGTCCCCGTAGCGACTCCGGGTCTCGATGTGACCGAGAAATGCATCCGGTACCGCACGGAAGACCCGGCCCTGGATGGCCGCAGGAAGCTTGGTCGCAGCGAAGCCGCGCAGGCGATCCGCCATGCCGCTGCCGCTGCGGACACCATCGACCCGGACCTCTCGCTTGTACTTCAGCCAGCCAGCCTGCTCCAGGTAGCGGTTCAGGTGGAGCACGTGGGTGCCTGCACCCCCAAAGCCATGATCCGAGCAAATACAGACATGATCCGGACTCGCGGCCTCAATCAAGCGACCCAGGGCCTTGTCCAGCTGCATGTAGACAGTCCGGATGGCCTCTCGGAGCACCCGGGGGGCGTGGGCCGGATGCCGAGGGCTCTGCGCATCATGGAACATCCAGAAGTGGTGGGAGACCGTGTCCGACTCTCCAAAGAGCAGCATGAAGGCATCCCAACGCTCTGAAGAGAGGAGCCACTCCGCAATGGCCTGCTTGCGGGGGATCTCTCGAAGCAGGGCGCCAAGCGCATCCTCGTGCCAGCCCTCCGAGATGTTCGATTCCTGGAAGTCCGCGAACTTCAGTCCCCCGAAACGGCGCTGAATCTCGCCGTAGATCTCCCGCGGGTGACAGAAGCTGCCATCAATTCCCGTGGAGACGGGAGAGTCAAAGCCACTGATGACCACACCGTTGATCGGGTCGGGCGGCCATGTGGTGGGCACCGCGATGCTGGCGACCCGGCCGCCCCGATCACTGATCACCCGATGCAGCGTGGGCACCTGGCGGTAGCTGGCATTGGTGAACTCCAGCTGCCACTTGCCAGGGACCTTTCGGACAAAGTCGAAAATCCCGTGACGGCCTGGATTGCAGCCCGTCAACATGCTGGACCACGAAGGCAGGGTCATGGGCGGCATGGTGCTGTTCAGCGGAGCGGTGGCGCCCTCCTGGACCAGACGACCCAGGACCGGCATGTCACCGGCCGCAATCCACGGGTCTGCCAGATCCCAGGTGGCGCCATCCAGACCGACGATCAGCACTCGTGCGCCGGTCGTCGCCACGATCTCACTCCTTGGTGTCTGGGGCCGCGCCCGTGGGTACCGTCTTCTTTCCGCTTCCAAGCTCGGAGCAGTCTCCTTCCACATAGCCCAGCGCCCGCATTTTCTCGCAATCATCTGCGGATATTTCCGCAGTCTGGGAGGCCACCTTGACCTTGAGGGCCGCCTCAATCTGGGTGCGCAATAGCTCCGACATCTCCGCCTGGCGCCGGCCATTCTTGCCCACCCGGTTGGTCGTCTCCCGCGGGTCCGACACAAGGTCAAAGAGTTCCTCTTTACTGAGGTTACGTGGGTTGTCCTCGTTGGCCCGAATGTACTTCCAGCCCTCAGCGCGCACACTGCTCAGCACGTTGCCCTCAAAGTTCTCCTCGGAGAGCACAATCCGTTCTCGTTTGGACGTGAGCTCCTTGGGCGTCGGGCCCTTGGGCGCTGGGGGGGCTTCTGCAACAGCACCCTCCCCTTCCACCGCCACGGGCGGAGGGGTGGGCTCTTCCTTGGCGGTCAACACCGCGTGGGCCAGATGAAAGTCTTCCTCGAAGAGGTCATCGCCCTGCCACTCCAGCGGCACGGGCGCACCGGCCAGAACTGCCATGGTTGCGGGGGTATCGAGCTGACGCACCTGCCACGGCACCCGGGTACCGGCCCACTTGGACTTGGGCATCTTCACGATGAGCGGCACATGCAGCTGCTCATCGTACAGCGTGGTGCCGTGCCACCAGCCACCGTGCTCCAGAAACTCCTCACCGTGGTCTGACGTGATGATGATGACGGTGTTGTCATACCGCCCACTCTCCTTCATCCAGGCAAAGAACTTGCCGAGCTCTTTGTCCATCCATCCGATTTCCTGCACGTAGGCTTTCCGGATCGCTTGCTCCAGGCTCGCTGGTGGCTTCTCCATCTCCGCCCGACCGACGCCTTGGCCGTTGAAGGGACGCTCGAAGTAGGGATCGTGGGGCTCCATCAGGTGCACCCAGGAGAACCATCGCTTGCCCTGGTTGGCCTCAATGAACGACTTGGCATTGCCAAGCACGACATCGGCGGGCTGGTAGTAGTCCTCGATATTCTTCTTGCCGTCGTTGAACCTGTCCCGCAGCTTTCGGACCACGTTGTACATGGAGAGCTGGCTGGCGGTCTCGGTCGCCCCAGCGATGTACTCTGGCGCCTGGTAATCAAACCAGTCAAAGCCTTGCTGGAAGTTGAAGGAGCGCGTCACATTGATGTTGTTGGGCAAGCCCGAAGTGACATAGCCCTGGCCCTTCAGCACCTCGGCAATGGTCGTCACGTCATCGGGCAGCATGGCCACCTTGATGTCGCAGGAGTGGCTGGAAGGCACCATGCCCGTGAACAGACTCGCGGTGCTGGCCCGGGTCCATGAGGCAGAAGTGAAGGCCTTCTCGAAGACCACGCCATCCGCGGCCAATCCATCCATCTCTGGGCTTACGTTGCCCTCGAATCCGTAGGTACCCAGGTGATCGGCCCGAAGGGTATCCACCATGATCAGGAGGAAGTTCGGACGCCGCATGAGTCCAGGTGCTTGCTCCCGATCCGGGGCCAGCACACCCGATCGGCTGGTGGTATCCGACGAGAAGCTGAAGACTCCGGCCAACATCAGCATCAGGGCGTACATGCCCACGGTACCTCGGGGCTTCAGCAGCACCTTCAGGGGCGTCTGGACCAGCAGGATGCGACTGAGCCACAGACCCAGCAGACCCAGCACACCGAACACAGCCAGCAGCGTGACCAGCCCGCTCAGCGGCACGCCTCTCTCCATATAGACAGACTTGTTCACCACGTACTTGGTGATGACCAGCCCCAGCCCACAGAAGATGCCCAGAAAGCCCAGGGCCCAGGCACGATGGTCGGTCCGCGCACGACCGATCAGGGCCAGCATTGCCAGTCCGACCCCGATACCCGTCCCGCCACACAGACCGAGAATTCCATAGAGAACCACTGAGTACAGCAGTGCGCCATACTCACCGGTGCTGGCGCTGCTGAGGATGTTGATGGCCTCTGAGAGACCCACCACACTGCCGGCGATCAACCCGCCGGCCATTCCAAATCCGAGGTGCCTGAGCATCATCCTTCTCCTACTTGGCCGAGAGGGCCTTGCCCTCGTAGTCACCGGGAACGTCCACATTGAGCAGGCCGAGCACCGTGGGACCGATATCCTTGATGTCCGGATCTGGGCCTAACGCCCCGATATTCGAGAGGATGAAGCCCTCTGTATCCTTGGCGTAGCTGGCCGCGTGATCGCCAGACCACTTCTTGGTCCACTCGCTAAACAGGCCGTTGGGCACGCCGCCCAGCCCCGTCGCTCGACTGGTCTGGTATCCATCGTGGTAGGCCAGCTGCAGGTCGGGGGCGCGCTCTGCCACCCGGGCACCCGTGTAGGTCTCCACTCCCACCCAGACCTCTGCCAGCACTGGCTTGCCCTTGTCCTGGACCTTCCTGAGCTTCCCGGCGATCTCCGCAGAGAGGTTCTTGGCGTCCGCCGCAGGCACGATGCCGTCCCTCTCCCGACCCGCCTGGTTGATGTAGATCTGGCCGGTGCCCAGGGCATAGGCCTTGGTCTTGGTCCAGTCCACGACACCCGAAAGAATGATCTTCTCGGAGCCGGTGTGGGGCTTGTTGAGCACCAGGTAGCCGTTGTCCATCAGCCATGTGTTGGTGTTGAAGCCACGCCTCACGCTCTGAAAGCCATGGTCCGACATGATGATGAGCCGATCGCCAGGGTTCAGCACCGCCTGGATCTCGCCGATGGCCCGATCCATGTCCAGGTAGGTCTTCTTGATGAAGCCACCAAACTCCTTGGCCAGGGCCGCGTCATAGGCGGGATGCTTGGGATCGGAGAGCCGCAGGAACATGTGCGATGCCCGGTCCGTGTCCGTGAACACGCTGATGAACAGCTCCGCATTGTTCTTCTTGAGCTCACCCAGCGTCATCTCGAGGCGCTGCTCGAAGATGTTGGCCTGATCGGAGACGAAGACCCGATCGGGAACCTTGCCCGAGTTCAAGGCCGAGGTGTCATGCTCCCAGCCGATGGTCTTGAATTCGCCGTAGTCCTTCTTCAGTTCCTTGGCGAAGGAGGTGGGCGCGGAGATGTCGATGTACGGCTCCTCTGGATGCACCAGCAGCGGGTACATGTAGATCTCGACATCGTCGCCCGTGCCAAAGGCATAGAAGCGCACCAACGCCTTGGCGGAGTACCAGTTGGAGATCGGGAACTCGATCGTGGCCCAGTCGGAGAACTTCTCCCGCTCGACCTTCACCTCTGTCGAGCCCAGCTGCACCGTGTAGGCCGCAGGTGCGGTGCGCGTCACGGTCACATCGATCTTGACCCGCTTCTTGGTCAAGCCCTTTGGTCCCCTGACCTTCCCGGTCCAGGGTCCGGCGCCCACCAGCTGCACCAGGTCGCCGCCAGACACATCCTTCTTCGCCTCCACCGCCGTCACCTTGGTGCTCAGGAGGAAGAAGGTAGAGTTCGTCAGCCGCACGTCCGGAGTGCCCAGCCCGCTGAGTACGTGACCTCCGTGAAGTGCCTCCGCCGGGAACGAGTAGGGTACAAAGAGCACCCTGGCCCGCTTGCCTGCGTTGGCAGCCACGGTCCAGAAGGCAGTGCCCGATCGGGGAGAGGAGCCCGTGGCCTTTTTGTCCAGCTTGCCCGAGCCATCGAACTTCGCGCCCTTGTAGTCATTGGTCGCGACGTTCGGGAAGTAGGTCTTTGGGTTCCTGCCCACAAAGTCAAAGATGCCGTGCCCACCTGGATTCAGGCTTGTAGCAAAGCTCGACCAGGCCACTGGCGACTGCGGCGGAGTGGTGGTGCCGAGCCGGCCCACCGGGCCCTCGCCCACCAGCTTGGAGATGTTCGGGAGATCCGCCTTCCACTTCTCCACCCAGTCCGGGTCCACACCATCAAAGCCGATGATCACGACTCGATTCGATGCAGCGCCGGTCGGTACTGGCGGGCCCGTGGGGGCAGCGGCAGGTGCCTGTGCACCCTCCGGCTTGGTCTCCACATCCCCACCACAACCCATCCACAGCCCACCTGACAACCACAGCCCAGCAGCCACACTCAGATTCCGCTTCGACAGACCCATCGCGGTCGTCCTCCAGATTGGCCCGCCACCTAATGTTGTGGGCGCCTGTAGTCGACTGGCTGGGCTCGGTCAGGTTCCGATGGCAATCCGCCAGGACCACTCCGGCGCGCCAGGAAGGAAGTCTGGATTGCGGGTACGCACCACGACAACACCGCCGTGCATCCACCGGCGTTCCCCGGTCAGCCACCACCCGCGCATCCCGATCCGCTGATGCTGTGTGTCTGCCATCAAGGCCTGCAGGTGATCGCCCTCGACCGCCGCCACCCCGACCTGGAGTGCGTGGGCATAGCTTCCCTCCACACCCCACTCGCCAGGGAACCACCGCACGCTGGCATTGGTGCTGCGAGCGTCGCCACCTTCCGGGTGGCCCATCACCTGCCCATTCTGGGTGAATCCCTCGTGGTAGATGCGGTGGCCCCGATACCACCGAAAACGATCATCCAGCGTGCGGGCGTGCTCGACACCCAGCACCAAGGCGCCCATTCCCAGCTCCGCCCCGAACAGGTTCGCCACCCCCGCCAGCGCGGGCACGGGAATGCCGAGGATCTTCCGCGCGATCACATCCTCTCCGCCGTACTGGATGTACAGCTCCAGGAAGTCCGGCTGGAGGCCCGTGCCCGGTGGTCCCTCGCGATCCAGCCACTGGCCCAGCGGCAGGGTCAGACGGCCATCGAGTGCCGCAATCTCATCCTGGTCGGGCAGGGTCTGGTCCTGATCTCCCTCGACGTGGGGATCGGTCGGGAGCAGCAGCTGACCCAGCGGAGGTGCCGGCCGACCCTCTCCCCCGAAGAGGCCCATCCGTGTGGCACCCATCTCAAACATGGGCACCGGTGCCCAGCGCAGGTCCGCCAGCAACCAGCCGGGACGCTGCACATCGGTCCGGGGCGCGTCCAGCCAGCCGGCCCCGAGCTCCACACGCGCCCGACCCCAGCGCTCTCCAATCCGACCCTCCCATGCCGCGCTCCCCAGCGGTGCCGGAGCCGCGTTGTCCGTGAGCATCAAGCCGCCGTGACGTCCCGGCCCGAACCAGCGATCCATCTTTCCAACGCCCACTCGCCAGTGCTCGGTGTGAAGCCCACCCCAGGCAGTACGGAGCGGCAGGAAGGAAAATGCGCTCTGGTCGACGAAGTCTGCCCGTCCCTCTGGCGTCAGGAGCAGCTCTCCGCCACGCCAGTACCCCGCGGCAGCGACCGCACCTCGAACCGAGACCAGACCCGGCTCCTGGTCCCCGGACTGCAAGGCCGGTGTCCCATCGCCGATCACCAGCCGACCGAAGGGTCTCAGACTCCAGCCACTGCGGGCGCCCTGGGTCACCAATAGCTCAGGCGCCAGCACCGTCTGCAGCGGTGTGCCCGGGTCCTCGACTCGCTCCCAGCGGTACGCCAGCCCAAGCGCCCCCGGCGACCGCGCCCCGTACAGCAGGTCCGCCCCCTGCGCACGACCCAGTCGATCGATCAGCCGATCGGCAGGGTCCAGGGGCTGGTCCGACCACGGTCCCGGGGTGGCCAGGGCAATCCCCCCCAGCAGAATCCAGAGCCCGATTGCCCGAACCAAGGCCTCAGCCTGAAGCGGGCGGAGGCCGCAGATTCCGAAGTGCCTGGGTGGCATTCCAGCGCACATAGGGGTCCTTGGACTCCCGAAGCCGACTCAGCACCGCCAGGGCGCGGTGATCCTCGAGATTGCCCAGTGCCCAGATGGCGTTGAGGGGAGGATCGGTGGCCTCTCGGGCCTCGAGGTACGAGATGAGGGTGGGCACCGCCTCCACATCTCCCAGGCGGCCCAGGGTGTCCACGACGGACCGCAAGACCTTCGGAGAGGCCTTCTCTGCAGCGATCAGGGCGATGAGCGCCGGTGCGGCTTGCTTGGCTTCCAGCTCCGCGAGGCTCTCGATGGCATGGATTCGCACCTGCTCGATCTCATCATGCAGTGCGCCAATCAGTGCCTTCTCGACTGAGTCGGAGCCAAAATTTCGGGAGATCTTGGCGGTATCGACCCGCACTGCAGGATTCGGGCTCTTCAGATTCCGTGCGATGTCATCGGAGGATGGCCCGCAAGCGATCAGCAGTGTCAGGAACCACATCATGCCACTCCCGCATCGTCTTCTTCTTCGTCCGGCCGGCCCTTGGCGTAGGCCTTGTACGCCTTCACATATGCGCCGTACCCGCTGGTATAGAAGTCCATCTTGCTGAGCACAGCCCCCAGCGGTTCCATGCCGGCGGACTCGAAGCGATTCTTCATGTCCAGCACGATCTTCCCGCTGGTTCGGCCGCTCTCTACCAGCAAACAGGTCCCGTCCACGCCCCGGGCGATCACCAGGGCATCGTTGACCAACAGCACCGGCGGCGTGTCGACGATGACCACGTCATAGGTCTTGCGGAGGTCCAGAAGAAGCTGACGAAGCCGGAGACTCTCGATCAATCTTCCAGGATCTTCCGGAGTGGGCCCACTGGTGAGCACCTCCAGACATGGGACAGGCGTGGCCTGGATCGCCTGCTCCGCCGGAAGTTGATCGGTCAGCACATCGGTCAGGCCCTTGTGATTGGAGACCCCCGCAAATGCCCGGTGCTGCACCGGGCGCCGGAGGTCACAGTCCACCACCAGCACCCGCTTGGACTCCCGCGCAAAGCTGATGGCCAGGTTCATGGCAAAGGTGCTCTTGCCTTCCCCGGGAAGCGCCGAGGACACCGCGAGCATCTTCACCGGCTTGTCCAAGGAGGCATAGACCAGTCCATTTCGGACAGTGCGGTACGATTCTGTGACCGGATCGGTCGCCTCCAGCTCATCGATAATGTGCCGGTCCGCCTTGTGTCTGGGAATGACACCGAGCCGCGGGATCGGCCAGATCCGGTGCAGGTCTGCTGGTGTCTTCACCGTGTCATCCACGTACTCGAAGAGGAACACCAGGCCGAAGCCAAAGCCGAAGCCCAGCCCGAGTCCGAGGACAATGTTGATGAGCAGCTTTGGGCTGGAGTGGCGGTCGGGCGCCTTGGCCGGCTCGATCAACTTCAGATCGCTCATCAGCATCGCCTCTGCCACGCCGATCTGGTATCGCTGCTCCTGGAGACTCTTGAACACATTCTCCGCTGCGGTAGCCGCCAGCTTGAGCTGCCCCAGGCGCCGCATCTTGTCCGGGTAGGAGGAGAACTCCGTCGTGGTTCGCTGGATGGCAGAGTCGATCTCCTGCCCCTTCTTCTTCAGTCCGGAGAGCTCACTCTGGAGCGCCTGGACGGACGGGTCCATCGCGTGCTGCTCTTCCAGCGCCTCGGTGAGCTGGGTCTGGATATTCTCCAGGAGCTCATCCAGCTTCCGGATATCCGGGTGCTTGTCCGTCTTCTGCGTGCGTTCTTCGGCGCGCTTCTGCCTCAGGTCCTCGAGCTTGGCCGACAGCATGTTGACCCGGCTGTTCTGGGCTGTGCTCAACGGGGAGATGCTCCCCACACGCTCCCGATCCTGGTAGGCGCGCTGAGCAGCCAGCCGCGCACGGACCTCCTGGATGGAGGCCGCATTGTTCTCGTAGGCCAGAATCAACTCACTGATTCGAGCAATCGCCGCGCGGATCTCGGTCTCGAGATCAATGACTTCCTCTGAGGCCTGCGCGCTGGCGATCGCACCGAGCGCGCTATCGAATTCCTTGTTGACCACATTGAGCTGTTCCTGAATGAACTTCCGGGCGCTGGTGGTCTCAGAGCGCGCGCGCTGCTGGGAATGCTGGATGGCCACCTGGACCACCGTGTCTGAGACCAGACGACTCAACTCTGGATCATTGGTGCGCGCCTCGAAGACCAGGAGATCCGTCCCCTGCTGCTGGGTCACCACAATGTTGGGGCGCGCACTGATCTCACCAAAGAGCCCGGGCACCAGGAACTCCTCGTGGGTGTACGCCCTCCCATCATCATTTCGAAGCTGCAGACGCCAGATGACCTCATCGAGCACCGGCCGGGTGGTCGCCAGGCTGATCTTGTTCTGAATGTCATCGTCCGAGCTGCTCATTCCCGCCGCCACCTCGGAGAGCCCGAGATCGCTCAGGATCGACATGCTGGCATCCGAGCTGCTCACCAGAACCCGTGCGCTCGCTCGATAGTTCTTGGGCAAGAGCAGCGCCAGGCAGATGCCAGCCAGCAAGAAGAACACCACCGACTGTATGACCAGCCAGCGACGTCGAATCAGCGCGGTATAGAGCTTGAGTAGTTCCATCAGGTAGGGTCGGCAGGTGTCCAAAATGCACCGCTGCACTTTCCAGCCTACCGTGTACACACCGTTGTGGGGGTACAGCAACCTGTTCCTGTCATCTTCCTTGAGGTACGTTGAGCACTGTTGAACTCCTGGAGACGCTCCTCTGATGCACCTGCTGATCCTCACCTTGGCCCTGACGACGCCCACTCTCGCCGGTGGAACGCCCAAGCCCGTGAACATCGCGATGGCCGATCCCGCGGTGCGAAAAGTGCCTCGCCCGGAAGAATTTCAGATCGGCCCTGGGGACAAGATTGCAATCCGAGTGTGGCGCCACGACGATCTTGACATGGACATCACCATCGCCCCGGACGGGTCCATCACCTACCCGCTGATCGGTCGGATCATGGTCACCGGCATGACCTACCCCGTGCTGGTGGAGAAGCTGACCACCTCCATCTCCGAGTACTACGACGACCCTCAGGTCACGGTGAACATTCTGGAACTCAAGAATCAGAAGGTCTTCGTCATCGGTGAAGTGGCGCAGCCTTCAGTACTGCAGCTCAACAGCGAGATGAGCATCCTTGAGGCCCTCACCATCTCCGGCGGAATCAATCCTGCGGCGCGGACCAAGAATGTACTGCTGATCCGTGGAGAGTTCGAAAAGCCGCAGCTGTACACCGTCGACGTCAACGCCATCTACTCGCGAGGCGAGACGACACAGATGGTCTACCTGCAGCGAGGCGACATCGTGATGGTGCCCACCAAGACCATCACCAACGTGGCTCGGTACTTCAAGGAGGTTCAGGGAGCGCTGAGCCCATTCGTCGCCGGAAGCGCTATCTACCGGAACGCCACCACTGGAGGTGCTCAAGGAACCTCCTCCGCACTGGAATGAGGGACGTGCATTGCTGAAGGTGCTCATCGTCCTGATGGACGTGGTGGCTGTGTCCGTGGGACTGTTGCTGGCCCACGACATCTGGGCGAGCCGGAGTCTACCCATACTGGACCTCCCGGTTCTGGACTGGTGGGAATTGCTGGGACCCAACCCGGTGATGCCTGCTGGGATCATCCTGATCGTGTCGTGGCTCCTGGTGCTGCGTCAGGCCGGCATGTACGACCCCACCCGCGGCAGCAGTGGGCCTCGCATCGCAGCCGGCGTGACCCGGGCGGGCCTGGCCATGACGGTAGTGGTCATCGTCATCAACTTCCTGATGGAGGATCGGACCTACTCGAGAACCCTGATCCTCACCTTCTGTGGCGCATCCACTTTGTGTGTCGGCATCAGCCGCCTGACGATATTCAAGCTCCAGTCTGGTCTACCCAGAGATCTCGCCACCCGCCGTGTGGCCATCCTCGGTGTCGGAGAAGAAGCCCAGGAAATGGCCCAGCGTATCGAGCGGTACGGCCACCGGTCCTTCTCGCTTGTGGGCTACATCCAGACCTCAGCGGGCACAGAAGAATTTGCAGTGCCACCCAAGGAGATCCTGGGCGAGGTCGTGGACCTCGCGCAGATCGTCAATGCCAACAACGTCCAGGTCCTGATCC
>Ga0310342_100001989_pt1 | contig 12968 bp, 13 predicted proteins | sample S15DNA20500_MG_FD_206155 | JGI IMG/M metagenome (GOLD analysis project Ga0310342, IMG submission 206155) | Marine microbial communities from station ALOHA, North Pacific Subtropical Gyre - S1503-DNA-20-500_MG | ecosystem: Environmental > Aquatic > Marine > Oceanic | place: Pacific Ocean: North... | reverse complement strand
AGAGATAAATAATATGTCCATTTTAAAATTTCTTATCTAGTAAGTTTTTAAGCTCTTGGATTAATTTGTAGAATGTATTTTAGTTCAGATAATAGTTATATTCACAATCTTGTCTATTTGGGAGTAACTCAATAGACTAACCTAAATATAAAAAAATAAAAAATGAAATGAAAATGAAACAAAAAATTCTAAAAAGTGAAAAATTTCCAATCTATCGCCATACATCAATAATTAATGGGAAAAAAATATCACGCGATATGCTTCATAGACCAAACGCATCTGCAATAATCGCCTTTAAAAATAATAAAATATTAGTTGTTTCCCAAAATCGTTTTCCTAACGAAATTGATATTGAAATCCCCTCAGGGAATATCGAAAAAAATGAAACTCCAATTGAAGCAGCGCATCGTGAACTTTTAGAAGAAACTGGTTATCAAGCGAAAAAAATAGTTCCTTTAGTTAGTTTTCATACTACAATTGGTTATAGTACACAAAAAATTTTCTGTTTTATCGCTAAAGATTTTGTAAAAATTGCTGAACCTAATTTGGATGAGGGTGAATTACTTAAACCAAAATTTATTCAATATAAAAAATTAATGAAAATGGCTATGAATGGTAAAATTATTGATTCAATTACTTTATCATCTGTTCTTTTTTTTGGAATTAAGAAAAAATTAATTTAATTACGTTCTCTAATCCACGTTCTTAATAGTAATCGTTTTAGTTTTTCATCTTCAAAATCTTCATATGGTGTTCTATCATGAATTAACCATCTATTATTGCTGAACATCATATCACCTGAATCCAATGCATATGTCGCAACTTGTTCTGAATCATCTAAAATTTCTTCTAAAAATTCAATAGCTTGAAGTTGTTCTGGCATCAATGGCTGATTAGCCTTCTTATGTCCTGTAAAAATCAATTCTCTTTGATATTTGAATTTTAATTCATTATTTACAAACTGAAATATTGGCTCAAATCTTGTTGGATCATTTTTCTCTAAATTTTCATTCTTCTTATCATGGTGAAATCTTTCATAAAGAATCTTTTGTAATGTTTTATTTTCTAATAGTCTGTTGTGTATTGTATATGCAGACATGAATTTACTTACTCCTCCTTTCTTTGCAGGATTAATACATAACAATCCAACATAATCTGGGGGATTTTTAAATATGTGAGAACCATCTGTATGATAAGAACCACCTTCTTTTGTTTGGTGATATCTTCCACCAGTTTTCATAGTTTTTCCTATATCTTTTATCACTACAACTAATTCTTGATCTTTATTCTGCTCTAATAATTTACCAATGATCTTTGAGATAATTACATGAATGCTTCTTTTTTCATCTGAACTAAAATTTGATAGTTCTTTTCCATTAATTACAAAAAACCCACAGCCATTAATCAAAATTTTATCTTTCAAATTTTGAATATATCCACTCAAAATTTGAAAATCATTTGGTTCTTCATCCAAAATTTTAGACCCGTTACTGTGTAATTCATCCAAACTTTTACTATTTAGTACAACCGAAAATTTTTCAGGTGAATTCTCTAATGTCTTATTCCAACACATCTCTGAATCTGAAATTGTTTTTTCTAATATCTCCATTACCAAAATTTTATACCTACTTTTATAAAATATATTGTACATTATCATTAGTGGGCAAAACAAGCGGATAATTGTATGAAACAAAATTTAATCATGATTTGCATTGATGGATGTAGATTTGATAGAGCTGAAAACTCAAAATTTTTTACAGAATATCTTCCGGGAACAAATTTTTGCTCACAATCAATAACATATGCTCCTTACACTAATTCTTCCATACATGCAGTTTTTAGTGGTTCATACGGAAATCGTAATGGATGCTACAGTTATTGGCATTCATTAAAATTTAAAACTGATAAATTTAAAACAATTACAAAATATCTTAAAAACCAGAATTATTATACTCATGCTGACATTCATTCAAAATTAGCAATACCATTATCTGATTTTGATGAATTTGAAATTTATGATGAAAATAATTCCGATTTAATTAGTAGGCATAAAAATCTCATAAAATCAATGAAAGAAAAATTTTCTGAAGGCAAGAATTTCTTTTTATATTTACATTATGAAAAAATTCATACAGGTATTATGGATGCAGTTTTAAAATCTTATACAAATTTTAGTGAAGAATATTTTAAAAATCGAGATAAAAATGAAGAACGATATGATAAATTATTTAAAGAAAGTGAAATTTATTTAAAAAATATACTTGACGAAATTAAAAAGGAAAATTTGACTAATGATACTTTGATTATTATTTTCTCAGATCATGGTATAAGTTTAGGTGAAAAAATTGGTGAGAGAGCATACGGTGCATTTTGCTATGATTATACAATACGTACATTTGGATCATTCATTTCTTCAAAATTTCAGCAACATCTGATAACACAGCAAATCAGACATGTTGATTTTTTACCCTCAATTATTGATTACTTAGGAATTCCATTTGATAGAACCTTTTCACATTTTGATGGTCAATCCATAATCCCATTATTCTATGGCAAAAAAATTCCAGAAGAAATCGCGTTTATTGAAACTGCAAATCCACTAAAAGAAAAAATGCCACCAAAAAAACCTAACACAAAATGTGTACGAACTTCCACTTGGAAATTAATTTTTAATGAATATAATGGCACCAAAGAACTTTACAATCTTCATGATGATCCTAATGAAGAAAACAATCTTTATGGAAATTCTCTCCCTATTGAGCAAAAACTTTGGGATGAATTAAATAAATTAAATAAATTATGAAAATTGCTTTCGTGCTATTTCTAAATCCTTAGGAGTATCGATCTCACACCATCGTCCATTAACAAATATTGGATTAATTTCTATGTTTATTTCTATAAGCTCTTGCAAAATATCAGTAATTTTTGCACATTGAAAAGATTGTGCATCATGAAATTTTCCATTATTAGTTTTTTTTAATTGTTGCAAAGATTTTTGTAAAATAACTGTAGAGGCGTTGTTTAATTTGATGATTCCTAAAAATTCCCCAATCAAAAATCCTTCTTTTTTTATGGGAAGATTTTCTGAAAATTGTTTTATTACTCCGTCTTTTACCAATACTTTTCCTGCTAACTCAATTGGATTATCAATTCTTTTTTCATATGATTTTGCCCAATTCAAATCAATGGCGACTCCAAAATTTGAATTTGAAGATAAAATTTGATCGAGAATATCTTCATCAAAAATTATATCACCAAATGTAATTAGTAGGTCACCAGAAAGTTCTGATTCTGCCACAATTAAACTTCCTAATTGATCATGTTTATCATATTCAAGATCTTCAATATATGAAACATCATCTAAATGAAACTCATTTGATTTAAAGCCTCGAATAACAAATATTTTCTCGATACTCTTCTTTTTTAAAAGATTAATTTGTCTCTGTATCAATGAAATACCATTAATATCTACTAGTGGTTTGGGCAATCCATTAGTTATTTCGTTTAGCCTACTTCCTACACCTGCAGCTAAAATCAATGTTTTCATAAATAGTGAATCAAGTTGTGTAATTATACAGTTACTATTTTTTGCTACACACTTAACATTTAATGAATAAACTAATTAAGATTTCAATAATTTTATACTTATGAATACAAACATTCTTTTTTTAATAATAGATTCATTTCGAAATGATAAATTTTTTGGAAATAATCGTACATGTAAAACGCCTAATCTAGATAATCTAGTAAAAAATGGCACATATTTTGAGCAAGCCATTAGTACATCTGATGCAACTATTCTCAATTGGGTATCAATTTTTACAGGCTTAGTTCCTCCCAAAACTGGAATACGTTCTGAAAAATTTAACAAGCTAGATGGAAATGTAAAAACAATTTTTAATATTTTAAAAGAAAATGATTACAATTTTTACTCATACTTGACTAATATTTCTGAAACATTAGGACTATTTCCTGAATTTATTAACAAAGATTCTAGTGGATTATCTGAACCTCGATTAAATGATGGAATTGGGAAAAAAATTATTGACAGTATTAATTCTGGAAGATTAAAGGAACCTTGGTTCTTTCTTGCTCACACAATGGATTTACACTTTCCAATAGTTCTCCCAAATGAATATGATTCATCACAATATGGAGAAAATACATATGATAAACAAATATCATCAATAGATTCTTGGATAGGCCAAATTTCTGAAATAATTGATCATCAAAAAACATTACTAATTATTTCAGCAGATCATGGTTCATATGTTAACAGTATAAATCATAATGGAGAAGTTATCTCTACTGAAGCAAATTATTCAAATGAAATGCTAAAAAGTAAAATTGGATTTAAAATCCCAAAATTTTTAGATCCTGTCAAAAAAAGAGCATTTTTTCTTAACGAAAAAAAATCTCAAGAAAATAAGATTAAAAAAATAAAAAATCTAAATCTTAGACCACACCAAATACGTAATCTTCTTTCAGGAAAATTTGAAATAGATCATACACTGTTTGACGATAAAGTTAGAATTCCTTTGTTATTTTATGGTAAGAATGTAGAATCCGGAAAAATTATTGAGCAGCAAGTAAGAAATGTTGATATATTTCCAACAATTTTAGATTTAATTGAATTAAAAAATTCATTAAAACTTGACGGTGTATCTTTAAAGCCTCTCATGCGAGACAAAATTTTTGAAGAATTGCCTGCATATATTGAAAGCACGCCTTTAATTCAAATAGAATCAAATGATGTTGTTGGTGTTCGTACTGAAAAATATAAATATTTTCGTGATTCCGATGATTCACAAAAGCGAATACATCTCTATGATTTGAAAGCAGATCCAAACGAAGATTGTAATGTGTATAAAAATAACCCTGAAATCATTCTTGAAATGGAACAAATACTATCATCTTTTACAAAAAGAACTGATACTAGTAACGATGAATTTAGTGAGGAAGAAACTGAGATGATAGAAGATGAATTACGAAAAATGGGCTATGTCTAGATTTTATATGAATTTATTAATATCTAATACTGGATTTTTGAAATTATCCCCATCTAGAAATATTTGATGCCATATTTCCAAATTAAATAAAAACATAGTTTGTCTTAATATATTATCATCAATTTCTTTATCTTTTGAATTTTTGATATTTGAATTATTGATTTTATTTGTTAATGATTCAAGTTTGGAATATTCCATGTTTATGTAATCTCGTTTATTTTTCATTGATTTATCAATAACATTTTGTGCTATCGGCAAAAATTCTTTTTTAAAATAATCATAAAAAGGAATACCCCATGGAAATTTCTTCCTTTTTACAATTTTCTCAGGTAATAATTCACTTGCAATTTTTTGTAAAATATATTTTTTAGTAAAATTATTTTTTTTATTAATTTTTAAATGTGAAGGAATCGAAGCACAAAACTCTACTAATTTATAATCTAAAAACGGTTCTCTTAATTCAACTGCATGTGCTGACGATGTTCTATCAATTCTCCAAGTTTGGGCACCTGGAATCTCTGTTTTTAATTCGAATAGAAGTGCATTATTTAATGCACTATGATTGATATTACTTTGTATACTTTTTTGAAAAATGTTTGATGGATGATTTTCATTTTTATAATATTGTAATACATTATTTGAAAAAACCTCTTCTCTGAATTCTTTATTTTTAAAAAAACCTGATGAGATGGATTCTAGATTATCTTCCTTTTTAAAATATTCAGGATCCTTTGCATATGGTACGTATCTATTATATCCTCCAAATAATTCATCTGAACCTTCTCCCGTGTATGCAACGGTAACGTATTTCTTTATGGCTTCTGAAACCATATAGTTTGAGAGTATAGATGGGCGACCAAAAGGAAATTCCATATGCCACAAAATTTTTGGAAGTGATTTTGTTAAATCTGAAAAATCAATCAAAATTTCTGTATGATTAGTTTTACAATGTTCTGCAACAATTTGTGCCTCATCGAATTCATCTAATTCATTTCCAAAACCTGTAGTAAACGTTTGAACTGGACTATCAGTTAATTTAGTTAACATTGCTACCATAACGCTAGAATCTAATCCTCCTGAAAGTAAAGCGCCTATTGGGGCATCACTTACTTTTCTTTTATCTATTGCATTTTCAAGTAGTTTTTTTACTTGATCAAAATTTTCATTTTCTGCAAATGTATTTTTTTCTAATCTCAAATCCCAATATTTCTCAATTTTTAGTGATTTTTCTGAAATATCATATGTTAATCTGTGCCCTGGGAGTAGTTCATTGATATTTTTTAGTAATGTTTGTCCATCAATTGTATATGCATAAGTCACAAATTGACATAAACCACTAAAATTTAGTTCACGTTCTACCTCTTCATATTGTAAAATTGATTTAATTTCTGAAGCAAAAATCAAATTATTATCTTTGAACCAATAATACATTGGTTTTACACCCAATCTATCTCTTGCAATAATCAGTTTTTTATTTTTTGAATCCCATACTGCGCACGCAAACATTCCATCAAGATGATCTACAAAGTTTTTTCCATATTCTTCGTACAAATGAACTAAAACTTCAGTATCTGTATTAGAATAAAATTTATGAGCTTTTTCTTCTAATTCTTTTTTTAATTTTTTAAAATTGTATATTTCTCCATTTTGTATTGCCCAAATTGTTTCATCTTCATTATGAATTGGCTGTCCAGCAATATCACGTAAATCCATTACACGTAATCTTTCACAGCAAAGTGAAACATTATCATCTAAATAGAATCCCTCTTGTTCAGGTCCTCTATGTTTACATGCATTTCCCATCAATTTGATTAAATCTTTGTCAGTCCATGTGATTCCACCAATGCCACACATTAGCTCAAGTCACCTCCATCACGAAAAATCTTTTGTGATTCTTCAAATTCTCTTTCTTCATCTATATCCATCCATGATAAACCATTTGTTACTTGATAGCCAACTTCTACATTTTTCTTAATTAAATTTTCAATACCCAATGTATAATAACCATCTATATTTTCTGTTATTAGATAATCAATTTCGTTAAATAATATTTTTAAAACATTTTTTGAAAATTTTGCCATACCTACAAAATTTCCGTCAGCGATTTTATAGCCAATTTTTTTGTTTACAGCAACAATTTTCTCATTTTCAATTTTTACTTTCATTGTTTCATCACGAGTATTAGTTTCCACCATCAATCCAATTTCGCTTTTAATTTCTAAACATTTTTTGAGAATTTCTTCATCAAACATAAGATCTCCATAAACACATATGAAATCACCTCGTAATTTTTGAATTGCTAGCCAGACTGAATAAATATTATTCATTTCGTTAAATTTTGAATTATGAACATATTGTACTTGGTCATTTAGTAAATCGTGAATCATTTCTGATTTGTATCCTGTTACAACAACTATGTCGTTTATTCCATTTTTTTTAAAGGAGTTTATTTGATGTTTGATTATTGGTACCCCATTAATTTCAAGTAAGCATTTTGGTACCTCAATGTTTCCCATTCTTGTGCCTTTTCCAGCAGCTAAAATTAGACCTTGCATGAACTTAATTGGGATTAATTGCTGGTCTAAGTGATTGTTTTGAATCTAGAGCTTTGAAAGCATCTTCTAAGCCTCTTGCAGAAAATTCAAAACTTGGCCCGACCAATTTTTTGTAAGGATACTTGTCTTTAGTTTTTAAAACTAATTCTAAAGCAGTTTTGAGATGTTCAGGATTGTAATTATGCATTCCAACTATTTTTAGACATTTTGTTATAATATCTGAACTATCTAATGTGACATGATTGTTTGGATAAATTGCACCCAACAAAATGTATGTGCCTCCAATTCTAATCATTTTTATTCCTTGATTGATTACAGATGGTTCTCCTGTTATCTCAATTACAAAATCTGCTCCTCTGTTTTCAGTAATTTTCATAATTTCATCTGTAAGATTTTCTCCTATCTCTTTTGCATTAATTATATAATCTGCACCAAATTGTTTAGCCAACTCTAATCTATCAGTAATCACATCTATTGCAATTACCTTCTTCGCACCTAATTGTTTTGTAAATGCACACGCGTACATTCCTAACGCTCCGCATCCTTGAACAACTACATAATCACAATCCTGAAAGTCTCCATAATCTAATCCACTTGTAATTGTGGATGCTGCACACATCAATGGTGCAACTTCTTCATCACTGAGTTCGGGTGAAACTTTGAAGATATAACTTCCTTTTTTTAGGTGAATGTATTTTGCAAAACCTCCTGTAAAATGTGGTTTTTGATCACTTTTTACATGTCCATATTTGAACATTTTAGTACATTTCTGTGGAAGTTTTTTCTCACAAAAGAAACACTTTCCACACCCAACTGTCATTGACCATACAACTTTATCTCCAATAGAAAGTCCTTCTCCATTATAATCTACTTTTAAATTTTTTCCAATACTGATTATTTTTCCTACCATTTCATGACCTAATATGCATGGTGTTGGAAATGGTCTATGACCCAACCAGGTATGTACGTCTGAACCGCATACTGTTGATAATGTTATTTCTACTACCGCGTCATCATCCCCAATATCATCATACAATGGAAATTCTTTTTTTTCTAATGGTAATTTTGGGCCATTAAAGATTATTGCATCACCCATATCAGAATTCATGAACAAATCATACATCAATTTTGATATTAAAAATATTTCTACTTTTTTGCCTAAATTATTGATTCCTGAAACCTAGATTTAATTTCAGTTGGTTCTATACTGATTCTTTTTTCTATTTTTGTTGTTTTAGAAATTTTAATTTTTAGTAAGATTGGTCCTTTTCCAAATTTAATATTTTTCATTATTTTTTCTAATTCCTTTTCATCCTGTGCAACAAAAGTTTTGTAATTAACACATTGAGCAATTTTTCCAAGATCAATTTTTTTTGAATTTGTAGGCTGACCTCCAGTTGATTCATGAATACTATTATCAAAAATTATGTGTACAAGGTTCTTTGGTTTGATTGTACCAATTGTAGTCATTGAACCCATATTCATTAGTATATTTCCATCTCCATCAAAAACATAGATAGTTTTTTTAGGGTTTCTTAACGCAACACCTAAACCAATTGATGATGCTAATCCCATAGAACCTAACATGTAAAAATTACTCTTTTTTTCATACGTGTTGAATAATTCTCTACTAATGAATCCATTTGCCGAAATAATCGGTTGATCATTTATGGTCTTTGCAATAATCTGAATAGCTTTTTTTCTATTCATCTTGCATTCTCCGTATTATTATTACACATGACTGATTTTTCTTAATTTTTTGTGTTGCCCAATTGCAATTTTTTTCCCAATTCTCATCAGTTAGAATTTTTGTTTGCAGATCTAATGCTTTCAGTAATTTTTTTTGTATTTTGCCAATTTTCAAATGTTCTGGAGCATCTGTTTTTAAATATCCTCTCCATCCAATCAAAAAAATTAGTGGAATTTTATACAAATCGACAAGTGATGCTATAGTACCTATTGAGTTAGCAAATCCTGCATTTTGCATGAATACTAATGATGAACTATTTGATAATTGCATACCACATGCAATTCCAATAGCTTCTTCTTCTCTTGTAGAAATAATTACTTTCTTTCTTTTAATTCCCTCACTAATAAAATATTTTAATGTTGAATCTGGAACCCCAATAAAATTTTCAATTTTTTTATTTAAAAGATAATTGAAGATTTTTTTTTGTGTGATTTCCTTCAATCCACGTAGCCCATTTTTTTTAATTCAGCTTTAATCTCTTCTTCTTCTTCTTTAATTTTATACGAATGCTGTAACTGAAATATGTCTTCCATAGATGATATTTTATCATTGTTATTCTTCAATTCATCATTTTTAATGATTTGTAATATTGATTTCATTGATGTATATGAAGCTCTTAATGTTTGATTTGCATAAATCACTATTTTGATTTTATGATCAATTAATTCCTCCAATCCTACATTTGGATATGTAGTTGGTACCACAGCTAATGGAACACTTCCTCCCCATGAATCTGCAAATTCAAAAACTTCTTCTGGAGAGTTCTTTTTTGAATGAATTAAAATTGCATCTGCCCCTGCTTTTTCATACGCCTTTGCACGTTTCTTTGCCTCTTCAAATCCTTGTTCGGCAATTAACGCTTCTGTTCTTGCAATTATCAAAAAATCCTTATCTTTTTTTGCTTCTCTAGCTGCTATAATTTTCGCAACAAATTCTTTCTCTCCAATTAGTATATTATTCCCATTTTTTAAAAGGCTATTTTCCTTTGGAAATGTTTTATCTTCAATACAAATTCCAGCTATTCCAGCTTTCTCATATTTCTTTACTAAATGACTTACATTACTTGGACCTCCAAATCCTGTGTCACAATCAGCTATTACTGGAATATTACATGAATCTGCCATATTTTCTGTAGCATGCAAAAATTCTGTCATAGTCAGTATACTAGCATCCGGTAATGCATGTGTGGCTGAAATTGCAAAACTACCTGCCCACACCGCATCAAATTCACTAATCTCCACTAGTTTTGCTGACATTGCATCAAACGCTCCTCCAACTTGTATTATTGATTTAGAATTCAGTTTTTCACGTAATAATTTTGATTTATTCTTCATGGCTTTCTTTTTTGGTTTTATTATTTATAATAAATCTTCTATGATTTGTCATTATCATCTTTGACTACTGTAACTATTGAAAATAAAATCACGGCAGTCATTAGAAACACTGCCGCTAGAACTATTCCACCTATTCCAATTAATGCGATATTTGTGATGATTTCTTGTTCTACAGAATAAATCTGTATTGTCCATGCAATAAATATTAATCCTGAGATTAGAAAAATTATTCCTGGAATTCCATAGAATTTTAATGGATTATGTATTGAAATGTGTTTCAAAGTACTTAATATAACAGATGTACCGTGTGAAACTGGATTTTGTGTTGGTGTATTTCCATCATAACGTACCGTAATTGGAACTTCTGCAACTTTTAGTTCCAAATTACTAGCCTTAATCAGAATTTCAGTGGAAACACCCATACCGACATCAGATGGCATGATCTTCTGTAATGCATTTTTACTATATGCTCTAAACCCACTTTGAGAGTCAGTTAGTTTTTCTGTAATTGATAAATTTGTTATTTTAGTAATTAATTTAATTCCAACCTTTCTATATTTTGGCATTTCTTCCGATTTTTTATCTAGAAATCTTGAACCAATCACTATGTCAGCTATTTTACCGTTTATTGGATCAAAAACCGAATTAACATCTTCAACCCTGTGTTGTCCATCTGCATCTAAAGTAACTAAACTATCCAAGCCTAATTCCTTGGCTTTTAAAAAAAGTGAACGTATTGCTGCACCATACCCCATATTTTTTGAATGACTTATGACTATTGCTCCCAATCCTCTTGCAATTTCTACTGTTAGGTCTGACGAACCATCATCACATACGATAATTGAGTCAGTAATTTTTTTTAATTTTGTAATAACCGACGCAATATTCTTTTCTTCATTATATGCTGGTATTCCTATCGTAATTTTCAATATATACGAATTATTCAAACTAGTTTTAAACTTAGTTGATAAATAATCAGCGTTATTTACTCAGCCGTTCTTTAATAAAATCGATTGCAGATACTGGACTAGGATCAATTCCTGAAATTACACTATGATATATACTTGCATAATCAAGCAGATAAATTAGATTTGTAATTTTAGAAATGATATTTCCATTTACTGAAAAAATTTCTTTATAATCAATTTGTTTTGAATTAAAAAACTCTTTAAGAAGTTCCCATCTTTCTTTGGTTTTAAAATAATCATCACTGCCTTGAATAAGAATTGGTTGTATGTTAGATTTCCTTTCCCAAGAAACAATTCCATTATGACACGCTTCCATAACTTCTTCTGTTATTACATGTAGTTTTGAATTCTCTTGAAGCGAATTTTTAAAACGAATGGCAGCTGATTCTAATCCTCCAGGATAATAGAGTGCGGGTATTCCTGTCATCCATTTTGCAAGATTTAATGCAACATTTTCTTCATTTAAATTATTAGAAGATATGTTTTTCTGCACAATTTCCATTTTAGATATAGCATCTGAAATATCAGATTTTTTTACGGGGATAACTAATTCTAATATTTTTAGCGTTGCAAAAATATATTTTGAGAATGATGCACGTGGAGAATGTTCCATTTTAATTTCTTGGTAATTCACTCCATTTTTCATTGCATATTGTTTTATCATTCCCCCTGAAGACAATGCAATAAATTTTGCTTTATTATTTTTTGAGTTCTGTAATATTGTTAATGATTCTTGAGTGTTCCCCGATACACTTGTAACAACTACTAGCGTATTTTCATCAACAGTTTTTGGAAGTAAATATCCTTTCACTACGGAAGTATGAATATCATTTTTTGAAAGAACAGAAGAAAATACATCGCCTATAGTTCCTGATCCACCCATCCCAGCGAAAACAATATGATCTATATCTTTGAATTCAGGTTTTAAAAATTCTTGTTCGTAGCTTTCTTTTGCAATATCTGGCCATTTATCATAAACTTTGAATATTTTTTTTGAATCTATTTTTTCAAGATCTTCTAAATCCATTCTCTTTGTATCCATAATTCAGTGTTATAAAATAGTTAACTACTAATTACTTCCACTATCGTATTGCGAAATAATATAACCCCTTTTCATTTTAAATATTTATGACTCTAAAAACTGTAGAATGGAAAGATAATTCCGTAATAATGATTAACCAGACAAAACTGCCAAACAGTTTGGAATATGTTACTTATACTGATTACAATCAGGTGGCAAATGCAATTAGGACTTTAGTTGTTAGAGGTGCACCAGCAATTGGTGTCTCTGGAGCATTCGGTTTAGCATTAGCAGCATTACAAAGCAATGCGAAAGAAAAAGATCAGATTAT
>Ga0310342_100001987_pt1 | contig 12974 bp, 8 predicted proteins | sample S15DNA20500_MG_FD_206155 | JGI IMG/M metagenome (GOLD analysis project Ga0310342, IMG submission 206155) | Marine microbial communities from station ALOHA, North Pacific Subtropical Gyre - S1503-DNA-20-500_MG | ecosystem: Environmental > Aquatic > Marine > Oceanic | place: Pacific Ocean: North... | reverse complement strand
CCAGAAAAACCAGAAGTTCTTGGCTACTCTCCTGATGGCACTCCCTACTTCGTCAACCCCCAAGACCCTTACGGCATCGATAGCACAGGCGAGACTGGTGGTACGTATAACCAGTTCGTGCCTTTCGCGGGTCGGTCCAAGCAACTCAGTTCAAAGAGAACAATTCCGCCGGGTCGCACGCTTGGGTTGGGAATTAAGCGTGGCCAAGAAATTATGCCATACGAGTATGCCGGCGGCGGAGCCGGCGTAGGCGCAGCCGGTCCTACTCCTGGCGATCCGCGATTCGCTTTGCCTACTTCGGAGGGTGTTGAGGGCTCATACCTTGTTTCGACCCGCGACAGATCAGGACGGCGCACGCACGTGATTGCAGGTCCTGACGAGTATTTCCCCAGGTATCGTGGTGGACAAGAGCCTTCCCAGAGTGCCGCCTCTATCGGCGGTACCGGCGGCGGCCGTCCACCCGCACCAAGATTGTATTCTCCCGGTCCCCGTGGCGGTGGTGGTCGCGGTGGTCGCCGCGGTGCTCCAGGCGGTGCCTCGTTCCCAGTGGGAAGGCGTACAGTTTTGCCTTCTCAGGGCAGAGCTGCACAGGCCGCACGACAGAATATCTTCGGCCGACGTAGGAGTGCCTTCGGCCCCAGCGGCCGTGCCACTATCCCGTCCTTTGCACCGGGACGTACCGGGGCGAATAACCAGTTCCGTCCGCCCTACTTCCGACCCTATGGTCGCTCCGAGTTTGGCATTATCTCCTGGAGGATATAAGTGCCTCACAACAGACCACTCTATGATCAAGAAGAAGAATTGCCTGAAACACCAGCCTGGGGGGGGGCGGGATCTGTTGGGCAATACCTCGAAGAACGTCAGTCATCCGCTTCTGATCAGACTATTGCAGAGTACAACCCCGAATACAGCTACGCCGATAACCCGCCCAACCCGCCCAACCCCTATGTCCAGGAGCAGGTCAACAATGCTCCCGTTGGGGTCGGTGACTTTTTAGACGGCTGGCATTATCGCGACCCGCCCGAAGACCTGGTAACAGGTGAGCCGCTGGGCCCGCAGGGTAATAGGCTACCGAGTCGCGCCATTGGCTGGAAGCCGAATGGCGAACCCTACTACGGCGAAGGCATTCAATCCTTTTTCTTGAGGATCAAAGACAAATTCGAGAGCCCCGTAGATAAGCCCGACCGTATCTTGCCCATCACGACGGACTTTGGCGACATCATAAATACCATTCCGCGCGCCTGGGACACCTTCTCCGGCTTGGGCCAGGAAGAGGGCGAGAGAGCGGGTTTGTTTAAGCAGGCCGGACGCCTACTTGTCGAGACCCCCATTGAAGCATTCATGTATGCAATAGGACAAACCTCAGAATGGACCGAACGCTACGGGACCGCCACATCCATGACCCTCAGAGAACTGGGCGAAGACTCGCCCCTGCCTGAGCTTATCGAGTACCCGGACTGGCTCCCATCTTCGGTGCGCGGCTTAGGCGCTATCACCCAGCTATTCAACCCCATGCTCTGGGCCCGTGCCGTGACTGGACCCCCAAAGTCCTGGGAAAAGCGGGACGAAATATGGGACGATAACTTAGAAGTCTCTCGCATGGGATATACCGCCTGGACCAACGAGGCCATCAAGGGCGAATTCATAAGCCGCCTAAAGGGCGGCGAGGATGGGGACCTCTTGGCTATGGAGCTCGAGGACCCGATGTCTGAATTATTGGGTCAAATCATCTTTGATCCATTGAATATCTTAGACCTGTTCGGCTTTGCGAAGTTCCACAACGTTAAACGAGGGTACCGCGTAGCCGACGAACTGATTGGTGTGAGCGACGAAATTACTGACCTTATCAAGCACGGCGACGATCTAACATCCGCAGCAGGTGCGGAAAAAATTGCTAATCTCAGCAAACTGGTCGGTGTAGAGGTCGACAATGTCGCTAAAAACCAGGATAAATTGAGCAAAAGCCATAAACTCCTCAACTACACCACTGAAGGCAAGAGGTTCGATGTCACCCGTCGTGTGGGATCTATTCTTGGTTGGGTGGCTGTCCACGCGAGAAAATCCGGTGTTGATGAGGCTGAGAATGCCGAAAACATCGCAAACATGTGGAAAGCCATGACCCAGATTGCCAGCTCTAATGATACAGAACGAACCGAAGGTCTCATCACCGTACTAAACCACTTTCCTCACGTTCCACAACCTTTCTTGTCCCGTGGTGGAATGGAGACGGGTATCGTCATGCGCAAAATTGTAGAAGACGATAATGGTATTGTCGATTTCGTCAAGTTCAATGACAAAATCAAGGCCATCAAAAGAGAATATACAGACATAGAAGAACAAAAACAAAATTTGATAAAGTTCTTTGATAAGCGTCAGAAGAAAGCTATCGACGACATCTTCCCCACTGTACTTGAGAAGATGGAAAAGGGAGAAGAGGTTTCTCCCGTCGTCCGCTTCATGACTCGCTTCGATAAGAAGGCCAATAAGATTTATGGTCCACTCAACCAGTTCTTTGCGAATGTCTATATGGGCTTGAACCCAGGCTATGCCATGCGCAATATGTGGACCAATACGGTCCACGTCTTTGTGGATATGGGTCCACGCGCCTTCTATGGCGCCGGATCGTTCTTCAAGCCTCAGGCCTGGGTTGACAAGACGATTGCCTGGCTGGGACGAGCACCTGCCGGGATGATAGAGAGTTTCGGTCCTAAGGTTTTAGGAACTGGGGGTGTTAAGCAGGAAGGCAAATGGTATCAACTGGCTCTCAGGTGGTCCGAGGATATGGAGATGAAAGCGGCGTATCGTGTAGTCGGCAAGTCCGTTGACGATACTATGCGTGCGTTATTGAAACCCGGCCGATTGTTTGATCAAAAAGACCTCAATAATTTAAGTGCTGCGGGCGCCACAAAGAACATGACAGCGTCCCTCTGGAGAATGATTATCGAGCACAAGGGCGACGTGCCCAAAGCCAGAGCTGCCTTCCTAAATTTACATGGTGGCGATAAACTTGAAACCCGGCGCGTGCTGGACAGTTTCCTAAACGAGAAGGATATAGACCTTTTACATCAGCATGGGCATTATGAGCAGTTTATAGAACTTGTAAACTGGGATGATAAGGAAGCCGCCTTAGAAGAGCTCCGTTCATGGCCAAAAAAATGGGCCCAAAAAGGCGACGAGATCGCCAACGAAGGCACTCCTTTTACTGATCTCAATAATAACTCGGAATTGAGTGCAACGGCACTCACTGCAACGGATGCTGGAGACATGAGTCCAGAGAATTATGAGCTCTTTCAGATGGCAAGTCAGGCTAATAGTGACACCTTTGACGCATACGATGCTGCCAAGACTCAAAAGACAACTTCGGTCAGAAGCAAGCTAGGAAGCAGCCAAGCAAATACTGCTGGTGAACTAGATATCATTGATGAGCCAGTAAGTAAGATCGAGAAAAAATACACAGAGATATTTAAACTTGGGAAGAAAGCTAAAACTGAGAGCGACAAGTTAATGGCAGAAACATGGGGACATAGCCATTTCATCGATGAAAAAATGAAACAGGCAGATCCGATCCAGTTGGCTGAGAAGTGGATAGAGATTGGCATCAGCGACACCCCCCCTCCAGATTTAACTCGGCAGTACCTGAAAAACGGATTGTGGGATCTCTCAGTTCGCAATAAACAGAAAAATATATGGTCCAACGCGCGTAGAAAATTCGTAGAGGGAATGGAAAAGTTTTTCGAAGAACTTGGGGTCCTGCATAAAGTTGCCCTTGAAGAACCTCTACTTTTAAAAAATGCCCGTAGCGCGGACATGAAGGCCAGAGCCTTCGATAACGTGATTGTGACACGCGGCAACATACCCGTGCACATGACCAGCATGTTAAAAAACGCAATAAACAGTGAAAATTTCCCGCAGGCCATCCGTATCTTAGCCAATCAGTACGGCATTGCTACAATTACTGAGCAGGGAGTCTCCTTTGATAGCCACATCATGGCCGTGATCGCAAAGCACGGCCATGGCCTCAAGAAGAGAACATCTCTGAGGCAGTTCGATCAAAAGGGCGACTTAGAAATAGCATTCCAGGCTTTTGAGAACGCACGCAAAGAGATGGGCTTGACAGCAGTACACAATAACCTGGACGAGGCTCTGGGCCTTATGCCTATCGACACCGTGGATAATAAGACGGGTGAACTAGTCATCCCGAATATAATTAACGACTTAGCCGATGGCAAGATGGATATTGACGCACTGCGGAAGTCTCCCGAGGATCTTACTGATATAGAAAGGATGCTCAATGAAGATGATCAACGCAGGCTAAAAGAACTATTTGAAGCCAAAGACGAAGAGCTTCTTCGTCTGGAAACTAGTCAAGCATTGCCGAAAGCTCCGGGCATATCGTCTGAGCAGTTCTTCAACGACATTCGCGACCGTTTACGTAGCAGTCCTGCTATCGACCGCGCGTTAAAGCCGCCCGCCAATACCTACGTAGCTCCGACCGCCTCCCGTTTTGCGGACGAAACTTTGCTGGGCTACTCGGATAAGATATTTCAGATCGGGGCCAAGCTCAATGCCCAGTGGGACGTGGTGGAATATTCCGATCTGACACCCGAGATTCTAAAGGCGGCCGATGTCATTTTCGATAAGAGCCTCGGCCGTGTGCAGGAGGCCGCCTTGATTGCCGAGGCGGTTGGCAACGAAGCCCGCAAATTCACCTTGCACGATTACGCCCGCCGCACCAATCTGGACGTCGCCCTAGCCTACATCTTCCCGTATCAATTCTGGTACAGCCGGACCTACGTTAATTGGATGAAACGCATTAGCAGTCACCCTGGCACGATTGCAGCCTATTCCAAGTACAAGGACGCACTGGCCAATATTCATGCAGGCGCACCGGATTGGTGGAAGTACAACATAAATACCAACGAGCTCCTTGGGCTCGACTCGGAGAATCCGCTATACTTCAATCTCGAAGCGACCCTGAACCCCTTGCAAGGGTTGACGGGGATGGACTTCAATGACCCCGCTAAGCGTGTGGGTTTTGTTACCAAAACCCTGGACGACCTCGGCAAGTTTGGCCCGTCTACATTCACACCATATAGTGCCGCCGTAGCTATAGGGCTGTTGGCTAAGGGTGAGCAGGATGCCGCTTCACGTTGGGCAGGACGCTTAATTCCCCAGACCGCCACCATTAAGGCAATAACCGCGCCCTATGATCTTGACCCCTTCGTCAATATTTTTGGCGGTGGCCTAGCCAGTGATACCTTTCTCAAGGGACTAGACCCCTATGAGCGTAGACGTGTAGGCCGTGCATTGGGCACGCTCGTGGACCAGGGCCTGCTGACTGAAGAGCAGGCCGAAGACGCCGGACATACTCAGAAGGGCCCAAACTGGGATATGGCCGTCGAGCTCGCCACCGATAAGCGCGCGCCTAGCCAACTCTCGTCCTTCCTGCTGGGTGTGGGCTTCAAGACGCGCGATGCGACCGACATTCAGATTGACGCCATGTATAAGGACTGGTACCGCCTGTGGTCCCAGCGCCCCGGTCTCTCGTCCACCGAGTTTCGCATGTCCATGGACCAGTTGCACATTGACCACCCCTACATGAATTCCATAATGCTCTCGCGTCGGGCCGGGCCCGAACGGGACATTTCCATGGCTTACAGCGTACTCTCGCGCATCCCGCCCGGCCAGTCCGGGGATGTCACTAAGCTTATCGGAATTGACAAGGACTTGATTAACAAGTTCTACGACGATAAGGGTAATATGTCCCAATGGAGTCCCACGGTTCGAGACCGCTTTATGGCTGGGATCGTGGACCTGGCGGCTATGTTGGCCATTCCGAACGACACCACTCGCCTGGAGTGGGGACAGGCCCGCGCGACCTACACACGCATGCTCGAGGCAGGCGAGGCCCTGTTCGGCGAAGATATCTGGGACCGAGTCGATTACTACTATGCCAACCGTATGGCGGGCACCGGAGAGCAGGACCTGAGCCGCACTATTTTAGAAACTGACCCCGAAGTCGCCGACGCTTTGGACTGGCGCGAGAAGGCCATCTTCGACACGCCCGCTCTGCTCGAATACTACGGCGGGATTGAGCTCATCGAGCGCTACTACAAGACGCTCAAGTTTGACGCTATCGAAAAGCAGTTCGGTGCAGACATTTATGACATCGACCGCGTCCGCCGGGACCTGTATAGAGAGAAAGACTATGATGGTTGGCGTGAGTGGCTTAAGGAGCACCCCGAGCTTGAGACATTCAAGACAGTGAAGGAAACCTGGGACACGGCCATTGACGACAAGCTGACCGACCTAGAAGGGAAGCTACCCGAGCCGTCAGGCGTTGTCATCCGGGACGATAGCGTTAATCACAATATATTCCAAGAGCGTCTGGCCGCTGACCAGGGTCAGACGTCGGAGCTTTCCTGGCCGGTTTGGCAAGTGGTGATGAGCGACCCCCTTGAGCGGGCTTTAATTAGCTACTTTAAGGGTGGTGATCTCGCCGAATCTACCAACTTCCAGATAGAGCAACTCGCCCAGCTTGTGGACATGAGCACGAACCAACTGCTTGAGACCATTCACCGGGCCTACTTCGTGCATATCACACCGTGACTTGCCAAAAGTCCTACCCAAGTGTAGGATAGCTACGTTAGGAGTTTGAACATCATGACTGAGAACCCAATCAACCCCCTTGAGCAGGATTCGCAAGCCGCTGGCACGGCTGCAGGTTCTCCTTCGGGCAGTGAGGCTGGTTCAGCGAACAAACCCGCTATTGAGGAACGTCTCAAGACACTCGAAGGCCGTCTGAACGCAGAGCGCTCTGACGTTGACCGTGCCGCAAATCGGATACTGGAGCAACTCCCTGAGAATATTGCTCGGTATGCCCGACACGCAGGCATTGAGGTTGACCCGGATGCGATTATGCGTTTACAGGTCGAAGATCTTGTGGCGGCTCAACAGGGCCAAGTCTCCGCCCAGGCAGGCGCACCCGCCAGTGCCCCGCCTGCTCCCGTAGATGTTGCCCCAGTGGACGCGTTCGGCCTCGTACAGGCTGCTGGCCTGGATGCTAACGACCAAAATGTGCTGGATATCGTCAGTTTGCACGGTCAAAACCATGACCAACTCGCACTGAGGCTCCTCCAGCATAAGCAGGTCCGTTCCGCCCAGCCCACCGCGTCGCCCGCATCGGTGGCCGCTACCCCATCCGGGGTTGCCCCGCCATCTGGCGATGAAAACAGCCTGATTGCCGCATATAACAAGGAAGCCGCAGAGTTACCCATCGGGCCTCGGTCCGCACGACCCCGTTCCATTCTAAGAGACAAGTATCTCAAGTTGGGCGTGACCCCCGGCAAAATCTAAGCCTATAAAGGCTCAGGAGAACTGACATGGCCGTATTTGATAGTCCTGTATCGACTTATAGCGATACTACACCCCACAGGCGCCAAATCACTGATGCAATCAGCCTGATTGATCCTGCCGACACCCCTGCTATCGAGCAGTTGGGTGGTTTGGACGGTGCGTCTGGTAAATTTACGTTTGTAAACGGCCCCCATACCCTTATGGAGTGGCTCGAAGATACCCTTTCCCCCTTGACCGACCAGCTGGATGGCTCGTTAACATCAGTTGCTACGGCAGTAACTGTCGACGACGCTTCAAAGTTTCAGGAAGGCCATATTCTGCTCATTTCGACCGAGCAAGTATGGGTTTCGGCGGTCGCGGTCTCAACTGACATCCTCACCGTGACCCGTGCCTACGGCGGGACCCAGGTGACTTTGGCCGACAACCTCGCCGTCGAGATTATCGGTATGGCTCGCCTAGAAGGTGATGAGTCGGACGATATCGCTTTCACCGACCGCACGGTCGGCATGAACTATACTCAGATTTACCACAAAGAGGTCAAGGCCTCCCGTACCGTGGGCAAGTTAGCTCAGTATGGTATTGCGGGTGAGTTTGACTACCAAGCCTCGAAGGCCGTACCTGAACTCGGGCGCTTGATTGAGAAGCAACTCTATCGCGGCGCTCGTAAAGCGGGCTCGGCCACCACGCCTCGGGCAATGGGCGGCTTCGGGACCTTTATCACCGATAATAGCATCAACGCTGGCGGCGCCGTCACTCAGGCCGACATCGAGGATGCGCTTGAACTAGCTTATGCAGACGGCGGCTTCGGGCCCTTCCAGGCCTTTGTCTCCCCTGCCAATAAGCAGGTCATCAAGAATATCTACGACTCGACCAGCTTCTTGCGTGTGGATCGCACGGAGCGCACAATCGGGATGAACATTGAGAGCATAGAGACGCCGTTCGGCACCGTCGACCTCGTTATGGACCGTTGGGCCCCAAATGGCTCTATCTATATCGTGGACCCGACGAACGCCGGAATGGTCACTTATGATCCCTTCTTCCAGGAGCCCCTCTCTCAGGGTGGTGACTATGTGAAGGGCGAAGTTATCGGCGAATTCTCTCTGGCCATTCGTCAGGATAAGTCGCACGCGGTGATTACAGGCATTTCTTAATGTCGCAACTTAGTACGCATCCTGCGTATTCGTGCTTGGGCTGTGGCAAGTGGGTGCAAGTCACCCACTTGTCCACGGCCGGGCCGGACCCAGATGCTTCGAAACTGCGCGGTCTCATGAAGGGGCTCCGCAAAATCGCCAAGTGCAAGGAGTGTCTCAAGCGCGATCGATATATGGCGGAAAATCCCCTGACCGACCGCTTCTACTATGATCCCGCTCGTGACCCCCTTCGTGTGCTTCGCTTAGGAGACTGACATGGCCGCGAAAGCCGCGCCCAAAAGACACAAGCTAGTCACCGTATCTCCCGACTCTTTCTTTCACGATGGCACTATTATCGTGGGCATCCCAACGTTCAACGAAGAAAGCAACAAAATGATGGCGAAATTCGCCACCGAGTGGCAGGAAGACGAACGGCGTCGGGTGACCCTGTCCCAGCTAGGGCAACTACGCGCAAGCTCCCGCACGCAGTGGGTCCAGCACGGCAAATGACCAAGACTATTGCTACAATTGACATTGGCGTGGCCTGTTCCCCATCCCAGTCACCCATGTGGTGGCCTGGGATAATGAACTTGCTCCTAGATGCTCAAAAAAGCGGGATTGAGATACGATCCATTCTTGCTGCCTCGTCCGCCGTGCCGGACCATAACAAAAACCGCCTGACAAGCTCCGACAAAGACAGTGACATCCAGCCTTATGCTCCCAGCGATACGCCGGATGGCGCCATCGCCCCGATTGGGGAGAAGCGGCGCAATTCGCTCACCGACGCCAACCGTTCCTCGGCGGCCAAGTCCTTTTTGACGTCCACATCCGACTGGATGTTCTGGATTGACGATGATACGGTTCCTCCTGTTGGGTCCATCCTCAAATTGCTCCAACTGCACCGCTCTATCGTCGGCGGGGTCTACTTTTTGGGGGGTCCACCGCATAATGCCGTGGCCTATTACCAACTCAAGGACGGGACCTATGCTGGATTGGGCGATTACCCCGAAGGCACGCTTGTGCCCGTCGACAGCATCGGTATGGGTTGTACGCTCATTCACCGTTCGGCCTACGAAGACATTATGAATGCCTACACGGTTCTACAGCGACCGAATGGGTCACTGGTGCCCGTCAAGAAGGAGAACATTTTCTCATTAAACGGCAAGGAGCCGCCCAAGGAGTCTTATGTGGAGAGTGGGGTCCTGCATATGCCGCTTGTGGAGCGCACATCTGAAGACAAGCGGCCCTGGCCATTTTATGCGCTCGAATATGGGCGCACCGAGGATCACCACTTTTGCGAACTCGCTCGAAGTGTAGGACATACACCTTATCTGGATACGACTATCATCTGCGACCATTGGAAGATGCTGTCCATTAACAATCGAACCCGAGTCAACTACCTGAAGAAGGAAAGGGCAGCCAAAAGTGATTAGTATACCTGTTCGCGAAGACGCACTCGACCTTCTGGATATCGGGAGCGGTACAGCTACTGCTCGCCGAGATGCCCTGTTCCCCAATTCAAGGGTCCACCGCTTAGACATTGATCCGGATCTCGACCCCGACATCCTCCAGGATATCACCGAGCCCTTGCCCAGTGACATGATGGAGGACTACGATGTTGTGCTGGCATCGCACGTCTTTGAACACATCGAGCGCATCAAGACCATCGCAGCCGTTCAGAACGTGGCGGGTGCACTGCGTAAGGGTGGTGAGTTTTGGATGATTGTTCCAGCCTTAGAATGGGCTGCCAGCAATCTGCGCTCGCCCGTGCTCATCCCCTTCCTTTATGGGTCGCAGACCAATGAACACCAATATCACCGCTCGGGGTACACTCTACTCATGATGCGGAGTCTGGTCGAATACGCCGGATTGACCGTGCGTCACGCTTATCAAGGCAAATTCGAGATAGACTTAGATTCAGGTGATGGCATCGTTACGCACATGGCCACCGAGAACGTTCTTATCAGCGCAAAACTGTAGGAATATGATATAGGAGCCTTCCATGACAACCAGAACTTTGGGCGAGCTCGTCTACCGTACTCTGCTCAAGACAGGGCAGGGTTGGGAAGGCGTCGCAACGAGCGGGTCGACGACGACCATTATTGACACCGTCTTTTTGAAGCAAGCAGATGACCACTGGGGCGGCACTGGCGAGAATACGGGCGCGGCCTACATTGTCGCGACCACGGACGGCCTGGCCCCGCAAGGAGAATACGGTCGCGTTACCGACTTTGATAACGCAACGAACAAGGCCACGATTGACACCTTGTCGGCCGCTGTAGGCGCCGGAGACATATATATGCTGTCTATGCCGCTCTTCCCCCTGCATATGGTGCTGGCACATATCAACCGGGCCATGCAGGAGACTGGACCCCGCACCCTGGTGGATACGTCGCTATCTACGGCCGCAGGCCAGTCGGAGTACACCTTACCCGACACCAACATCATACTCAAATCGGTGGACATTGAAACCGTGACCGGGGATGCTAATCGCAACGAGTGGCGATCGCTCGGAAGCTGGACTATCGAGAAGACGGCTGGCGGGTCGGCGGATACGTTGATTTTCCCTTACGTACTCTCGTCAGGACGCACTCTGCGCTTGACCTATACCCAGTTTCCGGTGCGATTGAGCGTCTATGGGGACAAGCTCGACGAGGGCTATCCCTTCGAGATCATTGTCGCACGGGCGGCGCTCTTCTTAATGCGCGCAGTGTTCATGGAACTCCAGAATACGGACCCCAATATGAAGAATAAGATTGCTCTACTCCAGGACGACCTGGACAGACTGGAAGAAATGAACCCGCATAGGACTCCCACGCGCACACGCAACGACATGATCATATCTGGCTATGGCTAAACATACCCACAAAACCCAGCGCCCCAGCAACCATATTTCGCTGCAGACGTTGGATGACGCCACCGAAGTTGAACTTGTCCTGGTCAACTCAAAGGGCGAGGACGATCCGCTCGCTGTTCAGGCCGCTCCTTACCCGCGCCAGGCCACTCAAATTCGGCAAGGCGAAGGGAGCCAGGGCGACTTCCGGCCGCCCTACCACAATCGTATCCAAGATAATTGGTCCAACGGTCGTGGCCTAGACCTGTTCCCTGATGACCGTACTCGATACAACGATGGCTTCCGGGTCAACAGCGAGCACTCGGGTCAACTGATTGCCGGGCCGCAGGAGACCTACGCCAGCGGCTACCGGCAAATGAACCAAAAGATGCCAGGAAACGTGGCCGGCCACCAGGCCTTGAGTGGTTCCCAGAGATTTTTGTCCATCTCATTCGCCACGGGCTCAACAGGCTATAACGGCAAGTACATCGGCTTCGTGGTCAAGCAGGTGGGTACGCCCGCCGATGCGCTTACCGTCAGGCTGTACACGTCCGCACTCAGTGGAGCCGTCCGGCCCAGTTCTACCCTCGGGGATGCTACAACCTTAGCCGTTACGGATGGTACGGACTTGTCGATGCACTATGTGCTCGCGGTAGGCTCGCCGGGTGCGCTGTCTTCAACAACCGATTATCACGTCGTCTTCGATGGCGGCTCCGGGGCGACCAGCACCAATCACTGGGCCTTGGCCTATGACACCACAGGCACGGCCAACGAGTCCAGTGACGGGTCATCCTGGTCGACGTCTTCCACCAAGCCTTTCTTTATTATCTTTGATGACGTATCCCCTGGAAGCGGCGAGTTCTTCAATTATAAGCAAGGGTTGTATTACGTCACTACACCGGATGAGGACGAGGACTCGGTGCTCTACCTAAACGGTACTCGCGGGGTGGCTACATCCGGGTCCACGTCTACTATCGTTGACACTAACAACACCCGTGTCACTAACGAATTTCAAAACAAGATTCTGATGATTACTGACGGCGTGGGTTCCGACCAGGCCCGCCCTTGGCGCACCATTGCGAGCCATACCACCACGACCTATACTTTCTCTGACCTATGGGACACTGCGCCGAATGCGACCACTGAATATGTCATCATTGGGGCCGACTCCTGGGAGAGCGTCGAGACGTTCACGAAGGGTGCGGTCACGTCTGTGGCCTCTTGCGGAGAACAGCTATTCTTCGCCTGTGGCGATGATTTTCGCACCTATCGTCGCCGCTACTATAAGACGGCCGCCAACCTATGGGCTACCCAGTCAGCTAGCGAGTCATCGACTTGGAACGCGGCGCATTTGTTGGCGCTCAACAGCCCAACCAAGGCCTGCATACTATATGGTACACGCAACAATGGCGCAGGGGGTCGCGAGGTATGGTTCGGCTCAGTGCCGAGCGTATGGGGCTCACCCTATAATTCTGTAGGTGAAATCATACCTACTGACCGGGTATGGGATGAACTTGGTACGGTCGCAAATATTGTCTCTACTATCGAAGACGATACGATGCAGATTGCACATAATAAAGGCAGCTTCTCAGGGCTCATGGCGGGCCTCGCCCTGACCCCGCCCGTGGACCTGCGCTTCGGCAGTGACTTAGGCT
>Ga0310342_100001986_pt1 | contig 12977 bp, 12 predicted proteins | sample S15DNA20500_MG_FD_206155 | JGI IMG/M metagenome (GOLD analysis project Ga0310342, IMG submission 206155) | Marine microbial communities from station ALOHA, North Pacific Subtropical Gyre - S1503-DNA-20-500_MG | ecosystem: Environmental > Aquatic > Marine > Oceanic | place: Pacific Ocean: North... | reverse complement strand
GGTCGATCTGCTGCGGGATCATCGGCCGCTCGGTGCCGAGGGCCAGCTGCAGATCCACCGCGGAGGAGAAGATTTCCGGGTGCCGCAGGGCCCACATCACGTCGTCGTAGCGCGAGATCACGGGCGCGCCCGTGAGCGACGCCCGGGACACGGGGCAGTGGTCCCGAAGCGCCGCGTAGACCGGCTGCGGACAGCGCGCAAATTCACCGTCGAAGAGCGAAACTTCGCCCTTCTCGAGGTCCGGATTCTTACGCATGGGTCCGCTCCTTCCGCCTCCCCCGGCTCCACGACAGGGTAACGCCTTCCGGCGCTCCCATCCTTCTTGATTAGACAGGCAAATCCACAGACATTCGGAGCGCTACGAGCCCTCGCGCATCGCCTTCGGAGGCGCCGTGAAGAGGGGTTCGAGGTCGCGCTTCAAGACCTTTGCCATGGCGTTGCGTGGCAGCGCGTCCACGAAGACGATGCGCTCGGGCACCTTGTACCGGGCGATCGCAGCGACCAGCGCCTCGCTCAGTTCCACCTCGGTGAGCGACACGCCCGGCTCGAGCTGCACCGCCGCCACCACCTTCTGGCCCAGCCGCGCGTCCGGAATGCCGAAGACGGCGCAGTCCGCCACGCGCGCGTCGTCGCGAATCGCGCGCTCCACCTCGGCCGGGTAGACGTTGGCACCACCGCGGAGGATCAGCTCGTTGCGGCGCCCGCGGATGAAGAGCCGACCCTCCGTGTCGAAGGCGCCCAGGTCACCCGAGTGGTAGAGGCCGTCGCGCAGGGCCTCGGCGCTGGCCTCGGGCTTGTTCCAGTAGCCGAGCATCGGCGTGTAGACGTCCGCCCACCGGCCCTCGCGCGCCGGGCCGATGCAGATCTCGCCGACCTCGCCCTGGGGAAGTGCGCGCCCCTGCTCGTCGCACACGCGGATCTCGACCTGAGGCAACGCCGTGCCACACAGACCGGGCTCGAGCACACTGCGTCCATCGGACCAGGTGACCGCGGTGGGCGCCTCCGTCATCCCGTAGCCCACGCGCACCTCGCTGCCGAAGCGCTCGCGGTAGAGCGCGCGGAATTCTTCGGGCATCTCGGCGCCACCGACCTCCGGCCGAACCAGGGACGCGAGCTGCGCCGGCTTTACGTCGGGGTGCGTGAGCAAGTCGTGGAAGATGGTTGGCACGCCGGCGAAGTTTCCGACGCGCTCGCGTTCGATCCACTCCGCCAGACCGACCGGATCGATCCGGTCGATGCAGACGCAGCAGATTCCGAGCTGAAAGGACGCGACCGGACCGAGGACGACCAGGTTCAAGATCGTGAGCGGAAGCACCACGCCCTGGCGCAGCCCCGGCGGATACCGCCCGGTCTCGCGAGAGACGGAACCCGGAAGCAGCATGTTGTGCTGGCTATGTACGGCGCCCTTGGGACGACCGGTGGTGCCACTCGTGTAGGCAATCGCCGCCGGACCGAAGGCGTCGACCGCACCGCGCGGCCACGGTTCGCCGGACGCCGCCGCGAGCCGCGGCGCCCAGTCGTCCACGCCCTCCCCGCGTTCGATCACGAGGGTGTGCCGCAGGGCCGGAACCCCGGCCGCGTGGGGACGCAGCTGCTCGGCAGCCTCGGCGGACGCGAGGAAGACCACGGCGCCCGAATCGGACAGCAGGTAGCTCTTTTCGGGCGGCGCCAGCGGGCGATTCACGCCGACCCAGATCGCGCCGAGCCGCATCGCGCCCAGGAACGCCACGACGAGGTCCACGTCGTTCGGAAGACACGCGGCCACGCGATCCCCGGGAGCGACGCCGAGCGAGCCCAGTGCGTGGGCGGCGCGGTCGGCCGCCGCGTCCAGCTCCGCGTAGGTGTAGCGGCCACTGCGCCCGACGAGCGCCTCGCGATCGGGCTCGCCTGCGTCGAGCACGTCGGCGACGCGCTGGGGCCCACCACCCGGAATCGCCGGACGCGTCTCCGAGAGCGCCAGACCGAAGGAACTCCAGTCCACGCTCGAATCCTACACGACCGCCAACGCCGCGAGGGCGCGCTTGCGGCGGCCTGCGTCGACGCCCTCGCATTCCGGGCCCGGAGCTGAAACACTGCGCGCGATGTCACGCCCCCTCGAAGGCCGGGTCGCCGTCGTCACCGGCGCGAGCCGCGGCATCGGGCGCGGCTGCGCCATCGAACTGGGTCTCGCCGGCGCGACGGTCTACCTGACCGGCCGCACGCTCGAGGACGGCAAGGCGCCGGGCAGCCTCGCCTCCACCGCGGGCGAGATCGACGGGGCGGGCGGCCGCGCCGTGCCCGTCCGGTGCGACCACCGGGACGACGCCCAGGTCGCCGAGGTATTCCACCGCGTGGCGCAGGAGAGCGGCCGCCTCGACGTGCTGGTGAACAACGCGTTCCTGATCCCGAAGGAGCTGACCTCCGGCCGCCCCTTTTGGGAGACCCCGATTTCGAACTGGGACGACATGGTCGGGGTCGGCACCCGCTCCGCCTTCGTCGCCAGCAGATTCGCCGCGCCGCTGATGACGCGGGCCGGGAACGGACTCATCGCCAACGTCAGCTCATCGGGCGCGGCCGAGTACGCCTGGCACGTGGCGTATGGCGTCGGCAAGGCCGCCCTCGACCGCTTCAGCGCCGACGCCGCCCACGAGCTGCGCAGCCACGGCGTCGCCGTCGTCTCGCTCTGGCCCGGACTCGTGCTGACCGAGCGAATCCAGGCAGCCCGCGACGCGCTTCCGAGCCTCGACTTCTCGCGAGCGGAATCGCCGCGATTCACGGGACGGGCGGTGGTCGCACTCGCCGCCGACCCGGACGTGTGCGAGCACAGCGGCCGCGCCCTCACCTGCCGCGATCTGGCCGACACCTACGGCTTCACGGACGTCGACGGGAAGCTCCCGGCCGGTCCACTCCACGACCGCCCCGGCCGTCCCCCTACCGAATGAAGGCTTCGGCGAACTGCTCGAGAGCGGCGCGCTTCTCGTCGACGCGGGTCCCGGGACCGAGCGAGAAGAGCAACGGGAAGTTCACGAGCGCCGTCACGCCCTGGTCCTCGGCGCGCTGGAAGGCGTCGCGGCTGGGGGGCGTGGTCAGCGCCATGATGATCTCGTAATCCCCGGTGGCACCGGCATCCTTCCGGTAGCCGCGAAGCGTTTCGACGATGCCGGGGACGTCCTCGGGCGCATCGCCGGCGCTGAGCCAGCCGTCGAAGCGCGCCGCCCGGCGCATCGCCGGCGGGCTCGCACCGCCGATGTAGATCGGAATCGGGCCCGGAGGAACCGGCGACATCTGGAGCCGGCCGAAATCGAAGAACTCCCCGTGGTGCTCCACCATGCCTCCCCGCCAGAGGTCGCGCACCACCTCGAGAGTCTCGTCGAGCTGCCGGCCGCGCTTGCTGAAATCCATTCCGAGATCGTCGTGCTCTTCCCGAACCCAGCCGACACCGGCGCCGAGCGCCACGCGGCCGTTCGAGAGCACCGCGGCGGTGGCGACCGACTTGGCGACGAGCAGGGGGTGGCGCAGCGTCGGCAGGTAGACGGAGGTCGTAAACTGCAACCGCGACGTCACCGCGGCCATGGCCGAGATCGCGGCCCAGGACTCGGGGAACTCCGTCTCGGGCAGGAAGGGCGGGGTGCCGTCGGAAGCGTACGGGTACTTCGACTCGAGCTTCTCGGGAATGGCGACGTGGTCCGACACGAAGGCCCCGTGGAAACCCACGTCTTCGCAGATCTTCGCCAGCTCGACGAGCTGGTCCGTCTCGCTGAAAGAAAGCGCCTGCCAGAACTTCACGGCATCAACTGACCGGAGTTCACGAAGATCGTCTGGCCGGTCACGAACTTCGCCCGGTCCGAGCAGAGGAAGATCGCCGACTCGGCCACGTCCTCGTCCGCAGGGATCTCGGGGATCGCCATGTCCGCCACGATCTCGGCGAGGATCACGTCGGTCGAGACGCCCCGTTGCTTCGCAACGCCCTCGACGTAGCCTTCGACCGCCGGCCCCCACATCCAGGTGGGCACCACGTGGTTCACGCGGATGCGGTGCTGCCCCAGTTCGCCGGCCATGAAGTACATCGCGGTATGGAGAGCGCCCTTCGAACTGGCGTAGGCGATCTGCGAGATGATCTTCTTGAAGCTCGACTGAGAGCCGATCAGGACGATCGAACCGCCACCGGTCTGCTTCATCCGCTCGGCCACCGCCTTCACCATCTGCGTCGTGCCGATCACATTGACCTCGAAGGCCCGCTGGAAGTCCTCGGCCGTCGCCTCGTCGAGGCCCCCGAAGAGCGCGTCGAGCGCCGCCACCTGCACCAGACCATCGACGCGGCCGAAGCGCTCCACGGTGGCGGCGGCCAGCGCCGCGCACTGCTCCGGGTCGGTGATGTCGCCGGGTGTCCAGGCGACACGGTCCGCATCCGGGTCGATCTCCTTGGCAATCGCCTGGAGCGACGCCTCGCGACGCGCCGCGATCATGACGCTGGCGCCGTCCCGATGGGCAAGACGTGCGACCTCGCTGCCGAGTCCCTCGCCGACTCCCGTCACCAGGATCGTCTTCCCCTCGAGAATCACACCGCTCCCTCCCTGGTAGAATCTCCGCGGCTCGTCATCCTACCCCAAACGCGAAGCTCCGGAGACCCGATGAACGAGATCGAACGGCTCCTCGCCCGGGACGAGATCCGACAGCTCGCGCACCGCTACGCCCTGGCCATCGACGCGCGCGACCTCGACGCGCTCGTGGCCCTCTTCGTCCCGGACGTGCGCGTGGGCCGGGACGCGTCCGGCCGCGACGCGCTGCGCGCGGACTTCGACCGCCAGCTGCGTGCGATTGGCGTCTCGATCCTCTTCGTGGGCAACCACGTCATCGACTTCGACGACGACGCGCACGCCCACGGCGTCGTCTATTGCAAGGCCGAGGTCCAGGAGGGCGGGAACTGGAGCCACCAGGCCATCCAGTACCACGACACCTACGAGAAGCGGGACGGCCGCTGGCACTTCCTGCGGCGCAAGCACCTGCTCTGGTACGCCGCTCACCAGGAAAGAAACCCGCTGGACCAATCTCCCGTCGACTGGCCCCACGGCACTACGGGGCGCGGCACGATTCCCGAAAGCCTCCCGAGTTGGCAGCGCTTCTGGAGCGAAGACGAGAGCCAATAGCCGGAGTCGCACGTATCATCGCGCGCCCCCGAGGAGACGAGCATGGACGGGGTTTCACTGGATCCGGCCTCCATCCTGACCGAGGCCGCGGAAATCGCGGGCTCGGACGACTTCGGGGACGCGTCGTTCCGAGAGCCGCTCGAGCGGCTCTGCGCCGCGCTAGACGGGGAGGCAAAGCTGAACGCCGCGGGCCGCGCCGCCCAGCGGGATCGGATCCTCAACATCCTGGTGACCCGCGCGCGCACGGAGGCCTACCTCTCCGACTGCGCCGAAATCCTCGACGAAGAGATCGTCGCACCCGTGGTGATCGTGGGACTTCCGCGCAGCGGAACGACCATGCTCCACCGCGTAATCGCCGAGGACCCCGGCTTCGACTCCGCCAAGTGGTACGAGTGCCGCTTCCCGGCGCCGCCGCCGGACTGGGACTGGGTGTCGCCAGACCCGCGCCGGGCTGCGGCGGAGCAGGAACTGGCCCAGATGCTCGAGTTCGTTCCCGAACTCGCTTCGGTCCACCCCTTCGACCCGGTCGGACCCGACGAAGAGATCATGCTGATCGAGCAGGCGTTCCAGAGCCGCACCGCGGAGTCATTCGCCGACATCCCGAGCTTCTCCCGCTGGCTCGAGGGCCGGGACCAGCGGCCGGGCTACGCCTACCTGAAGCGCATGATCCAGTTCCTCCAGTGGCAACACCGCCGACTGGGGTCGGCCCGCGAGCGCTGGGTGCTGAAGACACCGGAGCACCTGGCGCACATGGAATGCCTGTTCGAGACGTTCCCGGACGCGACCGTCGTGCAGACCCACCGCGACCCGGTGGAGGCGATCCCCTCGATCGCGAGCATGGTCCATCACCTCTGGGAGATGGGCGCCGACGCTCCCGATCCGCACTCGGCCGGGCGCCAGTGGAGCCGGAACTTCGCCATCGGCCTGAAAGCGACCCTGGAATTTCGGGACAAGGGCCACGAGGACCGCTTCGTCGACGTCTGGTTCAAGGACAGTGTCCGGAACCCCCTGGGCTCCGTCGGCAAGGTCTACGACTTCCTGCACCGGTCGCTGACGCCGATCGCCGAGGACAAGATGCGCAAGTGGACCGAGGACAACGCCCGCGAAAAGCGCCCGCCCCACGAGTACACCCTCGACAAGTTCGGCCTCACCGAAGAAGGCATCGCCCGCGACTTTTCGGAGTACCGCGAGCGCTACATTCTGCCGTGATGAAGATCGGCATGAATCTTCCGGTGATGGTGGGCGGCCTCGGCCGCGACGCGATGCTCGAATGGTCGCGGCGCATCGACGCGGGCCCCTTCTCGAGCCTCGCCGCGGGCGAGCGGATCACCTTCCCGAACCCGGAAGTGATGGTGACGCTCTCCGCGGCGGCAGCGGTGACCGAGCGCGTCCGCATCGTCTTTTCCGTGCTGGTGCTACCCATGCACAACCCGGTGCGCATCGCGAAACAGGTCGCGACGCTCGATGTTCTCTCGGAAGGGCGCGTCACGCTCGGACTCGGCGTCGGTGGCCGCGAGGAGGACTACGCCGCGGTGGGCGCCGAGTACGACAAGGGGCTCTGGCGGCGCCTCGGCGAGCACGTCGAACTCATGCAACGCGCCTGGCGTGGAGAGAACGTGGTGCAGGGCGCGCTGCGCCCCGTCGAGCCGCTGCCGATCCAACCGGGTGGCCCGGAGCTCCTCGCCGGCTCGATGTACCCGCGGTCGATCCGCCGTGCGGCAGGCTGGGCCGATGGCATCTCGGGCTTCAGCTTCGGACCCGAGGCGTCCGAGATCGCCAACCAGTTCGAGCTGACCCGGAGCGCCTGGAAGGAGGAAGGGCGCGAGTCGCCTCCGCGGCTGGTGACGAGCTTCTGGTTCGCCCTGGGGTCCCGAGCGCGCGACCAACTCGACGACTACCTGCACTGCTACCTCGACTTCATGGGGGAGGGGGCCGCCCGCAAGCTCGCACCGACCGTAACGACCACGTCACCGCGGGCACTCCGAGACGCCGTCCACATGGTGGCCGACCTCGGCTGCGACGAGCTGATCCTCGTTCCCACCACCGCCGACCCGGACGAGCTCGACCGGGTGGCCGACGTGCTCGGCTGAGGCGCACGCGGCAACGCCCGCGACCGCGACGATCACCATCAGTCTCGCGAGGCCAGGTCTTCGCGAAGGGTCTTGCTTCCCATCCAGAAGCAGGCACTTGCCAATCCGCCGACCAGCGCGATCGAGAGCAGCGAATAGCGCACCGCGGCGTCTCCGAATTGCGGCGCCAGCCAGTCGTTCAGGAAACCCACCACCGAAGGACCGATGCCGAGCCCTGCGATGTTGATAATGAACAGCAGCACCGCCGATGCCGTGGCGCGCATGTCGGGCCGCGCCAGGTTCTGGGTCAGGGACCAGAGCGGCCCGACGTACATGTTCGAGACGATGTAGAAGGGAACGAAACTCACCAGCGCCGCCACGGGATCGCCGAGCAGCAGAAAGCCAACCACGAACGGAAGCCCCACCACCGAGGTGATCGCGGGCATGCGCATGTACCAGCCCGCGTCCCGCGCTCCGAGCCGGTCGGCCAGCCAGCCGCCGAAGGTCACCCCGGTGCAGCCGCCGACCATGATGGTGAGACCCAGGCCCTGACCGATCTCGGCGTAGGAAAGACCGTGCACCCGGCTCATGAAGACGGCGCCCCAGTTGAGGATCGCGTAGCCGGACATGGCCTGCAGACACGCACCCACCACGAGCCACGCGAACGAGCGCTTCGCGAGCAGGTAGCGCGCCACGCCGAAGAAGCCGAGACGCTCGCCAGCGGAAACCACGTGGGGCACGGGGTCTGCAGCGCCCCGCGGCAGCTCCCGCACGGTGAAGTGCACGAGCAGTGCGAGGGGCAGGCCCGCCAGCCCCACGACCAGGAAGGGCGTGCGCCAGTCGCCGAACGTCTCCTGGAGCATCCCGCCCGCGAGCAATCCGAGGCCCGAGCCGATGTAGATCCCGTTCCCGTAGAGAGCCAGCGCCGTCGCCCTCCGTTCGGGCGGGAAGTAGTCGGAGAGCAACGCCTGGGACGGCGGCGTGCCTCCGGCTTCGCCGATTCCCAGGCCGACACGCGCCACGGCGAGCTGCCAGAAGCTCCGCGCGAGTCCCTGGGCGGCGGTCATCAGGCTCCACACCGCGACGGAAAATACGATCACCGTGCGCCGTGATCCGGTGTCGGCCCAGCGCGCGATGGGAATTCCCGCGAGCGTGTAGAAGACGGCGAACCCCAGCCCGACGAGCAGTCCCATGGCCGAGTCCGAGACCCCGAGATCCTGCTTGATCGGGTCGATCAGGATGGCGAGTATCTGACGATCGATGAAGTTGAAGACGTAGACGACGAAGAGGACCGCGAGCACGTAGCTGGCGCGACCCCGTGAAACGGTCATCGGCCGCTCTCTCGACGCAGCAGAAAGAGCGACGCGAAGACCACGACGTTCATCCCTGCAAACACCTCGAAGGCGGTTTCGTAGTTCCCGAAACGGTCGAAGCACCAGTGCGCGAAGGCAGGGCCCGCGCTCGCGGGCAGGAGAACCGTCATGAGGTTCCCGTAGATGGGAGCCAGGTGCCGCACCCCGAAACACTCCGCGATCATCAACGGGTAGACCACGTCACGGGCGGCGTAGGAAAAGCCGAATACGACCACGAAGACCTGGATAACGCCCGGCGCGGGCAGCATCAGAAGGATGAGCGACGAGAGCGCCAGCAAACCGAAGTTCGAGATGAATGCGACCCGCGCCGCCATTCGGTCTGCGAACAAGCCCATCACCACCTTGCTCAACAGGCCCATCATGATGGCAAAGCTGAAATAACCCGTGGCCGCCTGGCGGTCGATCCCGGCGTCGGTGAGAAAGGCAACGAGGAGGTCGAGGATCGCGATGAAGTAGAAGAAGAAGGAAAAGAGCGCGACAAAGAGGATCCAGAAGGAGCGCGTGCGCAGGGCGTCCCGCGACGTCACGTACGGCCCGTCGGCAGCGAACGCGCCGCCCGACGCAGGCTCAGGCCGCGGATCCCCGGGCCGCCAATCGCGGACCACGCCCGCAGCGAAGGGCAGGATCAACGCGGCACCACCGAGACCAATGGTGAGGAGCGACGTCCGCCACGACTCTTGAACCGCGATCCAGGTCGCCACCTGCACGAAGACGATGGCGGCGAAGTTCGAGCCGGTGTAGACGATGCCGAGAGCGAGGCCCCGCGCGCGGACGACCCACTGAGACACCACTGCGCCGATCGTCACATCGCCGAGACCCGTGGTCAGCAGCCCCAGGAGTGCGCAACCCACGTAGAGGTCGGTGAGACTCGTGGCGCGGCTCAATCCCACGTAGGTGACGACGATCAACAGCGCGGAGGAGACGAGCACCGGACGCACCCCCACCCGCACCACCAGCCAGCCGACGACCGGACTGGCCAGTGCCATGGCGACGGTCGTGGCAACCCGTGCGGACCCGTAGGCGGTGCGCGTCAGGTCCAGATCCGCCGTGATGTCCGTGAGCAGCGGCCCGAAGACGTAGCCGTAGCCGAGGCCCAGCTGACAGATGAAGCAGCCGAAGACGACCCAGCGCGCCCGCCCGGTCAAGCCGCGGTCCTAGGCCTTCGTTCCGTGGATCTCTTCGAGCTTCGCCACGATCCCGTCGGCGAGCTGCTCTGCGGCCGGCAGCATGACCGGCTTCATCAGCGCGTTCAGCATCGGTGCCATGGGTCCACCGGGATTCACCTCGAGCCGGAAACGCAGCTCCGCCGTGCTCTCGCCGGGCCCGGCATCGTCGGCCGCCGCGCGGCGCGGTGCGCCCCCGCCGAAAAGCCGCAGCAAAGAGCGCGCAATCGCCTCGAAGAAACGCGAGACCGGGTTGCTCCGCGAAGCGGCCGGGCCGGTCGCCGCTTCCCCGCTTCCACAGGCCCGCATCTCGAAGCTGCCGCCGCCCGCGAGCGGCTCGTTCAGGCCCTTCAGGTCGAAGGCGACTCGCGAGGGGCCGTTCCACTCGGTGATGTGCACCTGGAACTGGATCACCCGGGCGAGCGCGCCGATGTCGCCCTTGAGAGTCCAGAGCGAATCGGTCTCGCTCTGCTGCTCGTGAGCCCGATATCCCGTCACGAGCGGGGCCCAGTTGTCGATTTTCTTCACGAAGTCCCAGATTGCTTCGACCGGAAGCTTCGCGGTGGTCGTGTACTCGGTCTCGGCCAGGGCTCAGCCCTTCCCCAGGGCGTGACGACCCGCGATGTAGCCCCAGGTGATGGCGCGCATGTTGGAGCAGCCGCTCTGGTAGCCAGCGCCCAGGTCGAGCAGCGCCGCCGAATTTCCGACGGCGTAGAGCCCCGGAATCGAGTGGCCGCGCACGTGCACGACCTGCGCGTTGGTGTCGGTCTCGAGTCCGTGGGAGTTCACGCCGACCGAGACGGGAACCAGGTTGATGCCGTAGTACGGCGGCTTGTCGAGCGGCGCCACGTTCGGGTTCGGGTAGTCGAAATCACCGACCATGCGGTTCGCCCAGGGGTACGAACCCCGGTGGAAGTCCGGGTCCTCGCCGTTCCGGGCGTGCTCGTTGTAGCGCGCGATCGTGCGCTCAAGCCCTTCGGGATCGACACCGAGTTTCTCCCCCAGCGCCCGGGGCGTATCGGCGGTATGCGCCAGCCCTTCGGGCAGCGCCTGGCCCGGCGTGTAGGAGCCCACCGGGTAGCGGTCGCGGTAGTTCTGGTCGAAGACCAGGGCCGGAGGAATGTTCGGCATCGTCTGGGTGTTGCCGTCCCAGTGGCGCAGCCGCGGCTGGTAATCCTTGTAGGTCGACTCGTCGCAGAAGCGCTCGCCTTTCTTGTTGACCCAGATGGCGTGGGGCACACCGCACTCCCAGCCGCTGCGGAAGACCGGCGCGCCCTCGGCCTCCTCGCCGGGAATGTGGTAGCCGTAGAACATCGCCAGGTTGTACGCCGGCACCGCTGTGATCGAGGCCCCGACCTCGGTGCCCATCACGATGTTGTCGCCCTCGATGCCCGGCGGGACGGAGGTGTTCCAGTCGGGCATCGACTCGTAGGCACAAGCCATCTGCTTGTTGTGGTCGTAGCCGCCCGCCGCGATCACCACGCCGCGCGCCGCCTTCACGAAGAAGTCGCAGCCCCCCTTCTCGGCTCGCACGCCGATCACCGTGCCCGAAGCATCGGTGACGAGCTCGCGGACCGGCGTATCGACGTGCGCCGGAATCCCGCGATCGACGACCGCGGCCTTGACCAGCCATCCCATCATCCCGGTGCCCATGCTGCGCTGGTCTTCCTCGATGCGCTTTCCGATCAGCTCGTAGTCCCACTGCGTGATCGACGAGAGACCGCCCCAGGCATACATCTCCCGATGAAGTGCGGCGGGCGGAATGTGGGGGGACATCGTGTAGGTCTTGGACTGCCATTCCCCGAGCTGCTTCGCATCGAAGAGCTCGACCGACAGGTACCGGCCGCCCGCGTGGGAACCCACGACCTTCGGGTAGTAGTAGTCGGGCAGACCTTCGACGGCGAGCCACTGCACACCGGCTTCACGCCCGAAGTACTCGACCGCCTCCTTCGCCGTCGTGTACATCTTCTCGAAGTGCTCGGGCCGGTTGAAGCCGCCCGCGACGAAGCCGAGGTAGGCGCGGCCGTCGGCGTCGCTGTCCTCGATGCCGAGGTCGCGCATCCAGCGGTTGTTCGGCACGAAGACCTCACCGGCGCCGTAGCCCGAGAGGCCCCCCAGCTTCGAAGCCTTCTCGAGGATCACAGCCTCGCCGCCCGCATCGTGGGCCGCGATGGCGGAGCAGACGCCACCGAGGCCGGATCCGATCGAGATCCAGTCCACCTCGAGATCCCAGCGAGCGGGTGCCTTCGCCATCGAGAACACTCCCCAAGTGAAATGGAACAATAACGGAACGTATAGTATCGTATTCCCGGCCCGCGGAGGCAGCCGATTCCCGGGGACACAAGTCACCGATTCGCAACACCGAATCCCGAATCCGACGGATCGGGAGACGCACCCGAAGGGGAAGCCCCATGAAGCCTCGCAACGCAGTGCACGGGCGCGGACATGGGCAACTCCCCTCTGATCGAGCCGCTGGGCCGCGGCGACCGTGGGTCTCGTGAACGACGGGCAGCCGAGCGCCGGGCGTCCCCGCAGCGAGGAGGCGCACCAGGCGATCCTCGACGCGACGATCGAGTTGTTGGTCGAGGTGGGCTTCTCCTCCCTCACCGTGGAGGGTGTGGCCAGCCGCGCCGGCGTGGGCAAGGCAACGATCTACCGGCGCTGGCCGTCGAAGCTCCCGCTCGTCGTCGAGGCGTTCGGGCAGCTCCCGGGCTTCGAAGAGGTCGACACGGGCAGCGTCTCCGAAGACTTGAAGCAGATGCTCCGCGCCTACATCCACGCCTTCAACAACACGCCGCTCGCCTCGGTCATGCCGAGCCTCGCCGGTGAGCGGGTCCACAACCCGGCGCTCTCGGAGTTCTACGACCCGGTCGCGAAGCGGCGCCGCCAGCCGCTGATCCGAACCCTCGAGCGCGGCGTGGAGCGGGGCGAGATCCCCGACGACGTCGACCTCGAGCTGCTGGCCGACATCGTCGTGGGCCCGATCTCGGTCGCCGTCTTCTCCCGCGGCGGCCGGATCTCGCCGCGCATGGTGGGCCCCATGGTCGATCTCGCCCTGCGCGGCCTGGTCGCGTCCCCGTAGGCGCGCAACGCCACGCGTGAAGCTTGCGGGAGCGCGCCAATGGATGCACCAGGCCAGCATGCGCGCACCGATCCCGGTTCGCGCTGGCCTGATCCCAGTTCGCGCTGGCCTGATCCTGGCCGTGGCGCTCGGCCTGGCGTGCTCGGGCGACTCCACCGAGCGTG
>Ga0310342_100001984_pt1 | contig 12983 bp, 13 predicted proteins | sample S15DNA20500_MG_FD_206155 | JGI IMG/M metagenome (GOLD analysis project Ga0310342, IMG submission 206155) | Marine microbial communities from station ALOHA, North Pacific Subtropical Gyre - S1503-DNA-20-500_MG | ecosystem: Environmental > Aquatic > Marine > Oceanic | place: Pacific Ocean: North... | reverse complement strand
CGAGTCCCCTCTTTTCGGGGAAAGTGAAGATGATGGGCAACATGTGCGCATCCAACGGGAAGCCGCTGGTGTCGCTGATCGTCATGAAGCGGGCCTCATAAATGCGCGATGCCAGGTGCAATCCCTCCGGCTGTCGTTCCTGTGGAAGCTTGCGAATCTGCGGATCACTGAGAGCGTTGAGAAAGATGATCTCGTCCGGATCGAAGCCTGTCAGTTGCTTTTTGTCCCAGCAGTACGTCATGTCGAAACGGGCCACGAAGAGCTGCGGGTCTTCCGTCATGATGTAGAGCTGACGGATTTCAATGGCCAGGTTGATCCTTGTGGTGGACCCCGAAAAACAACCGTCCTCTTGGTTGGAAGCCGCTGCGGGGAGTGCCAGGAGCCCCAGCACCAGGGCAAACAATGCGTCGATGAACTTGCGCATCGAAAACGAACCCATGGTTGACTCCCAGCTCATCCCACCGAGAAGACCGATCGTCCTCACCCAAGCCTCCACTCGCAGCCGCCTGATGGCTCGGCGCTCAGCAGCTGGCGTCGCCTTGCTGCCGCCGCCGAAACGCGTTGTCCCTTCGTATGGTATCCGAGTTCTGTAGGGGCCACGCCTGTTCGGTGCGCTGCAGCCGCTCGTCAGCCGAAAACCGCTACGGGCGACCACACCACCACATCGAGTCGCTGACTGAAGTGGAGAAGCGCTGGCGGGCCATGCACCTCGAGCCCGTGGGGAACGAACAGATCGTTGCGGACAATTTCGGCCTCCGCCCTTTGCAGAGGCCAGGGATGATGGTGCACATCGGCGCGATAGAGCTGGCCGCTGGGAGACTGCGCGTACAGGCAATACCGTTCCGTCAGCCACTGCTCCAATGAACCCGGCTGGCTCTCGTGCGGATCGGAAGTCGGCCTGTAGTGCGCGGAGAACTCGATGCCCCGCGGTTTGGAGAGACGCGCGGAACTGCAATCGGTCTGATGGGGGAGCCCTGCCAGCGCCATCCGGGCATGGAAATATGGCAGGTGAAAAAAGCGTCGGGCGGCCCACACGGCGACGGCATTGGAAGCGTCGAGACTGAGAAACCAGACACCGGGCTTGCCATCGAACTCGACGTAGAGCCGGAGATTCAGCTCCGGGAAAGCCGAGAAATAGGGCAGGTCCGGCAGCGGGCGACGCATGACACCCTGCATACGAAACGGGACGACGCCGACCCACGAGGTGCCGTCGAACTCCTGGACACGCAGTGGTTTTGGGACGAGAGGTTCGAGTTGACTGGCAGGAACGGGCCAATGGGCGAACAGCAGGTCGCACCAAGATTGGCGCCACGTCCATTCTCCATCCGGCACGGGCCAGGGACGGTGATCGAGGCGCTTGAGTGCAGGGTGCATCGATCGAGTGTGTTCCCACCCCGCGGATTGGCCGCTCGGCTGCGGCGCGGCCGGCCGATGTAACTGAAAGAGAAGAAAGGGCGGAAGGGCACCGCGCCGGCCCCGCCTGGTTTCAGAACATGCCCTCGGGCTCGAGGCCGAGCAGCACGCGACCGTAGCTCTCGAGCCGTTGATCGAGGTCGAAGATCGTGTGGCCGGAAAGTGTCTGGACGTCGCGCACCGCGCGCTGCAACGGGTGGTGGTGAAAGTGCGCGCTGGCCCCACTCGCATCTGCGATGGAGCGCAGGATCGCTCGGCTCTCGCGCACGGTCAGCGCTGCACGCGCCACCCAACCGGCGCGCTCTTCGCCGCTCGCGGCGTTGCGCCGGGCCATGACCTCGGATGCGACCTGGCGCAGCAGTCGCTCGGCGCGGTCGGTCTGGATCTCTACGGCACCGAGGCGCGTCTGCGCCGCCGGCTGGTCGACCTGGCGAAGATCCCGGGCGAAGAGCCGCCGTTGGCCGATATCCGACTTGAAGCGACACAGGGCGGCCCGGGCCTGCCCCACCGCCGGCATGGCGGCGGCCAGGAGGAGGATCGGGACCATCGGCGTGCGGTAGAGAGGGCCGGGGTGAAGTGCGGCGCCCGGTCCCCGTCCCGCGCTGAGATCCCGGATGGAAACGGTCCGCTCCTCGGGCACCACGCAGCCCTCGGCGATCATGTCGTTGCTTCCCGTGGCGCATAGCCCGTCCACCCACCAGGTGTCCTCGACCTTCATTTCCTCGATGGGCAGCGCGAAGAAGCGGAGCTCGGGCGGGCCGCCCGGGCGCTCGACCCGCCCGCCACAGATCACCCACTCGGCATGCGGCAGCCCCGTGCCCCACTTCCAGCGGCCGCTGAGCCGGTAGCCCCCGGCGGTTTTTTCCGTCTGGCCGTCGGCCGCCAGGGAAGCCGGGGCCAGCACGTGGCTGCGGCCGCGGTAGAGCTCGTTCTGGAAGGTCGCGGGGAACTGGCAGAGGATCCAGTTGTGCTCGATGTAGAAAGTCGTCACCCAGGCCATGGATGCGTCGCCCTCGGCCAGGGCCAGCCCCACCTCGAGAAACGTATCGAGGTCGAGTTCCAGCCCGCCGTGTGCGCGGGGCACCATCAAGTCGAAGATCCGGGCCGAGCGCAGGGCGGCGATGACTTCGTCGTGTGGCCGGCGTGCCTGCTCGGCTTCGGCGGCGTGCTGCGCGAGCAGCGGGGCGAGCGCCCGCGCGCGTTCAACTAGTTCCCGGGCCGGATCCCGCATGGCGAGAACGATACCGCAGCACCGCCCCGGTCAGAATCTTTTCCACCAGCACCCCCGTGGAAAGATGAGATTTTCGGCCTCGCGATCTTTGGAGATTCTCGAGACCGGGATGAAGCGTGTCGCTTGCCAGTCGCTCGGTTATGAATGACGATATCAACCGGTAACCATGTCCGTTTTAGCACTCGTTCGTAAAGCCGAGCAGGCGAAATTGGTCATAACCTGGGCGGCGCAGTTTGCCGTTTTCGTGGGGTCGGTGTGTTTTCTATTGGGATGTAGTGAGCAACCGGGCACGGAACGCAAAGCGCGGCTGGGGGATGCGGACGCCCAGTTCGACTCGGAGGTGGTGTACTACAGCGGTGACGATGAAGAGCAAGCAGAAACCGTCAATTGGTATCGGAAGTCTGCGGAGCAAGGAAATGCGGGAGCTCAGTTCAATCTGGGGGCGATGTATTACAGCGGAAAAGGTGTCGAGAAAGACTTTGCAGAAGCGCTGAAGTGGTCTCGGAAGGCTGCGGATCAGGGGCATGCGAAGGCTCAGTTCAATTTGGGACTGATGTACGACTCCGGGAAAGGTGTCGCTGAAGACGATGAAGAAGCGGTCAAGTGGTTCCGGAAGGCTGCGGAGGGGGAGTATGCGGTTGCTCAGTACAACTTGGGCGTGGCGTACAGCGACGGTAAAGGAGTTCCGGAAGACGATGCAGAAGCGGTCAAGTGGTTTCGGAGGGCTGCAGAGCAAGGGAATAGGGTGGGTCAGTTCCGGTTGGGGTGGATGTACGCGAGTGGCGAGGGTGTCGCGGAAGACGATGCAGAGGCGTCGAAGTGGTTTTGGAAGGCGGCGGAGCAGGGGTATGCGGATGCTGAGTTCTTCCTGGGGGTGATGTACTACTTCGGCGAGGGTGTCGAGAAAGACAATGTGAAAGCGGCCAGGTGGTGGCAAAGGGCTGCGGACCAGGGGCATGCGGTTGCGCAGTACAACCTGGGGTGGGTGTACTACAGACCGGTTGAAGGTGTCTCGCAGGACTATGTGCGTTCTCACATGTGGCTGAATCTGGCGAGAGCGCAGAAAAATGAAAAGGCAAAAGAGGCTCTTGAACGTCTGGTTCCAGAGATGACGAGAGAACAAATCGCTGAAGCGGAGAAATTGGCGCGGGAGTGGAAAGAGGCGCACTAGGCGAGCCGGGTGCGTATTCGGAGAGCTACTGCGGCATGGGACGTCAACGTCCGCCGCGCCTGTCTCGGGATTGATTGAGCGATGCCCGTTGGGTCGGGGAATCTGCGCGGTGGCGGACCCTCGGGGCTTGCACCGCGATGCGACGCGGTGGCAGCAACGAGGTGCGGGAGGCGGATGCCTCCGATCGCGCGCTACTCCCGTGATCCCAGTGTCGTCAAGATCCGCAAGAAATACGCTGTGACGGACGGCATGGTCCGCGTGTCTGCTGGCTGCTCGCTCGCAGTGACCCATGACACCGAACCCACCTTCGATCCAACCGAACGCCCCTTGCCGGAATTGCCTGTCGCATGCTCCTCGGAGCGAGCGGTTCAGCGCTTCTGCCGGTACATGTGCTCGAACTGCACCGCCTTGCGCTCCCACCGCCATTCGCGGGGAAGTTCGACGGGCGCCAGCGATTCTGCTGAGGGCCGTGTCTGGACCGTCGCTGCGCGATAGGCCTCGATCGCGTGACGCGCGGCAGGCGCGATGCCCGCGCCGAGCAGCGCTGCACCGAGGGCCAGGATCAGCAACCGCAGGTCGATGCGAGGCCGCATCAACCGCCAACCGGCGGATCCGCCGATGAAGTGGTCGTGGAACGGATGCGTGCGCGCGTGTGCCATGGTGTCCCCCGATTGCTGCGTCCGGCGGGCTTCCTCGCCCGCCACGCCAACAGGATCGTGCTTCCGCACCCGTTGACCTGTGAAGTGCGTCACTCCCTTGCAGTTTTCTTGCGATTGTTCCTCGCCGCCCCGCGTGGAATTGGGTGGTCGAACCCACAGGCGAACCCGGTTTTGCGCCTTCGTGGCACCTGCCGCCCCGAGCCGGGAGCCACGCTCCTCGTGGGGGGGCTGGACTCGCGGCCGCCAGGCCTGGACGACGCGAGCGCGGCGGACACGTCGGATCGCCTAGACTCCGGCCTGCCGTGAGCCGCGTCCGCCTACCCCCCGTGTGTGCGCTGCTTATTGCCCCCGCGCTCATGATCGCCTGTGGCGACCCCGCCGAACGACAGGCCGAGGCACCCGCGCCCGTCCTCGCCGACGAGGTCCCACCGCCGCCCGAGGGGCCAGCCGGCCTGATGCCCGCCTTCGTGAAGCTCCCGAGCTTCGCCTACCCGACGGTCTTCCTGCAGGCACCCGGCGACACCTCGCGCTGGTTCGTGCTCGAGCAGGAGGGCCGGCTTCGCAGCTTCGCCAACGTTGCCGACGCCCACGAAGCGCCGGTGGTGCTCGACATCCACGATGCGGTAGTGGGCCCCGAGGTCAACTGGGAGTCGGGCCTGGTCGGCATCGCCTTTCACCCGCGCTTCGAATCGACGCGCCACCTCTACCTCTTCTACGTGACCCACAGTGCGACGAGCCCGGTGGGCTCGAAGTGGGTGCTGTCGCGCTTCACCTGGCCACGGGGGGCCGCGCAGGTGGACCGCGCCTCGGAACTCGTAATCCTCTCGCGCGACAACCGCGACCCCGCCTACAACGGCGGAACGCTCGCCTTCGCCGCGGACGGCACCTTGTACGTGAGCACCGGCCAGAACGCGCCGAACGACACCGATCCGCACCCCTCGCAGGACCCGTTCGACCTGGCCGGGAGCCTGCTGCGGCTCGACGTCGACCGCGGGACTCCCTACGCGATCCCGCCGGACAACCCCTTCGTCGCCGGCGGCGGCGCCCCGGAGGTGTACGCCTACGGCTTCCGCAATCCGTGGAAGTTCAGCATCGACCACGAGACGGGGCGGATCTGGGTGGGCGACGTCGGAAACCACGGCTGGGAGGAGATCGACATCGCGCTGCCGGGCCGCAACTACGGCTGGAGCCGGGTGGAGGGCGACCAGTGTCGGAGCGACTGCCCAGAGGACTACGAGCCGCCCGTCTACGCCTACCCGGGTCCCCACGCGTCGGTGATCGCGGGTGGCGTCTACCGCGGCGCGGCGATTCCCGAACTCCAGGGCGTCTTCCTCTTCGCCGACTTCATGCGCGCCGAGGTCTGGGGCCTGTTTCCCGCCGCAGGGGTCCCGGCCGACGCGGACGCGGCCGGCGACTGGGAGGCCCGGCGCCTGTTGCGCACCGGCAACGCGCTGCGCTCCCCGGACCTGATCGGCTCGATCACGACCTTCGGCGTCGACGCGGACGGCGAGTTCCTCACCATGAGCCGCGATGGCGGCATCCACCGCCTGGCCCCGCGCGACGAGGTGGCGCGGTACTACATGGGCCTGCCCAGCACGCACTGAGCCGGGGCGGAAGTACCGAGGTGAGATGGCCCATCGCTGTACCGGCAAAGGCGTGGTGGGACCCGTCCGCCGCCGCTGAGCCCGTCTCCCGCTACTTCTCGGCGACGATCAGGGTCTGCTTGCCGAACAGGCGCCACAGGAACGGCAGCCGAAGGTACCAGCGAACGAGAATGCTGGCCTTGGGAAACCAGCTCTTGGTGGTGTAGGGCAGGAACCGTGGATGACAGACCAGGATCTTCATTCCGAGCAGCCGCAGGGCCTCGCTGAGGCTCCGATCCGACAGCGGCGTGCGGTGATCGAAGAAATCCCAGTACTCGCCGGGTAGAAAGCGGATGTTAGGCTGGAGGAGCATGAGCCTTCCGCCCGGCCGGATCACCCGCCGGGACTCCTGGAGTGTTGCGAGTACCGCCGTCTTGTCGAAGAGGTGCTCGAGGAAGTTGCTCATGAACACGACGTCGACCGAGTCGTCCGCCAGCTCGTTCATGGCGCTCGCGTCGTTGTGGATGACCTCGACCCCGGGCGACGCGTAGCGCTCGGTGTCGCGGTTGAGGTCGATTGCGAGCTTGCGGGCGGCGGAGATGTTGTTGATGAACTCGCAATACCCGGCGCCGACGTCGACGACTGTCGCGTCGGCGGGCACGTATCGGCTGAAGAACTCGTCGCAGAGAACCTTCCAGACGGCGTTCTTGCGGGTGAGTTCCAGCTCCGGAAACCGGTTCTGGTAGAGCCTTTGGAGATCCCCTGACATCGTGCCTCTGCTCGCGGATTCTCACGCGGTTCGGGTCGGCGAAGCCTTTGAATTGATGGCGTCCGCCATCCTTCTTCCGAGCCGGACGCTCTCGGAAATCGAGCGATCCTCCGGATAGTAGTACGAGGTATCGGCGATGTAGAGCCCGCGGATGCCGGTCTCCATGGGTGGCAGCATTGCCTGGAAGCCCGGCGGGCAGATCGGCTGGGCGTACCGGAGCCGCGAGACGCGTGTCGCCCGGACGTCGTCTCGAGTCAGCTCCGGGTTGATCCGGAACAGGCAGTCGAGCGACTCCTCGACGAACGCCTCGTCGCTCTGCTGGAACTTCGGGTGGCCCTGGGGCAAGTAGTACGGGATGTAGACGACGTGATCTGGAAGCGGCAGGAGGTTGGAGTACTCGATCACGCCCGGGATCTCCATCTTCGGGTCGGTCGTGTTCAGCCAGAAGTACTTGGAAAGAGAGCGGGACAGCTTGATCAGGACGCAGACGGCGCCGATGTTATCGAGGCGCGCATAGCGTTCCCGAAGCTCCGCCGGCAGGCCGGGCACGATGCGGGGGACGTAGGGGATCGGGATCGTGCTGGCGGCGAAGGCGAAGGGCTCCCGGCTCGTCTCGGTTCGCACGGCCTCGACGCCCTGAGCTCCCAGCTCCACCTCTCGCACCCTAGAACTGAGCCGGATCGTACCCCCCAGGCGCTCGATCTCGTCCACCAGGCGTCGGATCAGGGTCTGCGATCCACCGCGCACGTACCCGAGCTGCTCCTCGAAGAGGTTCTTCCGGGATAGGCCGAGGCGCTTGATCCGGGTCCAGATCCAGGCCGCCGACAGGTTGTCGGCGTACTCGAAGAACTTCAGATCGAACAGCGGGCGCCAGACGACGTCGTAGACCTCTTCCCCCACCCACTTCTTGACCCAGTCGATGGCGTTCTGGTTATCCAGCCCCTGCCAACGGGTCCGCTTGATCGAGCTGAAGATGTGAATCGCGTAGCGGAGCTTGGAGATGAGTGAGAGGTGGGGGAAGCGGAGCAGGGCAATGGGGTTGCCCCAGTCGTGCAGCCGCCCCCCGGTGAAATAGCCCATCGAAGCCGAGCGCCAGTGGAGCTCCTCGAGGATGCCGAGTTCCTCGAGCAGGTCGAACATCGGCTGGTCGGGCTTGCACACGAAGTGGTAGAAGCGCTCGATGTCGAGCCCCTCGAAGTCGAAGTGCGCGCTCATGCCTCCGGGGCGGTCGTCGGCTTCGAAGAGGGTCACGCGATGACCGCGCTTGAGCAGGTGATATCCGCACGCGAGACCCGCCGGGCCGGCGCCGAGAACCGCAACGTCAGACACGATGGGTCCGCCGCCTACCGGAACTAGAAATGAAGGACATAGTGGCTGAACCGGGGGTCACGGTAGGTCTCGTAGATGGCCTCCTGGAAGGGCGTGCTGGGCACCCCGAAGATTTCCCACCAGGGGATCAGCTCGAACTCGTCGGCCGCGATCAGCGCCTTGAGTTGGTCGGTCGTGAAGGGCGGGTTGCTGTCGAAGAGCGCGTAGATACGGAGCAGGAGCCAGAAGAGCGTGTAGGGGACCGGGACGATCAACGTCCGCAGGCCCTGCACGTCGCGGATCGCCCGCACGATGTCGGCGTAGCAGAGCTTCTCGCGTCCGGTGATGTTGAAGATCCTTCCGGCGTAGCGTTCTCCGGTGATGCAGCTGAGGATGATGCTGCAGAGGTCGCCGACGTACATGGGCTGCCGCAGGACCCGGCCGCGGCCGACCAGCGGGAAGATCGGCACCCGCTGCATGAACCGGGAGATCCATCCGAGGTGCTTTCGGTCGAACCATCCGAACATCAGCGTGGGCCGCAGGATGCAGGCGTCCACCCCGCTCGCGACCACGAGCTCCTCCTGGCGGCGCTTGGTGTTGGTGTAGTCGTCGTCCGCAACTGAGCACACCACGGACGAGCTGAGGTGGATCAGGTAGGGGATCCCGTGGCTTCGGATCGCGGCCAGTACGTTCTCGGTGGAGGTGATGTTGTTGCGAACGAAGGGCTCGGGCCGGCTCGAGCCGATGTGGGCCTGGAGCATCACCACGATGTCGCCCCCCGCGAAGCGCTGTTGCCACGGTCCGGGGTCGGCGAGATCCGCCTCGATGACTTCGATGTCCGGATGTAGCTCGCGGAGGAGCGGAACGTTGTCCGGGTGCTTGTCGATGGCGACGATGTCGTCCAGCCCCCGCTCCTTGAGCCGGATGATGAGGTTTTGTCCCACCAGGCCCGCGGCCCCAGGAATGATGATGCGGGGCTTCGAACTCGGTGCCGGTTCGGAGGGCGCCACGCTCAGCGGGCCTCGGCGGCCAGGGCGGCCGCTCTCCAGGGCGCGACGACCACGGCGGCGGCGCGCAGGGTGGCCCGCGTGTAGCGCTTCCCGTGGCCGAGCGCTTCGTCCAGGGTTCCGTAGATCGCGGGATTCTGTGGAACCCGAGCGATTGCGTTTCCCCCTGGCTCGAGCGCGTCCCGCAGGTTGCGCACCGCCTGGGCCTCGTCCGGCACGTGCTCCAGACCGTCGACGCAGATCACGGTATCGAAGGATTCCCGCAGATCCTTGAAGTCGTCCGGGTCCGCGAGGTCCGCCCGCTGCACGCTCGTGTACTGCTCGCGAATGGGTTCGATCTCCCGTCTTTCGTCCCAGAGGCTCGAGTCAAGGTGAAAAAAGTAGTCCAGCTGTGCGGTCTGCCGCCGCCCGGTCAGGAACACGAAGAAGCCGCTGGGCAACTCGAGGACGTACCGCCCTGGCTCGGCCCACGGTGTTGATGCAGGTCACGACCGGCGGGATGGCGCCGGCTGAGATCGGGTCCATGCGGAGGATCGGCGTCGCGTAGACCGCCGCGCGGAGCGGCGGAGTCCGGAGAGAGAGGGTAGGCGGTCACGCGGTTACTGCGGGGCGTCGGCCGGGGTTCCGCCCCGGAAGATCCTGGCCAGGGCACTCGCCTGCAGGGCCGGGTGGAGGAAGTGGTAGGTGATGCCCTCGCTCGGGTCCTGGGTCTCGGTGGGGAGCGCCGCCAGGTCCTCGCCCGCCCCGAGCACCCGGCGCACCAGGAGCTCCGCGCGCAGGATCGGGTCGTAGAACGAAAAGAGTGCGCGGTAGAGAGTCTGTCGATCCGGTCGCGCGCGGTCGCCGAGGTCGAACTGCAGGGCGGGGAAGTTCTCGGTGGCGATCAGCTCGCCGGTGTCGATGCCGCCCGCCATGTAGAAGCACGAAGCTCCCGGTCGTCCGCGTACCAGGGTCGACCAGAGCAGGCCGTCGCCCCCGCGGACCCGCGGCAGGAAGCCCGGGTGGACGTGGAGGAAGCGCAGGCCCGGCTGGTCGAGGAGGTTCGCGCGCAGGATTCCGCCCCCCGTGAACAGGACCGCGCCGGGTCCGCGCGAGGCCAGGGTCGGGCCGAGCGCCTCGTCGCGGAGGTTGCGCACCAGTACCCGGTCGACGCGTTCGGCGTAGCGTTCGTAGGCGAAGTTTCCGAGCATCTCGTCGATCAGCTCCGCTGCACCCGGGCTGATCCGGTCGATCTCGCCAGCCATGATCTCGACGAACTCCGGATGGGCGCGCCGAATGCGAGTCGGCCAGAAGTTCTGCACCATATCCTGCACCCGCTCGGCGTAGCGGCGCCGGAGCCCGCCGGGCAGCCAGCGTCCCACGGGTTTTCCGCTCGCGGGGGTCTGCGAGTACACCATCAGCAGGATCCGCGACGGCCGATAGCCGGCCTGGCGCATCCGGCCCAGGTAGGCTCGCACCTGGGGGCCTTCGTGGGCCAACACGGTGAGTTCGAGGGTCTTCACGCGACGGCCGCCGCGGGGATGCCCGCGACGAGTTCGTCGGCCCAGGCACGCAGTTCCAAGGTGTGGGCGACGCCGCTGACGCGCTCGGCCTGGTCCAGGGCTACCAGCCCGGCGTTGAGGAGCTTGAGCGCCAGGCCGCGCGCGTCCTCGTCCGCCTCGGGTCCACTCTCGGCCCGGGCCAGAAGACAGACGATCAGGAGCGGCCAGAAGCCGGCGGGGAGGGGAGTGGCTTCGGGCAGCTTTCCCCAGCTCGGGGTGTAGGCGTCGTCGACCCGGCGGGCGACCTGCAGCTTGCGGCACAGTGCGTCGAGGTGGCGCCGTTCGTCGGCGTCCGGGGGATTCCCGACGCTGTCGGCGAGGCCGACGAGAACCTCCGCGGTCTGGAGGCGATCCACGCTCGAAGCGGGATGCGGAGGAAGCTCCCGGGTGACGACCTCTAGCAACTGCTGGGCTCTCGTCTGCGAGACCGGCATTCGAGACGGAGGACCAGCCGTCCGCAGTTCAGGCCCGGTCTTCTTCCTTCTTGGAACTCGAGAACCGGTTGCGGAACCGGGTGACGATGCTCCTCCAGTAGAGCTTGAGCGTGATCAGCGCTCCGACGATCGAGCCCACGATCAGCTGCAGAACGAAGTTCATGGAGCCGGGCTCGAGGTACGCCTGGGCCTCGCCTACGAACAAGACCTGCACGAGAAGGGCGAGAACCAGCGTGTTCGCGACGCGGTGGCGGGCGTTCATGATCGCTCCTCTAGGGTCCACGGCGCATCGCCTGAGGGCGGGCGCGCCGCCCCTTTCCCCGGGGGAATGTATCATAATCGTTGTGCGCCCGTCACGCCGCGGGATCACTGCCTCGTCGGGTGGCGGGGAGTGCTGGGCACTCGGAGAAAGATGGTGTCGAGATTGCGACTCGAGCTGCCGGGTTCAGCACAGTTCCGGGCCTGGCGCGAGTTGCGTCGCTTCCGCGCGCTGCCGCCCGAGCAGCGCAACATCGTCTTCTACGCCGAGGACGCTGCGTCGCGAGTCCACTTCGACGAGATCCTGGCGGAACTGACCGGGCCGCTGGGGCGGGAGATCGCTTACCTCACCTCCGACGCCGACGATCCCGTTCTCAGTGCGCCGCCCCGGCGGATCCGCAGCTTCTTCATCGGCGACGGCGCGGTGCGAACGTTCGCCTTCCTCACCCTGGAGGCGGGTGTGATGGTCATGACGCTTCCGGAGCTTGCGATCCATCACCTCAAACGGAGCCGGGCCCACGCGGTTCACTACGCCTACGTGTTTCACTCGATGGTGAGCACGCACATGATCTACCGGAAGGGCGCCTTCGACGGCTACGACAGCGTGCTGTGCGTCGGACCCCACCATGTGGCGGAGATCCGCGCCAACGAAAAGCTCCACGGACTGGCTCCGAAGCAGCTGGTGGAGCACGGCTACGGGCGCCTCGATGCATTGCGGCGGCCGCTCCCGGCGGGTCCGCGTGCGCGGCGGGACGGCCCGGTCCACGTGCTGGTGGCCCCCTCCTGGAGCCCCGAAGGGTTGCTCGAGACGCGGGGTGTGGAGCTCACCGGGCTGCTGCTCGCCGCCGGCATGAAGGTGACGCTGCGCCCGCATCCCGTCACCCGCAAGCGCTGCCCCGCGCTGATGCGGGAACTCGTCGACCGGTTCGCCGCCGACACGGCCTTCGAGCTCGAGACGGACATCGGCTCCCAGGCTTCACTGCACGCCGCGGACGTGATGGTGAGCGACTGGTCCGGTGCGGCGCTGGAGTACGCATTCGCCTTTCATCGCCCGGTGGCCTTCGTCGACGTCCCGCGCAAGGTCAACAATCCGGAGTACGCCGAGCTTGCCTGCGAGCCGCTGGAGGTCTCGATCCGCGACCGGATCGGAGTGGTGGTCGCGCCGGATCGGCTGGTCGAGCTTCCGGGGCAGCTGGTCCGACTCTGCGACGACCCGGAAGCCTTCGACCAGCGGATCCGCCGCGCCCAGGACGAGGCGGTCTATCACGTGGGAGACAGCGGACGCATCGGAGCCGAGCACGTCGCGGCCCGGGCGGACGATTCCCTGGCCCGGGAGCGGGATTCCGGCTAAAGCCCCGGGACGGTCCTGTCTCAGCCGCCCCGTTTGCTCGCTACCACGAAGGTGCGATTGCGGTCGAGGAAGGTCCCGTACTCGAGGACGCGGCGTTCGCTGATCTCGAACCGGGCAGCGATGATGTCGCAGACCTTCTCCAGGCCGTCGCCCTCCAGCTCGGGAGGATGCGATTCGAAGACCAGCAGGCCGCCGGGTTCGAGCAACTGGTGGCACTTGTCGACGAAGCCTTCGATCGAGATCCGGGTGTTGCCGTCG
>Ga0310342_100001982_pt1 | contig 12986 bp, 8 predicted proteins | sample S15DNA20500_MG_FD_206155 | JGI IMG/M metagenome (GOLD analysis project Ga0310342, IMG submission 206155) | Marine microbial communities from station ALOHA, North Pacific Subtropical Gyre - S1503-DNA-20-500_MG | ecosystem: Environmental > Aquatic > Marine > Oceanic | place: Pacific Ocean: North... | reverse complement strand
GTATGCGACCAGTGATGAATACCAGCCGACCAAGGACCTGGCAGCACAGGCGGTGACCGGTCCGGCGACAGTGATCATTGGCGGGATCGCCTCCGGGATGAAGAGTGTCTGGGTTCCGGTGCTGGTCGTCTGTGTCAGTATTGTCTGCGCTTTTGGCGGAGCGACGAACTTTAATTTTGCCGACGTGTCAGTATTTACACTTGGACTTTACGGGGTCGGGATCGCAGCTGTTGGAATGCTCTCCACGCTCGGGATCACGCTGGCAACAGATGCCTATGGGCCGATCGCGGACAACGCGGGTGGAAACGCCCAGATGGCGGGCCTGGAACCGATCGTTCGCGAACGAACCGATGCCCTCGACAGCCTGGGGAACACCACTGCGGCGACCGGCAAGGGATTTGCCATTGGGTCGGCAGCACTGACCGCGCTGGCCCTGCTGGCAGCCTACGTGGAGGAAGTTCGTATTGGTTTTGACCGCTGGGCAGAGGATGAAACCGTGATCGCCGCGACCGCGGACCCGGGTTATTACAAGTTGAATGAACAACTGGTGATCCTCAAGACAAACGGTTCGGAAAAGCATTCTGCATGGCTGCTTTTCCCCGATGAAGTTCGTGACACATCGTGGATGGATGTGAATAGAAGCACCACCCAGCCATTTGCCAAGGCGAATGGTGATGGAACAATCACGGCTTCCCTGCAGATCGATGACGATCGGGCTCGCAAGATGATTTTATTTAATGCGGACTCGGACTCGGAATCCGAGATTTCCCTGGTCAAGTCAGCCGAGGCCACGCTGCCCGACTATGCGCGCTATTACGATGCCTCGCTGATGAACCCCAAGATCCTGGTGGGAATATTTATTGGCTGCATGGCAACCTTTGTCTTCTGCGCGTTGACGATGGAGGCGGTGGGTCGTGCTGCGCAGGGAATGGTCAACGAGGTCCGCCGCCAGTTCAAGGAAAACCCGGGGATCATGGACGGCAGTGTCATCCCGGACTATGCCGCGCCGGTCACGATCAGTACCAGGGCGGCCCAGAAAGAAATGATCCTTCCCTCCATACTGGGACTGGGAGTTCCGATTATTACCGGCCTGGTACTTGGAGTTGGTGGAGTCATGGGGCTGCTGGTGGGGGCCATGACCTGTGGCTTCTGTGTGGCAGTTTTTATGGCCAACTCGGGTGGCTCCTGGGATAATGCCAAGAAGTATATCGAGGCTGGTAACCTTGGCGGGAAGGGTTCGGATGCCCACAAGGCGGGTGTCGTCGGGGATACGGTTGGAGATCCCTTCAAGGACACCAGTGGCCCGAGTCTGAATATCCTGATCAAGCTGATGAGCATGGTCAGCGTGGTCATGGCCGGCCTGGTTGTTCGTTACAGCTTGATGGCGATGGGGATCTTCTAGGCCAGGCCACGAGGCGAATTGGTCCTTAATACGCTTGCAAGCCCCTGCAACTTCCAAGGGGGGGCATTGGACCGCTTTCCCCCGTCCTGGCGGTCATCCCGGTGAACCCCTGACATGTCTCGCCCCTCCAAGTAGAATGCAGGCGACTTGGCAAGAAACAGGACCCGCTCAAGGAAAGAGGAACCGTGTCTAGCAATGCTCCTGAGTCGCTCTCAGAGCGTGATCGGCGGGCCCAGCGCAGCCTCGAGCTGGCGCTGGCCGCAGCACAAACCGCCGCGGAAAACGGGGGCCGGGATATTTCCGTGCTGGACATGCGCAAGCAGTCAACGCTGTTTGATTATTTCGTGATTGCCTCGGGGACAAGCCGGCGGCAGTTGCATGGGATGAGCGAGGAGATTGATCATAAGCTCGAGGATGATCTGAAGGACAAGAGGATGGGGATCGAGGGTTATGATGTCAGTCGCTGGGTCCTGCTCGATTATGGTTCGGTCGTGATCCATTTATTTGATGATCAGACTCGGGAATACTATGCCCTGGAGGCCCTTTGGGCAGACGCCCAGCCCGTCGATATTTCCGATCTGATCGACCGGCCCCGCTAGCCTGCCTGCATGGAACGAAAGATCTTTTTCCGATGAACATTCTCGCAGAACTTCGACAACGGTTCCTCGAGGCACTCGGTCCACTGGTGGATGATCCCGACCGCCTGTTGCAGATGATCCTGCCGGCCCAGGATCCCCGCTTTGGAGATTACCAGGCCAACTGTGCCATGCCACTTGGGAAAGAACGAGGGTCTTCTCCGCGAGAGGTTGCCGGCGAGATTATCGAGGGTCTCCAGATGGAGGATCTCTGTGAGCCGGTGGAGATCGCCGGTCCGGGGTTTATCAACCTGCGACTACGTGACGATTGGCTTACCGACCAGGTGAACCAGCTCATTCACGACCCGCGGCTGGGCGTGGAGGGTACGAAACAGCCGACGACGGTTGTGATCGACTACTCCTCTCCAAATGTCGCCAAGCCGATGCACGTGGGACATATCCGCTCCACCGTGATCGGGGATACCCTGGCCCGCACGCTTCGATTCCTCGGGCACCAGGTGATCGCCGACAATCACCTGGGAGACTGGGGAACGCAGTTTGGCATGATCATTTACGGGTACAAACACTTTGTCGATGCCGGCCAGTACGAGCAGGATGCAGTCAGCGAGCTTTCCCGGCTCTACAGGCTGGTCAACGACCTGATCGAGTATCACCAGGCGGTGGCCGATCTGCCTGGCCGTGAAGAGGAGATCAGAGAGAAGGAGCAGCGGCTTCTCCAGCACCAGCAGCGAGCTGCCGAGGCAGCGGGGGATGAACAAAAGAAACAGGCCGGCCAGCTTCGACGACTGCAAGCTCAGCTGGATGACGCCCGCGGGACACTGGCGCAGCAGCAGAAGATAATTACTGCCGTGTCTGGAGATCAGGCCCTGGCTGCCACTGCAGCAGACCACGAGGGAATTCGAGAAGCCGTGCTCCAGGAAACGGCACGTCTGCACGAGGGAGATGAAGAGAATCAACAGCTCTGGGAACAGTTCCTGCCATCCTGTCGGGCTGAAATCGAGAAGATCTACAAGCGGCTGGATATCCAGTTTGATGTGGAATATGGAGAGAGTTTCTATCATTCACAACTTGGCCAGGTGGTCGAAGACTTGCTTGCAAATGGCATGGCCGAGGTAAGCGAGGATGCGGTCTGCGTGTTTAGTGACAAGTACGACACGCCGATGATCATTCGCAAAAAGGACGGGGCATTTCTTTATGCCACAACCGACCTGGCCACGATCCAGTACCGGGTTGCCACCTGGCAGCCCGATGCCCTGCTCTACGTGGTGGATCATCGCCAGGGGGAACATTTCGAGAAGTTGTTTGACGCGGCCCGGCGGTGGAACTGTCCCGACCTGGACATGCGGCATATCAGCTTTGGTACCGTGCTGGGGGATGATGGACGCCCCTTCAAGACACGCTCTGGTGAGGTCGTGGATCTGGAAAGCCTGCTCGATGGTGCCGTGGCCCGGGCCAGGGAGGTGGTCAGCGAGAGTGACGAGTCCAAGCCGGGAGGACCGGAGCTGGCCGAGGAGGAACGAGAACATATTGCCAACGTGGTCGGCCACGCAGCGATCAAGTATGCCGACCTGGCGCACAACCGTACCAGTGACTATGTTTTCAGTTATGACAAGATGATGGCCCTGGAGGGCAACACGGCAACCTACATGCAATACAGCTATGCCCGCGTGCAGAGCATCTTCCGTCGGGGCGAGGTGGATGTGGATGGTCTGCGAAGCTCCTTTGCTTCCATCCTCCTCCAGCATCCCGCCGAACGTCACCTGGCACTGGGGCTGCTCCAGTTTTCTGAAGCCCTCGATCAGGTACTTGAAGACTATCGTCCCAACCAGCTCACGACCTATCTTTTCGACGTGGCCAAGCGGTTTTCCACTTTTTTCCAGGAATGCCATGTGCTGCGGGCCGATGACGAGGCAGTTCGCCAGAGCCGTTTATTGCTCTGTGATGTCACGGCACGAGTGATACGCCAGGGATTGGAGTTGCTAGGAATCGGCGTTGTCGACAGGATGTAGGGGCTGGCGGTGAGAGGTTCGAGGCCAAATCCCATGGCCCCCTGGCCCTCTGCCGCTCCATTCCATCCCCTGGCTCCTAATCCCATGCCGCCTCATCCACAAGCTGGCCCTGCTTGGCACGACACGGTGCTCTGTGGTGATGCCCTGGACTGGCTCCGGAAGATGCCCGATGGACTCGCCGACACGATTGTCACGAGCCCCCCCTACTACCGCCAGAGGGATTACGGGCACGCACAACAACTTGGTGGAGAATCGACACCGGGAGAATACCTGCAGCGGCTGGTGGAGATCCTCAGGGAGGGCCGGCGGGTGCTCAAACTGGAGGGGACGTGCTGGCTGGTGCTGGGGGACAAGTATATCCATGGCCAGTTGCAGGGATTGCCCTGGCGCGTGGCACTTGCACTCCAGGACGATGGCTGGATCCTGCGAAGTGATATTATCTGGCAGAAGCCGAATGCGATGCCATCGGCGGTCAAGAACCGGCCGACCACGGACCACGAGTACATTTTCCTGCTCAGCCGTGAGAAGAAGTACTTTTATGACATTGATGCGATCCGGGAACCGCACGTGACATTCTCGGAGCAGAGCCGTATGCGGGGTGGCCGGAAGCACTTTTTTGAGAAAGGAAGTACCCCGGAAAAGGGCAAGAATGGAGGAAACTCGAACCTTCACGACGCTCGCTGGGACCAGGCTTTTCATCCCCTCGGTCGTAATCGCCGGACAGTCTGGAACGTCCCGCTCTCCAAGTCCCGTGATTCCCACTTTGCCGTGTTTCCGACCCAGCTTGTAACGACGATGATTTCTGCCGGCTGTCCTCCCCGGGGGCTGGTGCTGGATCCCTTTCTTGGCAGTGGGACGACGGCGCTGGTAGCCCGGCAGCTCGGACGTCATTACCTGGGGATCGACTGTGTAGAAGATTATTGCACGCTTGCCCGTGAACGACTTGCCAGCCTGGATGCGACTCAGGTATCCGTCGGTTTCTCGTAGTCGCTAAAGATCATCTGGCCGGCACTGTTCTGTAGAACACGGGTGACAATCACGCGGGCCAACTCGTTGAGATGGTCGCGGCCGTTCTCAATGACAATCATCGTGCCGTCGTCGAGGTAGCCAACTCCCTGGTTTTCTCCTTCCCCGATCTTGACGATCTTGACATCGAATGTCTCCCCCGGAAGGAATGTCGGCTTGAGTGCCTTGGCAATGTCATTCAGGTTGATCACGGGCACCTGGTTCAGCTGGGCCACCTTGTTGAGGTTGTAGTCTCCGGTGACGACTTTCCCCCCCAGGTGTTGAGCCAGCAAGACCAGCTTCATGTCGACCGGCTGGTTCTGCATTTCAGGCAGCTCCGTCTCGTCGATAGTGAAATCAATCGAACGGTTGTTCTGTAATTCCTGGAGGATATCCAGGCCACGACGACCGCGAGAACGGCGAAGCTTGTCGCTGCTGTCGGCGACATTCTGGAGTTCCTGGAGGATGAAAAGGGGCATCACGAGCCGGTTGTCCATGACCTGGGTACTTACCAGGTCAGCAATCCGTCCATCGATGACCACGCTGGTATCGAGCACCCAGGGGAGAATCCCCTTGAGTTCACGTGAGAACTCCACGTAGGGGATGATGAAGCGGAAATCGTTCCGAGTCTGGATCAGTACGGAAATACAGATGTAGCAGAGTGGAACACCCAGCATCAGCTGGATAGCTCCCTGGTACTTGCTTGGATCCTCGATACCCGAGAACTGCAGGATCGGGTTCACGGCCACGCCGATGATGTATGTCAACAACAGCCCGACGAGAATCCCAAAGTACGTGCAGGAGACAATCTCTATTGGCTTGCGACGAATGAGGATGTCGGCCGAGACGATGGCGCAGGCGATCATCAGCAGGGAGATGGCGAACAGGAACCCCTGTTCGGAATAGTCGGGAGACATGACGATCGAGATGCCAACGGCTGTGGCAATAATCAGAAAAATACCGCGCAGAACCCAAAGAGCCATGACGATGCCCCCAGAGAAAGAATAAATAGGTATGAATCTTGCTTCACGATCCCCCGGAAGGATAATTTGGGGTCGTGAAATATCAATGAGATAGACACGTTTAGTCTATCACAGGATCACAACCAGGCACCACTACTACAGGGATGGAAACTGCTCACGGTAACAGTTTTCCAGGTAGCGGTCTGTCATACCGGCCAGGTAGTCACCGACGGCCCTTTCCAGTCCCACTTCATCCGCCCGCTGGCGAAATCGTTGTGGAAGCATATCGATCTTGCTGCAAAAAAGATCAAACATCCGTTGCAAGTGCTCCTGGGCCATCTCTCGCGTTTGGATCAACTGGGGATGATGATACACCCGATCCAGCAGGAATTCTTCGAGCTGTTTTTTTTCCGTTTCCAGGATGCCGGTTGGTGCGATGCGGAAAGGATCCTGCTGGGCATCGGTTGCCGATTCCCAGCCACTCACGTTCAACACGGCCCCGGCGGATTCCAGCACATTGGAAACCTGGCAGTCGATCAACTCGTGCACGATTGCCCGTCGCAGGCTGTCCTCGTCGAGCCCCTTGCGTCCATCACCAATCCGGTCCAGGCAATGTAGGATCAGGTCAAGAGACTGGAATTCTTCAAGGCTTACCAGTCCCAGCTTGATGGCATCGTCCGTATCATGCGCATCGTAAGTGATACTGTCGGCGGCATCGACGACCTGGGCTTCGAGCAGGGGAGATTCATTTCCGGACTCCTTGTCAACGCGAAAAGCCTGGCTGAAGAGCACCTCGCGAGTGAGGTTCAGGCCGGGGTTTTGAACGTGGCGGTATTCCAGCTCCCGGGCGATGGTCAGGGCGTACTGGTTATGAGAAAAACCACCCGCCTGGGAAAGGCAGAGGTCGAGTGCATCCTCACCGGCATGGCCGTAAGGGGGGTGCCCGATGTCATGGAACAGGGCAAGTGCTTCTACCAGGTCCTCGTTCAGCCTCAGGGCACGTGCGATGGTGCGGGCGATGGAAGCAACTTCCTGCGTGTGGGTGAGCCGGGTGCGGTGGTAATCACCCATCTCGCCAGTAAAGACCTGCATCTTTCCACTGAGACGGCGGTAGGCACTGCTATGAAGAATCCTGTCCCGGTCCCGCTGGAATGGACCCCGGTAAGGATGCTCCGGTTCCGGGTGCTCTCGCCCTAGTGACTGGTGACTGAACATCGCGTACGGTGCCAGCAGGGACGTTTCTCGCTGGGCTGTTGTCAGTAGCCCATCCAGTTGGGAATCCACGGGATCCATTTCTCTATCTCTCTGGCTGGCACCCGGTGAAAAGAAGCATGGCAGAGGATGCATGCGCTGCCACCGGCAGTTTAGTCGACTCCAAAGCGGTTGTCAGCGTCTCTTCAAGGTGCCAACTTGTCAGTCCCCTGGTGCTCTGTTACGGTGACCGGTTTCCACCCACCGCAGGACCCTGCTCCTGGGGTGAATGCGCCGCCGGAAACCATCTGATGCCAGTTAGCGACCTGAAAAACAAGCCGAACAATGGTTCCACCGCGGCGGATGGAGAGCGGATCCAGGTTCGTGGAGCCAGGGTCCACAACCTCAAGAATGTCGACCTGGATATTCCCCGTAACCAGTTCGTTGTGATTACCGGGCCGAGTGGATCGGGCAAGAGTAGCCTGGCCTTTGACACCATCCATGCCGAAGGTCAGCGACAGTACATCGAGAGCCTGTCAGTCTATGCCAGGCAATTTCTGAACCAGATGCAACGGCCCGATGTGGACTTGATCGATGGCCTGCAGCCGACCATCTGCATTGATCAGCGCCCCGGGATCCAGAATCCTCGCAGTACCGTCGCCACGGTGACCGAGATCTATGACTTCCTGCGACTCTTGATGGCTCGTCTTGGAGAACCTTTCTGTTACCAGTGTTCGTCGCCGATCAGCCAGCAGACCCAGGAACAGATCCAGGATGCAATCATGTCCCTTCCGGAAGGGACCAGGACGATGATCATGGCCCCGATGGTTCGAGGTCGACGAGGAAAACAACTGGATGTTCTGGAGCAGATCCGCAAGGCAGGATTTGTCCGTGCTCGCGTCGACGGCCACGTCCATGACCTGGAGCAGGTCCCGGAACTGGCGCCTCGCAAGGTCCACCATATCGATGCCGTGGTGGATCGGGTGATCACGCGTCCCGGCGTGCGGTCGCGGATCGGTGAATCGGTGGAGATGGCACTTCGTTTTGGATCCGGGCTGGTCTCCATCTGTTACTTTGATTCGGAGGATGAGTCGGTGGATCCTCCCCGCGGGGAGTGGCGCGATGTGCTCTACAGCACACTCTATGCCTGTCCGAAATGTAATATCAGTTACGAGGAGGTTGAACCGCGGACGTTCAGTTTCAATAGTCCCTATGGGGCCTGTCCCGATTGTGATGGTCTCGGTTCAGTGTTGCAGTTTGATGTCGACATGATCCTCCCGAATCCCTCACTTTCACTGCCCGGGGGAGCCGTGCTGGCCTGGAAAGGGACAACCGGAAAACGGTTGAAACAATATCACCAGGACTGCAGGAGTTTTCTCCAGTCACGTGATATCGACTGGGATCTGCCGGTGGAGAAATGGAAGCCACGAGACAGGGAGATGTTTTTCCATGGAGATGGGAAGAAGTATCATGGCCTGATGACGTTGCTGGAAAAGGAATATGTCAGCACACCCAAGCAGGCCAGGCTGGACCAGCTCGATGCCTTTCGCGGTCAGCTCACCTGCCGTAGTTGCCAGGGAACCCGGCTTCGAAAAGAGGCGACGAGTATCCTGATCGGGGGAAAGAATATCGACCAGATCACGAGCTTCTCGGTGGTGGAAGCAGAGGTTTTTTTCAAGACATTGAAATTTCCTTCCCCCCAGCGGCAGATCGCCGATCCGATCGTGGTAGAGATTCTTGGGCGGCTCTCTTTCCTGCAGAAAGTGGGAGTGCATTATCTCAGCCTGGGGCGTGCTGCCGATACGCTCAGTGGAGGAGAGATGCAGCGGGTCCGCCTTGCCAAGAGTATCGGTTCGGGACTGGTCGGTGTCTGTTACGTGCTGGATGAACCATCCATCGGGTTGCATCAGCGTGATAATAGCCAGCTGATCCAGTCACTGCGGGATCTGCAGCACCAGGGGAACACGGTGCTGGTAGTCGAGCATGATGAAATGATGATGCGGGAGGCGGACCGGCTGGTGGATATTGGTCCTGGGGCGGGGAAGCGTGGTGGCCAGATCGTCGCCGACGGCAGTCCCGATGACGTGGAGAAGCTGCAGGAGTCGATTACCGGCCGTTACCTGAGCGGGCGTTGTTCCATCCCTGTTCCTGCCCAGCGACGGCGTGTCGCCAAGAAACGTTCGATCACGCTGGCAGGTGTTGCCACGAACAACCTTCGCAACATCACGGTCCAGTTCCCGACGCAGGCACTGGTCTGCGTGACGGGTGTCAGCGGATCGGGCAAAAGCTCCCTTGTCAACGAGACGCTTCTCCCGGCCCTTCAGCAACGCCTGGGGCTGGTCGGTGGCAGGCCGGGGCCTCATCGCAGCCTGCGGGGTGCCAGCCAGGTTGATCGAGTCGTGCAAATCAACCAGGCGCCGATTGGACGCACGCCACGAAGTAACGCGGCCACTTACACGGGTGTCTTTGACGAGGTTCGAAAGGTCTTTGCCAATACACGCGAAGCAAAGCAGCGGGGATACCGCGTCAGCCGCTTTAGTTTCAACGTCAAGGTGGGGCGTTGCGCGGAATGCCACGGGCAGGGGGCGAAGAAGATCGAGATGAACTTTCTGCCGGACCTGTATGTCACGTGCAACCAGTGCCATGGCGCCCGCTTTAACAAGGCGACCCTGCAGGTTCGTTACCGCGGCAGGACGATCGCCGACATACTGGAAATGTCCATTGATGAAGCGACAGACTTCTTTGAGAACTTCTCGACCATCCAGCGGATGCTCACGGGGCTGCAGGATGTGGGGCTCGGTTACCTGCCACTGGGTCAGCCTTCCACCACGCTTTCCGGTGGCGAGGCACAGCGCATCAAGCTCGCCACCGCGCTGGCACGTGGAGAAACAGGCAAGACGCTCTACCTGCTCGATGAACCGACCACCGGGCTGCATTTTGACGATATTCGCAAGCTGCTGGACGTGCTTGGACAGCTGGTGGACCGGGGAAACACGGTGATAGTGATCGAGCACAACCTGGATGTGGTCAAGTGTGCGGACTGGATTATCGATCTTGGTCCCGAGGGGGGAGAAGAGGGTGGGGAAGTGGTTGCCGTGGGTACCCCGGCCCAGGTTGCAGGCGTCGAGGAAAGCTGGACCGGGAAGTTCCTTCGTCCGCTGCTTGAGACCAGTTAATCAGGACTGGTGAAAGAGCCAGTAGCCAAGTGCTACGGCTCCCAGGCCGACAATCACGTTGGCCCCGATATTGCCCAGGGCGAGGAGCGGTTGACGCTGAAAGAGTTCCAGCGTGTCGTGCCCGAAAGTGGAAAAAGTTGTCAGTGAACCAAGCACCCCGATGACGGCAAATTGCTGGACCGGTTCGGAGAGCTTGTTCAGGCCGATGCCTGCCAGGATACCGATTGCCAGGCATCCCAGGACGTTGACCAGCAGCGTTCCATAGCGAAAAGAATCTCCCCACCAGGCACTGGCCAAAAGTCCCAGCAGGTAACGGCTGACAGCACCCAGCGAGCCTCCCAGGGCCACGAAGCTCAGCGTCTTGATAATCGTCATGGCATTGCTTCCCGTCGCTCTGGCAGGGCTTTTTTAAGTCCGAAAAGGGTCGGCTCGTCAGGATTATAGGAAAGCTCCTATCTAAACGGAAATATCATCCCCTGGCAACGTCCTGGTGACCCTCGTTTCTCTTGAAAGAAATGGAGATATGAAATACCTTGAGTTGTTCGGCCCTGCCCGTCCAGGTAACGCGTCCGTTGCATTCCCGGTGGGAATGCAACGGACAGAGATCACGGATCATGGAAAAAACTAACCAGCTCGCGACGTCCCAGCTTCTTTCTGGAGCGGATATCCTCGTTCAGGCACTGGTCCATCATGGCGTGGATACACTCTTTGCCTACCCGGGTGGAGCCAGCATGCCGCTGCACCAGGCACTCACCCGATTTTCCGACCAGCTCCGTACCATCCTTCCCCGCCATGAACAGGGAGGTGGGTTTGCTGCCCAGGGATTTGCACGATCGACTGGAAAACCAGGTGTCTGCATGGCCACCAGTGGCCCTGGTGCCACGAACCTGGTGACCGCTATTGCCGATGCCCGGCTGGACAGTATCCCGTTAATCGCTATTTCCGGCCAGGTGACGTTGCCGGTGATTGGGTCCGATGCCTTCCAGGAGACACCGATTGTCGAGGTCTGTCGCGGGATTACCAAGCACCATTACCTGTTGACGGATGTGAATGATGTCGCACGGGTGGTTCGTGAGGCATTTCATATTGTCACCACCGGTCGTCCCGGGCCGGTACTGATTGACGTTCCCAAGGATGTGCAGCTGGAGAAGTGTATCCCGGACTGGGATCAGCCTCTCGACCTGCCTGGTTACAGGGTGGACCATTACGAGGCTCCCCAGGAACAACTGGAACAGGTGGCAGCGGCGATCAAACGGGCCAGGCGGCCAGTGCTTTACTGTGGCGGTGGAATCATCGCGGCCAATGCCAGTCAGCAACTGCAGCAGTTTTCGAGCAAGACCGGTATCCCGGTGACCATGACACTGATGGGCCTGGGGGCATTTCCCAGCGGCGAGGAACTCTGCCTGGATATGCTGGGGATGCATGGTGCGGTTTATGCCAACAAGGCGATTCGAGATTGTGATCTGCTACTGGCCCTGGGGGTTCGTTTTGATGACCGCGTGACCGGCAAGCTAGAGGAGTTTGCCCGGAATGCCAAGATCGTGCATATCGATATCGACGCATCCGAGCTGAACAAGAACAAGCCGACGCATATCCCGATCGTGAGTGATGTGAAATACGCGCTCGAGGAATTACTTCCACTGGTCGAGCCCTGTGAGGGGATCGAGCCCTGGCAGCAGCAGTGCCGGGAGTGGAAAGAGCAATACCCGTTTAGCTATGACCAGGATTTTGACGGGATTCTCCAGCAGCATGCGATTGCCGAGTTGTCCCGTTTGACACGCGATCGGGAGACCATTGTCTCGGTCGGCGTCGGGCAGCACCAGATGTGGGCAGCCCAGTTCTTTAAGCTGGATAAACCGCGAACCTGGCTCTCCAGCTCCGGGCTGGGAACGATGGGATTTGGTTTACCCGCTGCGATGGGCGTCCAGGCGGCCCACCCCGATGCCCTGGTCGTGGACATCGACGGAGATGGTAGCCTGCAGATGAACATCCAGGAACTTGCCACCTGCTTCTGTGAAAAGCTGCCGGTCAAGGTCCTGCTGCTCAATAACCAGCACCTGGGTATGGTCGTGCAATGGGAAGACCGTTTCATGAAGGGCAACCGGGCTCATACCTACCTCGGTCCGATCGATGACCCGGAAGCGACCGGGCAGGGAAAAGACGCTTTTGTCGAAAAGCGATATCCCGATTTCGTACAGATTGCCAAGGGGTATGGATGTGGTGGGGCGGCGGTGTCCCGCAAGCAGGACCTGGAAGGGGCGATCAACGAGATGATCAGCTATGATGGGCCCTTTGTGCTGGATGTCCATGTTCCCTACCAGGAACACGTGTTACCGATGATCCCCTCCGGTATGTCGGTCGATGACATGATCCTGGAGTAAGAACCGACTGGCAATCAGAAGAGCTGACTCGTTTCTACAGCAGTGGAATAAACCATGTCGCGAATTGCCCTTCACTGGCAGGTCCTGATCGGTATGGTGGTCGGTTCCGTCGTCGGCCTCTCCCTGAACTGGGGCTGGAGCGTGCGGGAGGTGGCTGTCGGGCAGGCTGATCTGCCGGCGGGTGTCCTGTCGCTGGAGCTTCTCGACACGCGGGACCGTGTGGAGATTCACTATCACGATGAATCTGGCCACCACCAGTTGGTT
>Ga0310342_100001981_pt1 | contig 12989 bp, 10 predicted proteins | sample S15DNA20500_MG_FD_206155 | JGI IMG/M metagenome (GOLD analysis project Ga0310342, IMG submission 206155) | Marine microbial communities from station ALOHA, North Pacific Subtropical Gyre - S1503-DNA-20-500_MG | ecosystem: Environmental > Aquatic > Marine > Oceanic | place: Pacific Ocean: North... | reverse complement strand
GTAATCATACAGAAGTTTTCTTGCCCACTGATAATCATTGCGGTCACCAACAACAAATTTAACTTCATCCTGACGATTAAGTTCGTTTAAATTAGAGTAAAGATTTCGATGGCATTCACCACTACTAGGGCACTTTAAGTCTATAATTCTAATAACCTTCGAATTAACCTTCTGAATATCTAAGCTTCCACTTGTTTCCAATAGTACTGTATAATTTCTCTCTACCAGCTTATCCATCAGAGGGTAACTTTCTTCCTGTAGTAGTGGTTCTCCTCCAGTTATTTCAACCAAAGAACAGTCAAAATCATGAATTTTCTCTAAGACTTCATTGACAGTATAGTCTTGGCCATCATAAAAAGCATACTCAGTATCGCAATAGGAACAACGGAGATGACAGTAAGTCAGTCTTACAAAAACACAAGGAAGCCCTGAGTAACTTGATTCACCTTGAACGCTCCTATAAATTTCATTAACTTTCATTACTTTTGTAATAGTTAATCTGCCAGAAAAATCAAGAGCCTAAAAAAAATCAATCAAAAAACGATTTTAGTCCTGACAACACAAAAAAAATTTTATCGATAAGGTGACAGAAATTGATCCAATAACGTAGGATCATTCCTCCATTTAGGTTTTACCCTAACAAACAAATTTAAATAAACCTGCTTGCCCAGAAGTTTTTCAATTTCAATGCGTGAACCAACACCGATCGCCTTAATTTTCTTGCCCTGAGAACCAATTAGAATTTTTTTCTGAGACTCTTTTTCTACAAATATATCGCAATAAATATGGACTACTGGATCCTTGTCTTCCTCAAAACGATTAACAGTAACGATACTAGAGTAGGGTATTTCTTTCCGAGTATAATGTAACACCTTTTCTCTAACCATCTCAGCAGTCAAAAATCTTTCAGGACAGTCCGTATATTGAGACTCAGGAAAAAAATAATTTCCATCAGGTATGTAATTAAAAATTCTCTTCAATAAAAGACTAAGATTATCCCCTTTCAGTCCTGATATAGGAATAATGTCTATAAAATCATATTGTTTTGAATAAAAATCTATCAGTGGTAGAAGTTTAACCTTATTCAATAGATCAATTTTGTTCAGGAGCAGGATAGTATTCATTTCTCGTTTTTTTATCAAATCCAGAACAAATCTGTCGCCATTACCAAACCTAGTCGTTGCATCAACCAGAAGTAAAATAAGGTTAACATCTTCCAAAGCATCATAGACTGCCCGCATCATACGTCGGTTAAGCTCATATCCTGGTTTATGAATTCCTGGTGTATCAATGAAAACAATCTGTCCTTCCTTCTGGGTATATATTCCTAGAATCTTATTGCGCGTCGTTTGGGGTTTATTCGAAACAATCGAGACCTTCTCACCCAACAAGTTATTTAGGAGGGTTGATTTTCCAGAATTTGGACGACCTATAAGAGTAACAAATCCGGATTTAAGCTTTTTCTGATCTTTCTCCATAACTTGTTTCAAAAGAGAAACAGGTTGCCCTTTGGAGTAATCTTTCTTAATTACCATAATAACTGGTCTAGACAGGAAAATCTTCGTTGTCTAATTTAGAAGGGTTTATTTCTTTTGCCAAAAGTTTCTTTACATGCCTATGGTCAGCATCCTTTATTAAAAAGTGAACTCCCTTATAATCATACTTATCACCTTTTTTTGGCACACGACCAAACATTGAATTGAGAAATCCAGCAACTGTTACATTTTCATCACTATTAAGTCTAATGCCAAAAAGTTTCTCAACCTCTTCAACAGGGGTGTTTCCAGAAATTAGATAATCACCATTAAGATCCTTGGAAAGTTCTAAGTGCTGAATAACTTCATCTTCATCATGAATTTCTCCTGCAATCTCTTCTAATATATCTTCAATGGTAACAAGACCAGCGACCCCTCCATGCTCATCAACAACAATTGCCATATGAAAAGATTTACGTTGCATTTCTGTCATTAACTCAGCAATTCGTTTAGTATCAGGAACAAAGCGAATAGACCTCATCAAACTTTCGATATTCTTAACAGGTACTTTACTGTCCCAAACATCTATTAGATCTTTAAAATAGACAAACCCTTCGATATTTTCAACATGATCACGATATACAGGTATACGAGAATATTTTGTAGAAGTAATAAGCTGTTTGAGCATTTCAGGAGCAGCTTTAACGTCAATTGTTACCATCTTAGTTCGAGGACTCATAACATCACCAGCTACGATATCACCAAATTCAACTACTGACTGAATTAAACCTTCTCCACCTTCTTTCAAGATTCCTTCTTCCTGACCTACATCAATGAAAGCCTGTATTTCTTTTTCAATTTGTTCTTCTGTCCTCTTACTCTTTTCCATAGTAATACCTAGAATACCTAATATTTTTAAGCTAAAAGAAAGTGGTACAGTAAAAAACCTGAGTATTGGTCTAGAAAATTGATAAATGGGTAGGAGGGTTAGGATTGCACGAGATGATTTTTGAAAGGTAATAATTCGTGGAATAAGCTGTCGGAAAATAATTATTACTAAGAACATAATTCCGAAAGCTGAAACAATACTTTTAAAGTAGCTACCAAATTGTGAATGAAAGTAGCCAGTCAACACAACAGACATGAAAACAAGGATAATCTGGATACCTACGGATAAATCAACTAAATTTTCGGGTCTCCTTTCTATTAGCTGTTTAATATCCAAGACCAACTTGGAACTAGCTTGATCCAATAAACGTCTAAAAGCCACCTTATTTGCCTGACTTAGGCTTATTTCAAAGACCGCTAGTAGCGTTAGTATTAAGAGAAATAGGAGACTTACTAGGAAAATCCCAGCTGTTGTCATAGAAGCTCTCTTTGAAGCTTCATTTCTCTACGGCGCATTTGTCCTTGGTCAACTTCGTGATCCCAGCCTTTAAGGTGAAGCCATCCATGAATCATAAGTATCTTGATCTCTTTCTCAAGTGAGTGATTCTGAGCAAGAGCCTGCCGGTTTGCAAATTCAACAGAAATCATCATATCACCTAAATAGTTGCGATCCAAATTAGGAGTCTCATTAAACTGAGAAGAAAATGATAAAATATCTGTGGGTTCATCAAGATGTCGATAAAGCAGATTATAACGTCGAAGAGTTTTATCGGTTGTCAGAAGTACGCTAAAAGTTCCTAGGTCTTTTTGATAGTATCTCGAAAGAATATCGCTAAACTGTCTAAGCCTATTAATTGGAAGGCAGTACCTACGCTGACGATTAATAATAAGAACCCTAGACACTCAATAGACCATTATTTAACTACCAGGAGAATAAAATCCCTTATTCTCAGTTGGCTTTTCTTTTGATTCAAAGAAATTATAGGCACCAACAATTTTTTGCACCAACGGATGTCTGACAACATCTTCTTGATTAAAGTAAATAAAATTAATCTCAGATATTTTAGAGACTACATTCTTTACTTGAACGAGCCCAGATATTTTTCCTGAAGGAAGATCAATTTGGGTAATGTCTCCCGTAATAACAACTTTGGAATTAAACCCCAAACGAGTTAGGAACATTTTCATTTGCTCAGGGGTAGTATTCTGTGCTTCATCAAGAATGACAAACGCATCATTAAGTGTCCGACCACGCATAAAAGCAATCGGAGCAATCTCAATACTTCCACGTTCTAAGTACCGGTCTACTTTTTCTATGTCTAACATCTCATAAAGGGCATCATACAGCGGTCGAAGATAGGGATCGATTTTTTCCTGAAGATTTCCCGGGAGAAATCCTAATCTTTCACCTGCTTCAACTGCAGGGCGTGCCAATATAATGCGGTTAACTTGTCTATTTAAAAGAAAACTTACTGCCATCGCTACTGCCAAATAAGTTTTTCCAGTTCCAGCAGGACCAATACCAAAAACTATTTGAGAATTTTCAATAGACTGGAGATAAAGATGTTGGGTAAGACTACGTGGCTTGATCTGTTTTTTTCCTAAAATACGTTTTTGGGGAGAAAATATACAGTCCTGCAAGCGAATACTTGGATCTTCGGAAATAATTTTGATAAGGCCTTTTAAATCATCATTATTAAAACTGACCCCTTGATCTCGAATTTGGTAAAAATCTAGTAGCATCCTTTCAACTATTGCAACATCACGTTCATCTCCTTCAATAATGAGAGCATCTGGAGTCAACAAGAGCTTTACGTCAAAGCAACTCTCTAAATAGGTTAGATTTTCATCAAGAGTACCAAAAATGGCCTCTGCATCGTGACTCAGTGCAACATTTTTCTTTATGATTGTATTAACTTCCGCCTTCCTTTCTAAAAGAAGTTCTATTTTTAGATAAAAAATTTTCACATACCATTTATTTTTGGTCAAGATACCAAAATATTAGCTATGTTCTGAGCTACCTAAATAACTTTTGGAACTGACTTTCACTTAAAACTGCAATATCCAACTTCCTAGCTTTTTCAAGTTTGCTACCAGCTTGCTCTCCCACCACTACGAAGTCCGTCCTAGTACTAATAGAATTGGAAACTCTTCCACCTTGTTTTTCAATCAAATCTGTTATTTCCTCTCGGGTAAATAATGACAGTTTTCCAGTAAATACAAATTGCTGCCCATCAAATTTATTATCAGAAATCTTTGATTTTTTTTCCCTCAAAATTAAGCCTGCCTGAGAAAGTTTCGATAAAATCTGTTTGTTGGATGAAAGAGAAAAGAAGTATGAAATTGATTCTGCAACAATAGGACCTATTTCAACAATAGATTCCAAGTTTTCACGGGTAGCCTCTGAAAAACTTCTTAGCGAACCAAAATGATTTGCCAAAATATTAGCTGTCCGTTCTCCAACGTGTCTAATACCCAAACCAAAGATAACTTTCGATAACCCCCTCGTCTTGCTCATTTCAATCTGGGACAGCAGATTGAATGCTGATTTACGACCCATTCGCTCTAGTTCACTCAACTCAGCCAATTGAAGAAAATAAAGGTCTGCAGGGTCTCTGACCAAACCTTTGTCAACTAACTGACTTACAACTGCTCCTCCCAATCCTTCAATCCTGAGAGCCTTTCGAGAAGAAAAATGGAGTATGGCGTGTTTAGTTTTTGCTACGCATGCCATATTAATACAGCGAGTTATCACCTCCCCTTCAGAGCAATGCACACTCTGTTTACAAACCGGGCACTCTTGAGGCATTTGAAAATCTTGGGTCCATTCAGGGCGCTGATCCTTCAGTACCCCAACTACTTTAGGTATGACATCCCCTCCTTTTTCAATTAGAACAGTGTCCCCGATTTTTAACCCAAGGCGACGAATTTCTTGTTCGTTATGAAGTGTAGAACGACTTATTATAGATCCGGCTAACTCAACCGGTTCTAATAAAGCCACAGGGGTTAAAGCACCAGTTCTTCCAACCTGAACCTGAATATCCCTCACTACCGTTTTAACTTTTTTAGATCGAAACTTATAAGCAATAGCCCATCGTGGAAATTTTGATGTCTCCCCTAGTTTCTTCTGAAGTTGGATAGAGTTTACCTTGACCACCACACCATCAATTTCATAACTGAGCTGATCCCTCATATGTTCCCAATTTTGACAATACTCGCTTACCTCAATCATTGAACGACACAACTTCCAGTGGGGATTAACCTTAAACCTCATTTTGTTAAGCCAGTTAAGATTTCCAGAATGATGGTCCCCTGGCACTTCTCCATCTACTAGAATTTGATAAACAAAAAAATCTAGTTTTCTCTTTGAAACAACTTTTGGATCCAAAGTTCTCAAGCTACCAGCAGCTGCATTGCGAGGATTGGCAAAAAGTGGATCTCCATTAAGTTCTCGCTCCTTATTGATGGATTTAAAAGAATCCAAAGGCAAAAAGACCTCTCCACGGACCTCAACTCTGATTGGGTTTTGCCTAACTGAATCATTCAGATGCAATGGAATTGAACGGATAGTTTTTACATTTGATGTTACATCTTCCCCCGTAAGCCCATCCCCTCTTGTTACTCCCCTAACTAATTTCCCATTCTCAAAAATTAAGGCTAAACTGAGTCCATCGATTTTTAACTCGCAGACAAACCCATCAAATTCATCTTTGGCTTCCTCCTTCATCCGTTTTTCTACATTCAGAAGCTCTTCAGCAGAGTAGGCATTGTCGAGACTAAGCATTGGAACAGTATGTTCAATTGAATCTAGCCCTTTTAAAGGACTACCTCCTACCCGTTGAGTCGGAGAATCTGGAGAAACAATCTCAGGATTTGCAGCTTCTGACATTTTAAGCTGATTTAATAACTGATCGAATTTAGAATCAGAAATTTCTGGATCATCTAAAATATAATACCTATGCTCGTGATACCGAATTTTTTTTCTTAACTCCATTATCTGTTTAATAGATTCAGATTTCATTGGAATGAATAATCGTTTTTAACTTAGAATTATTGAAAATATCTGTTTGAAAAAATTAAATTCCTTTTAAAAAGTTAAGAAAATAATTCTTAATCATTGTCTTCTTCACAGTAGCGCTGCCAGTCTTTAAGGTCCTTTGCTGAGATGCCTTTTTCAGAAGAACCGCCTTGTTCCCTAGTAGTACTTGAAACATCTTCTATTCCAAAATAATTAGACCAGTCTCTAATGTCTTCTTCTGACATAACTACTTCTAAAGGTTCTGGATCTTCTCGGATCTTGCTTAGAAACAAATTGAATTCATGACACTTTAAAGCCCTTACCCCACAACTTTTAGCATGGTTGTAAACCCCATTATCCGAAGAAACCACACAAAGATTATTAGGTGAGATAGCAAGTTCAATGGTCTTTCTTATTTGTTCATCGGCAGTTTTAACTCCGGAAAATCTTATTTCAATGTATTTGGTTTTTTGCAAAAGTTCTTCAGGACCATCAAAATAAACTATTGTTTGTCGCTTCTTGCAGTTTAGAAGAGGAATCAGAAAATCAATCAAGTTCTGTCGACAATTTTGATCCTTAAGAGATAAATGTCGACTGTGCCCAATTAGGTTATTTCCATCAATTAAATACATCATTTTCTAGAATGTCGATTACCAAGTCATTTCTAATCAATATCTTACTATTTTCTAGTAAAAAATTTACTTAATTTACAAAAATTTTTTTAGTAACAAAGTCTATTGATCTAAATTAACAATTTGGTGGTAATACTCTTCATAAAGAGGAATAATTTTTGTCGAACAGAATTTTTCCATTGCAAATTTCCTTGCATTAATACCCATTTTTCGATGTTTTTCAGGATCACTAAGTATTTCAACTGTCCGACTAGCCATAGCTTTAACATTCTTAGGAGCAATTAAATATCCATCAATTCCCTCTCGGATAACCTCTGGGAGTCCCCCTACCTTTGAGGCAACAACAGGTGCTTCACAAGCCATTGCTTCCAAGGCAACAAGTCCAAATGATTCATTTTCGCTAGGAAGGAGGAGCAAATCAGCGACAGACAAAATTTCTGCCACAGAGTCCTGTTTACCTAAAAAAATCACTTTTTCTGAAAGCCCTTTATTTCGTGATAAACATTCTGCCTTAAACCTGTCTGGACCATCTCCAACCATCAAAAGTCTAGCCGGCAGGTGATGCTGCACTTCATCAAAAATTTCAATAACATCAGTAACTCGTTTAACAGGGCGAAAATTTGAAATATGGACAATTATTTTTTCATTAGCTAGAGCAAACTTTTCCCTATGGTTAGCATCTTGGGCTTTTTTAAAAACATCACAGTTGACAAAATTAGGAATTAAAACAATCGGTTTCTGCAAAGCAAATTCTTGAGAACTTAGCTTCCGCAAAAACTCTGAAACAGCTGTTACTCCATCACTCCTATCAATAGAAAATCGTGTGATCGGCAGATAAGAACGATCATTTCCTACCAGAGTGATATCGGTACCATGCAAGGTTGTAATTACTGGAATCTTTCTGGGTCGCAACATCTCCTTCGCTAAATAAGCACTCACTGAATGAGGAATTGCATAATGCACGTGCAACAAATCAAGCTTGTGGTGGACAGCAACATCAGCCATTTTTGTAGCTAAGGCTAGAGTATAATGGGGATGTTCAAACAAAGGATAGTTCAGCATTTCTACTTCATGAAAATAAATTCCTTCACTAGTAGCATCTAATTTAATTGGAATTGCATAACTAATGAAATGGATCTCATGGCCACGTATGGCTAACTCTTTACCAATCTCAGTCGCAACAACTCCACTTCCACCATATGTTGGATAACAAGTAATTCCAATTCTCATCGATTCGACACCTTTTAATCCTTTACAAAAAATTCTAACGGATCTTCAACTGCTATCGCTTCTTTAGAAAAAAAAGCTTCAGCATAAGCAGAATCAATCAAAAATCCATAGTATTGATTAAGTGCTCGAAGAGAAGGTAGAAACTCAGGCACACTTAGATAAGTCTCGGGTTGCTTGGACTTTGGATTGTGGAGTTGGGAAGAGAAACAATTAATTACCTTCATTTTTTTTTCAAAAAACCTACTTATATCTACTAAGAATGATGGTTGAACACCATAAGGCAACTTGAAATAAACAAGTTTTTTAGGACGAAAACGCGGCTGATCTGTCACAACCTTCTTCAAACCTGAAAGGTAACATGCTGCCGAAACAATTCGGCTGGCAAAAATATGGTCTGGATGCGGGTCGTCCCAATAATGGGTAAAAACTAAGCTAGGTCGATATAGCCTAATTTGTTTGATTACTCTGAGACGGGCTTTTACTGTATCTTGAATCTGACCATCCTCAAGGCATAAATTGCCCCTTACTTTTAATCTTAAAATCTTTGCTGCATTCCTAGCCTCCATCGACCGAATATCAGCATTGCCTCGACTACCCATCTCTCCACGAGTCATATCGATAATTCCAATACGATAACCAAGCTTTGTAAACTTAAGAAGGGTTCCACTCATAGATAATTCTACATCATCTGGATGGGCACCAAAGGCCAACACATCTAATTTCGAATTGATTTCTTGTTTGATTTTTGACATATAATGATTACTGCCTAGCAGATCAGGTTAGTTTAGTAATCAGTTTTTTTCTGGTTTAATTAATGCAATATGACGGTCTTCACCACCTAAGTCTGACATCTCAACAAAAACTTTGTCTTCAAAATCATAACCTGCTAGTTTCTCTGACCATTCCACCAATACAACAGCTGGGTTTTCAAAAATTTCCTCCAGCCCTAGAGTCCACATATCATCTTCTCCTTTGACACGATAAAGATCTACGTGAAAAACTGGGATTCTTGCTGGGTACTCATTGATCAAAGTAAAAGAAGGACTAGTAACGTCATCAGGATCATCAAAACCCAGCCCACATACTAAACCTTTACAAAAAACAGTTTTCCCAACTCCTAGTGAACCCCGAAATAGAAAAATACGAGGCCTATCTATTGATTGACCAATAGCATAAGCAAAATAGAAGGTTTGATCTGCTGAGTGACTAAAAAGATTGAGAATCATTAAAAATCATTAACCATGTATCTAATTCATGACCACACTAATGATCATTGAAAGCTTATACTCATTTAGTCAATTTCAAGAAAACGTTCACCAAAAAGGAAATCAGATCTGAAGCCGTTAGTGCTTGATCACCTTTAACATTTTGAGCAAAATCACCAGCCATACCATGAATAAATACAGCGGAGGCAATAACTTTTTCTAGATCATTGGGATCTATAGATGTCCTCCGTTTAATATCAGGCATTGATAACCATTGGGCAATCATCCCGGAAACAACTCCAGTTAAGACATCTCCTGATCCAGCTGTAGCCATTCCTGGATTTCCAGTAGAATTCAAATAAATTTGACCTGATGGAGTTGCTAAAACTGTTTGATGTCCCTTCAAAATCAAATAAAGCCCATGATCCATGGCAAACTTTCTAGACAATTCAATCCGATTTTTCAAAAGATGTTTAATGGAGATATCAAGAAGGCTAGAAAATTCACCTGGATGGGGAGTAAGAATCAAAAAGTTTTTTCTATTGTCCAAAAGATTTATATTCCCCTGAAAGGCATTAATTCCATCAGCATCTAATACTATTGGAAGAGGGCAATCCTGTAAAAACTGCTGTATGAATTCAACAGTATCCTCTTCGCAGCCCAGTCCTGGCCCTAAAGCTACCAAGGTTTTTTTCTTTAGTAATTCACCAAATCGATCTTCCTTTAAAGCTTCTAGAGATAATCCACCAGTTTCTGTAGATTTTAAAGATTCAGTCATAATTTCTAATAATTGGCTGGCTACAATTGGCAAACATGGAGCCGGCACTCCCAAAGTCACTAAACCAGTTCCACTGGTAAGAGCAGCCTTAGCTGTCAAACAAGCAGCTCCAGTTTTTCCTAATGAACCTGCAACAACCAAAAGATGCCCGAAATGTCCTTTATGGACATTAACTGTACGCAAAAAGCTTTTAAAATTCTCCTGAACATCGTCAAACGTTACGTAATTAAGCCAATTGTCGGAGGATTCGATTAATTCTTTTGGTACTCCTATCGGAATCACTTTCAAGGTTTTAGAAAAATTTGACGCAGGAGAAAAAACATTAGCAGGCTTAGGTGCTGAAAATGTTACAGTTAATTCAGCTGTTGGACCAACCATTTGTGACTCTTCCCCTCCCATAAAATCACAGTTTATTCCCGAAGGAATATCTATAGCTACAACTTGAGAAATACGAGTCATATTACGAATTGCTTCCGTCAGAAAACTACTAAGAGGAAACCGTACTCCTGTACCTAGAAGAGCATCAACCAAAATATCTGGAAACTCCGAATAGAAGAAGTTTTTAAATTCTTTTTTTGAATTTTTTCCGTCTACTATTACTTGAATAGGAACACCGATCCTTTTAATAATGTCAAAATTGATTAAGGCATCTCCCTTTAGATTATTGGGGTCAGTTAAAAGTAATACTCTAGTCTTAACCCTGCGAAGATATAGTTGTCTAGCAACAACGAACCCATCTCCTCCGTTATTTCCTTTTCCACAAACAACCAAAACCCTTTTCTCCAATAAATTCCCATAGTAACTTTCCATCTCATGGAAAACACCCAAACCAGCATTTTCCATTAAAAGTAACCCTGGAATACCATAGAGAGCAGTTGTTTTTTGATCAATAGTTTTAGCTTGTACTGATAGTAGAAGTTTCATGCTGGTTTTATTAAAAATTTCCGAACTTTTGGAAAAACGGAGAAATTTAGTAGCTAATACTAATTTAAGCGGTTCAGAATAATAGAGTCAAGTTAGAAAACTACTGCAAAATTTAAGCTACATCCACATATCGTTAACGCTCTTACTGCATTTTAACAATAGAAGTTAATCTTTTTATTTTTTATCAATGAGAAAGTACACCAATTTAGAACAAAACTCTTTTTAAATAAAAATACTGAAACAAAATACGTTTTAATATATTGATACTACCTCCTGACATCCCTCTCAAAAGCTTTTACTTTTCCACTGACTAAAAAACTTGACTTTTTTGATGATGACAAAAAAAGGCAATTGACAGAAGAGCCTTAGAAAAGCCTTTTATCAATTGCCTTTAGTTAAAATCTGGAGCGGGAAACGGGATTCGAACCCGCGACTTCAACCTTGGCAAGGTTGCACTCTACCACTGAGTTACTCCCGCAATTACCATGAAAGCTAAGGTCTTTTAATACGAAAGTCAATCGATTTTTGAATAAGAAAACGAGTTAGAAAAACATATAATAACTTTCTACACGCATATGAGATTAAGTTTGATAATTAACGCCAAATTCCCAGTCAATTGAAAAGGTTCTATGACCTCAAATAAGGATAGAGTATTTATCTTTTAAAACCACACCCCCCCAACAATAACAGGTTTGAATTTAACTAAAGTGTTTTTTGAACACAAAGAATCCTTTAATTGTTAGAACTAGATAAATTACTATTTTCATGGACTTCTTCAACCAATCGAAGCACATTCTCAACTGGAGTTTGCGGAAGAATGCCATGGCCAAGGTTGAATATGTGCCCCGGCTGTCCCTGCACACTATCAAGAAGTTCTTTAGCTCTACTAGTAACTATATCTGGACTGCTTAATAAAACTAATGGATCCATATTTCCTTGAATGGCAACATTTCTCCCTAACCTTGACCAAGCTTGGACAAGGTTAACTCGCCAATCCACACTAATAACATCTGCTCCAGTTTTTCTAATCAATTCTAGATAACCACTGGTCCCTGTAGAAAAATAAATAGTGGGAATACCAGGCTGAATATTTTCAATTACATATCGGGTATAAGGCAAAACCCATTGCTTGTAATCTTCTGGACTGAGACACCCAACCCAACTATCAAATAGCTGAACTGCTTGAGCTCCTGCAGCTATCTGTCCATTAAGATACTTGATCAAGCTTCTAGAAATTAATTCCATCAAAGCCTTCCAAGCTCCAGAATCACGATATATTAAACCTTTGGTGTATCTATAGTTTTTTGCCCCTCCTCCTTCTATCATGTAGGAAGCAAGTGTGAAAGGCGCTCCAGAAAAACCAATAAGAGGGATTTTGGATTGTAATCCAGCACGTGATTTACGAACTGCTTCAAACACAAAAGATAATGATTCTTGCGGATCAACTTCACGTAACTGACTCACATCAGAGTGGGATCGAATTAAACCCTGGATGGACGGACCACTCCCCACATCAAAACTTAATCCCAAGCCCATAGGTTCTAAAATTAAAAGAATGTCAGAAAAAATAATGGCAGCATCTACTCCAAGTCGGTGCGCTGCTGTTACTGTTACCTCAGCAGCAAGATCTGGGGTTTTACACAACTCTAAAAAGGAAGTTTTTGAACGAATTGCTTGATATTCTTCCATATAGCGACCAGCCTGACGCATGAGCCAAATTGGTGTAAAATTATTCGGTTGACAATAACAAGCCCTTATAAAAGGACTGGGGTTCACCCGATTGTAATTCTGCTGCAAAGTCAGGTTATTTTTCTCTTTTGGCTCAACTTTGATCCTAGT
>Ga0310342_100001980_pt1 | contig 12990 bp, 12 predicted proteins | sample S15DNA20500_MG_FD_206155 | JGI IMG/M metagenome (GOLD analysis project Ga0310342, IMG submission 206155) | Marine microbial communities from station ALOHA, North Pacific Subtropical Gyre - S1503-DNA-20-500_MG | ecosystem: Environmental > Aquatic > Marine > Oceanic | place: Pacific Ocean: North... | reverse complement strand
AGCGGGCTAAAACCAAGCGGGCTAAAACCAAGCGGGCTAAAACCAAGCGGGCTAAAACCAAGCGGGCTAAAACCAAGCGGGCTAAAACCAAGCGGGCTAAAACCAAGCGGGCTAAATGGTACACGGCTCGTCGACTGACAACGTTGTCGTCCAACACTGCTGCGCAAATTTCAACCAAGCCTGACCGCAAACTTCTACAACGTCCACAACCAAGTTCGGTTTCACGGTAATTCTGGTTTCACGGTGATCCCTATTTCACGGCGATCGGACTCCCGGGCGACCCGGTTGCGCCCTTGAGAGGCAGGGGGACATAGACCAGGGCAAACTCGTAAACCTTGTCGTTGGCGATTTCCGTGAGATTCAGATTCTCCAGGTGATAGACACCATGTTTGGTGAGTGTCCACATATGAACCGGCGCAATTTGCTCCGGATCGGCTGGCGGCCATTGTTCAATCCCCCACGTATCCGCACCGATCATCGAAACTTTCCGATCGGTCAGCCAACGCGCGGCGGCCATGCCAATGCCCGGTTCACCGCGGCTGTACTCTTCATTGTCGACCATCCATAGCTGTCCATGTCCTGTGTGCATCAATACAACATCACCAGATTCTATGGTGAGCCCCGTCAATTGGAGCGCCATTTCCAAATCATCCGGGGTGATTGCGTAGCCTACCGGCAGCCGTCGCACCCCCGCAGCTCGAGCAACATCCAACAGGATTCCCCTTGTATAAACAGGCCCCATGTTTTCAACCCCAAGTTTTTGTAAACCTTGGCTGTTACCAAATTCAGCCAAGTCGAATCCGTTATAGAACAAATTTTTATCACCCATACGAATGCCAACGTGACCCAATCCGTCCATCTGCGTCCCTACTTGCCCGATTTGACCACTGAAGAGCTCATCGTTGCTGACGAGATTATTGGTTCCAATCGGTCCCGACGTAGGAACACCCGGAATGGTCAAACTAAAAAAACGGCCACCCCCTAATGGTATGCCGTGCTCATAGACGCGGCCCAATTCGTAAACCTTGCCTTCCTTGATTAATCGACTCGCCTGAACCACTTTTGCCGGCGTGATTCGATTGAGTGCCCCTCGTTGATCATCGGCACCCCATTCCGAAGGCCACCAACGGGATCCGATGATGCTTGTTGGCTCCTGGCCCGTCGACCATTGGCAAATGGCTACGATCAACGAAACGACAAGGACGAACCCCACGGTACGGTAATGCATGTGACGGACCTCTCTATTGTGCTTGCTACAGGGTCGAATTCAGAATCGCGACCACGATCGGTAATCGCACGACCGGTTCATGATAATTTCTCTGGGCCGATCGAATAAGCCGTCGCTGTTTAAATTGTCCGGCGCATCTTCCCTAAACTCTTCGTTTCATGCTGAATCTGTGGCGGTCCTGCTTTTCATTCCGCTGCCGCTTGACTATACTCCGGTGGGAGGAAATCGAGCATGGCAGAAACAAATGAACACGGCGTAAAATCGGCACCACGCGGTTTTTTACCCGTGATGGGTGCTTTAGGGCCTGGCATCGTCCTGGCAGGCGGAGTTGTCGGCAGTGGCGAGTTAATCAACACGCCCATTCAGGCAGCAAAATTTGGTTTTGTTCTCCTTTGGGCTGTGATTATCGCATGCCTGATTAAATATTTTCTCCAGGTCGAAATAGCCAGACATTGCGTGGTTCACAACCGCTCGGTATTTGAGGCCATGAATATCGTTCCTGGCCCAAGACTCCGCGGCACATCATGGGCGGTTTGGGCGTTCATACTGGCCTGGGCCGTCGTTCAGGTCGGTTCGGCCGGGACCGTCGGTGCCATTGCCGGCGTGATTCACGGACTTGTGCCTGTGAGCACCTGGTTTCCTGCAATCGATGCCGAACTGGCCAATATCCGTTCCGTCCAGGTTTGGGCGGTGCTGGTCGCCGGAGCTGGCCTGCTGTTGATGTGGCGCGGCCTGTACAATCACTTTGAAAAAATAATCATCACCCTGGTCCTTGGTTTCAGCGTTACCGTACTGCTTGGCCTGGTCATGCTGCAGGGAACCGACTTTGCTATTAAAAGCAGCGACATTTCTGAGGGAATGACGTTTTCGCTGGGTGATGATACTCGTGCGGCCGCGTACGCCGTGATCGCCTTAATGGGAGGACTGGGCGTATCAGGAATCGAATTGCTGGTCTACCCGTATTGGATTCGCGAAAAGGGGTATGCCGAGTTTCTCGGCGATCCGAATTCACCAGGATGGTCGGACCGCGCCCGGGGATGGATTCGCATCATTAAGATCGATGCGGCAGCCGCCACCATTTTGGCTACGGTGATTACGGCCGCTTTCTTTTTACTGGGCTGTGCGATTCTCCATCGCCAGGGAATCGAACCCGAAGGAATCGGCGTCGTGGACAAAATGTCAGCCATCTTTACAGGTACCTATGGCAATTGGTCACGGGGATTATTTTTAGCTGGCGCATTTTGTACTCTCTTTTCGACGCTGCTGCATGCCACCGCCGCCAATGCCCGGATTTTCACAGATTTCTTTGCCAGTATCGGAAAGATCGATCGTCAAAACCCTCGATCCATAAACCTCTCTCATCGGATTGTCCAAGCCCTGTTCCTGCTGATCGTGATGACAACCTTCATCTATGTGCCCAGCCAACCGGAACAACTGGTTCTGCTCAGCCAATATTTGATCGGCTTGGTGGGAACACCCATCGCGATCATTGTCATTTTGTTCCTTGCTTTTCAGACAGATCGTCGCGTGCGCATGAATAGGCTGACTGCCCTGCTGTTTGTGGTTTCAGTGGTCGTGATTCTATTTTGCGTCGGCGCTGGATTTACATTTCAGCAAGGCTGGATTCAATAATTGAATGGATGAACACGAGAACCCCATGACCGTTCCTTCCCCAGAACTCATTGAACGACTGAAAAAAATTGACAGTGCCACCGTCTCCAACGCAATCGAACAATTTGAAGTTCGTGACCGTGCAGCTGGTTTTGCCGATTACGAATTGCGGTGTCAATTCCCCAATTACGAACCCCTGGTTGGATACGCGGTAACGTGTGTCGCCAACACGACATCTCCCGGTGAGCAACGCCCCTCACAAATGAACGCTCTTTGGGATCTGGTGCACGCCGCTCCCAAGCCGGCTGTGGTGGTCGTGCAATACCAGGGCCATGACCGCAAGCGAAGCTGTTTTTTCGGTGACATGTCGGCTACCGGTCTGTATCGACTCGGAGCGGTGGGCGTGGTTACCGACGGTGGCAACCGCGACAAGGCGGGAATCGCGAGCCGGGCACCCGGTTTCCACGTCTTTTCACCCGGATGGGTTGTGTCGCATGGTCGCGGGGCATTTCTGGAATTCGATCTCAACGTCTCGGTCTGCGGATTGGACATTGCACCGGGTGACCTGCTGCATGGCGATGCTAACGGGTTATTGACCATTCCCCATGAAATTGCCGAGCAAGTTCCGGACATGGCCGAAAAAGTTTTGAGCGGTGAGCAGGGTTACTTCGATTATCTCGCCGGCGACTCGTTTTCCTACGATGAGTGGAAACGGCGTCTTGAAACGCATTGATCCTGGCCTCCCAGCGACTGCGCGCGTTTAGCTCGAAACCGGAACGACATGGCGATTTCTAACCGGCGGCTATCGCGATTTTCCATGGCGTTACCCTTTAGCCGGACAGGGCTACTTTCCCAATCCCCAATCGGTGTGTTAAGATATTCGCCTTGAAGAAAATCAACTGACACCGGCCTTTATTCGGAGGAGCAACGATGGGTTATAAATATTCGGTAATTCTGTGTACCTTGGCTACCGATGGAGCCGATGTCTGGAAAACCCCGCGCGAAATACTGGAACCAATCGCCGAAGCCGGATATGACGGTATCGACGTGGATGCTGAACCGGACAAGATCCCGGCTGAAAAATTTCAGGAAGTTTGCGAATTGGCAACGTCCCTGGGATTGAAAGTGCCGGCACTTATCTGTGCCTGGGGTGCCTGGCACGCCGGCGAAGAGAGGAATCTGGCCGCCAGCGACGAGTCCATTCGAAGTCATGCGGTCAATTACACCAAAAAGTGTATCGATCTGTCCGCCACCTTTGATGACCCGCCGATGTTGGAAATCGACGCGGCTGCCGCCAAAATGGAGTACCCGCTTTGTTCCACTCCACGTGCGGAATTGAGGAACAATTTCGTCAAAAGTGCCATCGAAATCTGTGACTATGCCCTACCTCGCAACGTCCCCATCGCGATTGAACCGATCAATCGTTTTGAAGGAGTTTGTGGATTTCTGAACAGTATTGTCGAAGCCCGCAGTGTTGCCGACGAAGTCGGTCGTAACCTGGGCGTGATGGCCGATTTCTTTCATGTCAATATTGAGGACGGACCAGTCACTGAGGCCCTGCACCTGGCAGGGGACAAGCTGAAGCACATTCACCTGGCCGATAGCAACCGCCAGGCTCCGGGAACCGGCCACATCGATTTCTTCGATGTGATCAGGACCTTAAATACATTAAATTATGATGGTTACTTTGCTGTTGACAGCGTTCCTATAAAACCTGATTGGAAAACACTGATCAAGGACTCGATTGGTTTCATGAAACAGGTAGAACGAACCGTCGAGTTACAGGAACAATTGGACAACGAAATGCGAGTGGAAACAGCTGCTGCTACCTAGTATTCCTCCGGAGGTGCGGTAACGCCTCCGTGGTTCGCAGCAATGCCTCTTAAAACCCACACCCAAGGTGGTGGCTTCGCCTGCCGCGTGCAGGCTACTTCAGCCACTCGGCCAACTCCTTCAGCTCCGCTGCGCTCATCTGCAACAGCAATTCCTGTCGGTGCATCGAGTGGACCGCCAGGATGTGATCTTCATGAATGACGATTTCATCCCCTTGGTGAAGTTCGTGCAGGCGAGCCTCGTAAAGCGGATTGTCAACCACCACTTTCAAAAGTTGGTCATGATGTTGGCTAACACGCACCCAGAATTCCTCGCCCCAGCCACGTGAAGGAACTTCCTGACTGGGCAGCTTCAACAGCGTGGCAGGCTGTTCGTGGGCCAGAATGGGTTTGGTTGCTTCCTCTTGACAGTGTTGACAGACACAGTTGGCAGGTGCATCCGGGTGCGCTGAAAAACGGGGAGAATCGATTCTGATTTCAACAAAATGCCCGTTATCAACGTGTTTTTTCAGCACCGCCGGCGGAATCTGAAAGCGTTGGCCATTCTCGGCATGCATCTGCACACCGTTGACCAGCACATAACCATTGGCAAAAACTTGACGCTCGAATTGGTCGTTCAAAGTAAACGCTGACATTGAATTTTCAACCTGCAACCCGGAGATTCAGACACGCATCACCTGTCGCTGCTGTTCGATTTCTGCTAACTGATAAAGTTTTCCCTTTCCGCTTCCTGGACAGGCCTGGCACGTCTCGCGCCAGGCCTGCTCATCGCGGACATTGGAATCCCAAAAAGGCCATGTGCGGCATTGACGGGGCCGCGCGCTGTAAACCTTACACTTCCGTGTCTGATTGTCAAAAAAGACACAATCACCGTTGCTGTACTCTTTAAGGCTTTTGCGAATCCCTACTTGGCGGACATACATTTTCTCAAATCGCTCCAGATTCTCCTCTCCGACTTGCTCCGCCAGCCCCCGAATCTCTTCCTTATTCACCCAGACATACCCTGGCGCGCCCGTACAGCAATCACCACAGCCGGTGCATTCAAATCGCAGTCCTTGATGGTACCAGGGTTTTTCAGTCATCTGCCTTCACTTTCGAAAGTAGACCAGCATCGCCAGCGACATAGGAAATGTCCAGCTTCGCATTCCGCTGTCGAACATTCACAGGGCGGCCACAATTTCTACAGTGGCCTCGATCGCCCGATCAATCTCCGCTTCCACGTTAAAGGGTCCGACACTGAAACGCAAAGCGCCGCCTGTTGATATTGTACCCAATGATTCGTGCATCCTCGGAGCACAATGCAATCCAGCTCGAACCTGGATGCGATACGTTGCATCCAGCAGGGTCGCGAGTTCCTGTGGGTCACATCCTGGAATAGTGATACTGACAATCCCGACTCGACAATTCAGATCAGAACTCCCCAGCAACGTAACACCCGATATCTCGACCAGACCCTGCAGCAGTTTCTCCGTCAGCTTCCGATGATGTTCGCAAATGGCCTCAACACCACCTTGTGCGTTAATGAATCGCAAGGCTGATTCCAGACCAACAAGCCCGGGAACGTTCAAATTACCTGCTTCCAAACGTTCTGGCAAAGCAGCTGGCTGCTTCACTTCGTGGCTCGAAGTGCCCGTACCTCCTTGCCGCACAGGGCGGAGTTGGTCAACCACCGAATCAGCCACGTACAAAATCCCCGTACCTAAAGGTCCCAGCAGACCTTTATGGCCCGGCGCAGCCAGCAAATCGGCTCCTAATTCAGTCACGTCCACGGGAGTTTGTCCCAACGTTTGCGCTGCGTCCACCAGCAGGGGAATTCCTCGTTGGCGCGTGATTTGACCAATGCTGGCGATCGGTTGCAACACACCTGTAACGTTCGAAGCATGTGACAAAACAACCAACCGCGTGTTGGGCTGCAGCACAGCCTCGACAGCTTCTGGATCAACCATTCCACGACCGTCGCATGGCAACACGGTAACGTCCACAGCGTGATTCTGCTGCCAGTGGTTAAGCGGCCGCAAAACCGAATTGTGTTCCACCACCGAGGTCACGACATGGTCACCAGCGGATAACAGACCGTGAATTGCCAAATTCAACGCATCGGTGCCGTTGAGTGTGAAGACGATTTGATCGGGCCGCTCAACACCCAACAAGGCAGCCAACTTTTGCCTGAGCGTTGCCAGACTGCGTTCGACATCCAACGCCTCTTGATAAACTCCCCGTCCCGCCGGCGCTCCACATTCAACCAGGTACCGGGATACTGCTTCTGATACACCAGGCGGTTTCGGCCAACTGGTCGCCGCATTGTCGAGATATAACCGAGCGTCACTCACCGAGTCACCTATCCGCCAATCTGATACATCGCACGCTGAGGTCGGATAAACTCGTCACTATCGATACCATGGCCCGCCTTTTTATCAACGACACAATCTCGAACAAGTTGTGCCAATTCCTCGTCAGTTCCTCCGTTTCTCATCAACTGGCGAGCATCCCAGTCCACGATCGAAAACAAACAGTTTCGTACCTGGCCTTCGGCGGTAATTCGCAACCGATTACAGTCACCACAAAATGGCTCAGAAACAGGATTGATAAAGCCGATCCGGCCTTTACCATCAACAAATCGATAATCGATGGCAGGCTGGCTGGGGTCCTCTCGAGGAACCGGCTCAAGTCGACCAAATTCCGCCTCCAGCTGGCGGCGTATGTCGGCTCCCGAAAGCACTTGCTGTTGATCCCAGTTTCGTTCGGCATCTAAAGGCATGAACTCGATGAAACGGAGTTCCAGATCATGTTGACGCGCAAACCGGCCCAAGGGAACGATTTCTGGTTCTGTCAAACCTCGAATGGCTACGGCATTCAACCGAATTTTTGTAAATCCCACGCGACGTGCGGCAAAAATACCCTGGAACACCTGATCCAGTCCATCCCGTCGCGAGATTTTTTTAAACGTTTCTTCGCTCATTGCATCCAGGCTGATGTTAATTCGTTGCAGTCCGGCATCACGAAGTATTTGTGCGTGCTCGGCAAGCAGAATACCATTGGTCGTCAAAGCGAGGTCCTCAACCAGGGGCACCTTGGATAACTGCGCAACGAGCTTGTTCAGATCACGCCGCACAAGCGGCTCTCCCCCGGTGATTCGCAACTGGGTCACCCCCATCGGGGCAACCACTTTGACAAACCGGAGTATCTCCTCAAAATCAAGCAACTCATCACGAGGCAGGAAAGTTAGATTCTCATCCGGCATACAATAGAAGCAACGGATATTGCACCGATCCGTTACGCTGATCCGTAAACTCGTATGTTGACGCCCGAATGAGTCAATCAGTGGAGGACACAGTGTCATGATAGTTCCTGAGGATGAACCCATTGGCTCGTACCATCGGTCCAGGTTTCCCTTTTCCAAATCGGCACGTCGGTTTTAAGGTTGTCGATCAGCCATTGCCCCGCATCGAAGGCTTCTCGTCGATGGGGTGAACTCACGGCAATCGCCACGCTGGACTCTCCCAAATCGACCCGTCCCAGACGATGGACAATTGCACACGCCGTCAGCGTCCAACGCCGGCAGGCCTGATCCCGTAGCTGTTCTAATTTACGTTGGGCCATCTCCGCATAACATTCATAGTCCAAGGTGGCTGTCTGGCGCTGACCGGTCCACTCACGAGTTGTCCCAAGGAACAATACCACGGCCCCCGCCTGATCTGAACGAACTTTGCCAAGCAGCTCTTCGGTATCAATCGGTTCGTGGGTCAATTGGATCATAAGTTTTTTTCAATCCACATGACGGCCCAAATTACAATCCCCGGGAACCACTGCTCTAAATTCACAATTCCGATCAATCGCACTCTTTGCCAGACGTGCATCGACCAACCCGGCATGAACAATGGCACAAAAATTACCAAGTTGAACACAAGCAGCTTACGCAGTTCTGCTGAAAAACAATTACTTTCATTTCCCGGCCCATTAACATTTTACCCGCCACTGACCGGAGGGATACAGGCGACCTCCGATCCGGCAACAATTTTTGTATCATCGGAGGCAAATTCGGCATCCACTGAAAACCGGATGTGGTCGTTAAGGTCTGTCAATTCCGGGATTTGCTGCAACACGGCTTGGCGCACATCACCCACCCGCGCCTCAGCAGGCAAATCAATTGCCAGTTGTTCCGTTTTGGCCAATTGTCTGGCCACCGCAAATAGCTTGACCCGGATTCTCACGACACCACCAGTTCTTCATGGCGAGAGCTAAACAGAGATTCGATTTCTGGCATCACACCGTAAGCTAGCGCGATCACCTTCAGGGGATGAACCGTCGGTTTGGCAGTTCCCTGTCGCATTTGCAATCGGCAAGTACTGCACTCGGTCGTCCCCACGTGGACGTTGGGATGACGCATGCCGGCAATCAGCGACCATCCGGCTCGCAGGCTGCTACGATAATTGTCCCGCTGAAAACCAAACGTACCGGCCATCCCTGAACAACCGTGCTCAAACCGGCTGACTCGTAAACCGGGGATCAATTTCAAGAGGTTCTCACTTGGTGAACCGACCGTGATCGCCTTCATATGACACGGCTGGTGATAAGTAAGCGACAAGTTCAAAGGTTTGAAATCAAGTCGAAGATCTCCGTTCTGGTGCATCTTCCAAAGGTAACTGCTGGCTTCGGAAGTATGATCGGCGACAAGTCTTGCATCCTCAACATTATCCACAAAATTCAAATACTCGTGTTTCATTGCCAGCGCGGCGGCCGGCTCGGTGGCAACGATTTCATATCCTTGTCGAACAGCTTCTGCCAACAAATCGACATTGGTGTCTGCAATCCGGCGGGCTAGATCCATCGCGCCTATCGAGATCAACGCCATTGCAGATTGTTTTTGCTTTGGATGAACATACACAGCGACCCCGTTATGTTCCAGAACTGCGATCAGCGCTTGTGCCAGTTGCACATCGTACCAATTCGCATAGGTGTCGACAAAATACAGTACCTTTCGGCCACTTCGCCGAGTGGGTCGAGTCAGTCGACGTCGCGTCGCATAGCGCATGAAACTGACGCTTGCCAACTTTGGCACCTTCCGTCCTTGTGCCAATCCGAAAATCTTCTCTAACAACCACCGCATTTGTGGATTCCCTAACGCCCAATTCGTCAAACGGGGTGACATACTGGCGATATACGAAACGACATCCAATCGAGCCAGAAAGAGGTCGGAGATCCGCAGTCCATTATTGGCCACATATTGCGCCTTGCTTTCGACCATTAACTTAGGAATATCAACACTCGCAGGACATTCCAACCGACATTGATGACAGTTAACACACAAGTCAGAAAGCGACTTGAGCTGTTCTCCTGACAACTCTGCCGGATCGAGTCGCCCCGTAAGAACGGCTCTGATCAGATTAGCTTTGGCACGCGGCGAAGCCTCCTCGCGCGGAGCAAAACGAAACATCGGACACATTCGCGTATCGACGGAATGCGTTCGGCATTGCCCACAACCATTGCACGCCTGAGTCGTGACGGCAATATTTTCATCCTGCCAATTCAATTGCAACGTTACGGGACGTGGCAACTCAGACTCCGTGTCCGGTGGGACGAGAGTTTCCGGATTATTGAAATTAGAATCGACCGATTTTGGATCCGGCAAAGGACGCAGGTGTTTGGTCAGCAAATCAGGATCGTCACTGACTACCTTTCCTGGATTGAAGATATTGTGAGGATCAAAAATCCGTTTGATATCACGGAACACAGCGTAAACGGGACCGTATTGTTGCGCAACAAAGGGTGTCCGACTGTAACCATCCCCATGTTCACCGCTGATCGTACCGCCCACGTCGAAAACCTGTTCGTAGAAGTCAGCAGCCAGTCGCTGCATTGTTTGAACATGCTGGGGATTTGCCAAATCCAGAAAGGGACGGACATGCAACTGTCCGTGACCAGCGTGACTGAACACACTCGCTGTCACATGATGCTGTTTGAGTACATTTTGAATTTTTACAAGGAACTCGGGAAGTATTTCCGGCGGAACGGCCATGTCCTCCACAAACGGTAGCGGCCGATTGGATCCGATCAAGCGATAAAGGTTGGGCACCACGTGACGAGCCAAAGACCAGTACAATTCTGCCTCGTCACTGTCCGCAGCGATTCGTGCATCAAATGCCAAATGCTTACGGGCGATCACTCGGTCCACAATTTCTTGCAATTGCCCCCGCACTTCTGACTCGGTTGCTCCCTGTGTTTCAACTACCAGCAGCGCCTCAGTACCTTCTGGAATCAATAAATCGAAGCGAACATCCGTTTCACGTGCCAACGCCAGTATGCGTCGATCCATCAAGTCACAGGCAGTTGCCCCTAACGGAGGAATCATCAATGCAGCAACGGCAGCCTGTTCAAGTCGATCGAACATTAACAGGGAAACTGCTCGATGTGCAGAAATAGGCTCAGTACGAAGTTCGGCCTCAACCGTTAAAGCGAGTGTTCCTTCTGAACCCACCAGCAGTTGGCACAAGTCCAATGATTGATCATCGACCACCCCCTGTAACTGGTAACCGCACCGGTTTACGAGACTTTGGGGCTGATGCTTCTCAATTATCTCCGCCTCGCGATTGAGAAGTTCCGCCAAATTCGTAATCAATTCATGGTGTCGTTTTGACAATTTCGATGACATGGTAACCTGGTCCAGCGATTCACGACGTGCTGAGATGATCTCTCCGTCATCCAGCACGACCCGCATACCCAGCGTATGAGATCTCGCCGAGCCATGCTGTAACCAGTGGCTTCCTGAAGCATCGACGGCAAGCACACTTCCCATGGTCGTCACAGCTGCAGTTGCCGGATCTGGGCCAAACATCCGCCCTTGAGTCGCCAGATGTTCATTGAGCTGGGCAAGTGTTACACCGGGTTGTACCCGTACTGTATCAGTCCCGGTGTGCAGGATACGCCGCATCGAATGAGAGAAATCCATGACCAACCCGGTTCCCAACGATTCACCGGCGAGTCCCGTACCCGCCCCTCGCGCCGAAATTGGAATACCGTGCTGGTGAGCGTAGCGCACACACTCGACAACATCACTTTCCGTACGCGGACGAACAACTCCCAGTGGTCGAACCTCGTAGATGCTGGCATCGGTGGAATACATCTGCACGAACACGTCGTCACAATGCACTTCTCCAGCCAACAGGCCTCGCAAGTCGGCTTCGATTCTTTGCCTATCTGGATCCATTGCTTAAATCGATCGTTCGTTTTCCCGCAGTCGCGCCGCTTCTTGACGATACCGCTCGTGGGTTTCCAGGTTAAATGGAGAGTGGAGATCCAGACCATCCAAATCCCGATACTCAGCATGGCACCGATAACAGGTCAATACATTGCCTACAAAAAAATACAAAATGATGTCAATCAGCGCAGTCACAAACAAAACTGCAAAGGTAGCCACCACCAGGTAAAAATACCACGTGACACAACTAACTACAAAACCAAGCACGACGATAGCCAAGCCGAGACGGTGTGAAAAATCCTTACGGATGAACAAATCCGTACTTGGACAAACTCGACATTGCTGTCCCAGTTCACTCTGGGAAGTCATGGGTGGGATCTTCCAGGAATAGCCACATTCAGAGCAAGAAAGTTCACTCCGTTCAGACTCAAACGTCTGTTTTACCGTCTGCCCACAGTCGGCACAGGCGAAAGTAACATTCATTCCAAGCAACCTTCCTGAAGCTCATTTACCTAATCTGAAAAACGTTTCAATTGGCAACATCAGTGCCGTCAATTCTCCCAAAAAGGTCAAGATAACACCCACATACAAGATACCCGTTGCCGCCTGTGTATTGGGTACCATCAAGGTACGCCAGGCCATTACCGACACGACCAACGGCCCTAACAACCCGGACAACCACCGCAAGAGAACAAACATCTGTACGCCATTCTCCCAGGGAACTGTTTCCCAGGGGTACGTGATAAGACCGGTTGCGGTAAACAACATCCGCAAGATCACACACACCATCATGAAACGAACGAGTCGTCGCAGGGGCACCAATTCCATGGTAGGACTATTCAAATACCAATGCCCCAGGAACATGGCCGCAATCGTCACCCCCAACAGCATACTGCTGGAAACCACGTCCGCTAGAACAACTAGGTTATCCAGACGGGTAATGTCTGCAGGAAACCGTGTCGTCAAAACAGCGCCCCACAAAGTAACCCCTGACAAAAGAATCAAAATACCAATTCCTGCCCTCGGTTTTTCATACAGCCAGACAACGGAACCCACATAACCCAGAATGGCCGCAGTGACGGCCGGCCATAGATTGAGTGAAGTATCCGACCACGCCACCATCG
>Ga0310342_100001979_pt1 | contig 12991 bp, 10 predicted proteins | sample S15DNA20500_MG_FD_206155 | JGI IMG/M metagenome (GOLD analysis project Ga0310342, IMG submission 206155) | Marine microbial communities from station ALOHA, North Pacific Subtropical Gyre - S1503-DNA-20-500_MG | ecosystem: Environmental > Aquatic > Marine > Oceanic | place: Pacific Ocean: North... | reverse complement strand
GCCGCGGTGAGACCGTGAAGGAGAGCGGGCTGAAGACCACGGCGATTGATGTCCAGACGGGGAAGACAGTATGGCAGGCTCCTGGTGGCACGGACGTCCGTTATAGCGAGTCGCATGACCTGCTGCTTACCAGCACTGCCATTTTCAACGGCACCGATGGCACGGTGCATCGCGAGGGTGGCGGTACCGGCTACATCGCCGGTGACAACCTGCTTCTGGGTGGTCCGGACAACTTTGTCATGAAGCACCTCACCAGTGGTGTTGATGTGGCAGAGCGGCTGAAGTGGTATCGACGGGGCTGCACGGCGCTGCGCACCAGCTCGCACCTGGTGACCACCCGCTACCGTGGCAACGCGGCGTATATCGACCTGGAGACGCAAGAGTTTCACCCGATCTGGAACCTGCGGGGAGCCTGCAGTAACAATATCTTTCCGGCCAACGGAGTTCTGAACGTTCCCAACCTCTCCGGCGGGTGCACCTGCAACTACACGCCGACTTCGATGGCACTGGTACCGCGCGGAGTATTGCGGCCGGCGAAAAAGAAGTAAAACTGCCGGCCCCTACCCCCGGCCACCCTCGCAGCAGGTCTCGCAGATCGTGTGGCAGCGGGAACACTGCAACTTGGCACGGATCTCGATCAACTCGCCGCCGCAGACCGGGCAGGCAGGACGAGGCACCCTGGGCTTGAGATCACATTTTTCCTCGGTCATTCATCTTCTCCCGGCGATGATTGTGACCCTTTCTGCTGTCATGGGTCAAGAGATGCTTCCTGGAAGGCTGCGAGCTTGCCGGACTGTACGAGCCAGCCTATTATCGATGTTCGTACTTTGGACTTCGTGAACTGAGAGGCCATACGGATACGCCTCCCTGTTCTTTTCGCGATCGTTTGCAACTGCCTGCGTGCCGATTTCAGATGGGCCAGCCGGCTTGGTTGAAAAGCATGACGCCACCGACAGGATCTTCCGGGGAATACGATAACGAGATCTATGATCCGTCTTTTGTGCAGCAGCTCTTTGACGAAATGGCCCTCACCTACGGGCTGGTAAACATGATTTCATCCTTTGGCTTTTGCCGAATCTGGCGGCGCCAGTGTGTTCGTCAAATAGAGATTCCCCAGGGCTGCATTGCAGTTGACTTGATGACAGGGATGGGGGAATTATGTCCGGATCTTGCCAGGCGAGTTGGTTCTGATGGCAATATCCTTGCAGTCGATATTTCACCGGTGATGTGTAAAAAGGCAAGGCGCTACGAGGCTGGGCAGCTTTCGTGTCATGTCGAAGTCATCGAAGCCGACGCACTCTGCTCCGACCTGCCGTCAGATCATGCGGATGTCGTGATTTCATCATTTGGACTGAAAACCTTCTCCACTGCCCAGCTCTACAAGTTGGCAGAGGAAATTCAACGAATCCTGAAACCAAACGGGTTATTTTCGTTTGTCGAAATTTCTGTTCCCCCATCCCGTTGGTTGCGAAGGCCATACATGTTTTACCTGGAAAATATCATCCCAATGATCGGACGGCTGTTTATGGGAAATCCTGAAAACTATCGAATGCTCAATGTCTATACAGAAGCGTTCGACAATTGCCAGTCTGCCGCCACGGCTTTTCGTGCCGCCGGGCTGGAAACAAGTGTCCGCAGCTTTTTCTTCGGCTGTGCGACGGGTCTTGTTGGTCGGAAGACAGAAATCTAGTCCCGGCCCCTCTCGCGAATGGCGTTATTGTTGAGCGACACGGTTAGTGCTAATGTGAGACACAACCGTCGCACTCCAGCCAGAAAGACACGTAGCCGATGAACGCTCCAGCCGCCACGATCGTTTACACCAGGACCGATGAAGCTCCCGCCCTGGCCACCGAGTCCCTGCTGCCCATTATCCGGGCCTTCACCCGCTCCTCAGGTATCCAGATCGAGCTCAAGGATATCTCGCTGGCCGGGCGGATCCTTGCTAACTTTCCGGATCAGCTGGCCGATGACCAGCGACAGGACGATGCCCTGGCTGAACTGGGTGCACTGGCCAAGACGCCGGCAGCCAATATCATCAAGCTGCCCAATATCAGTGCCTCCATCCCGCAACTGACCGACGCCCTCGCCGAGCTGAAGGATCATGGCTACGCGCTTCCGGAATTCCCGGAAGAACCCCAGGGCGAGGCCGAGCAGGAATTGCGGACACGCTTTGCAAGGGTGCTTGGAAGTGCCGTCAACCCGGTGCTCCGCGAGGGAAACTCTGATCGCCGGGTTGCCGCGCCCGTGAAACAGTACGCACGGGACAATCCACACCCGATGGGCGAGTGGAGCAGCGAGAGCAATTCGCACGTGGCCCACATGCAGGAGGGGGATTTTTTTGGCAGCGAGCAGTCCCACGTGATGGCTGCCGCAGGCAGCGTGCGAATCGAGCTGGTCAGTGGAGCCGGCGAGACCACACCGCTGAAAGAGAACCTCCAGCTGCAAGAGGGCGAGATCATCGACGCCTCGGTAATGAGCTGCCGGGCACTGAGGGCTTTCCTGGAAAGGGAAATCGAGGATGCCCTCCAGAAGGATCTGCTGCTCTCGCTGCATCTGAAGGCCACGATGATGAAGGTCTCCGATCCGATCATCTTCGGCCATGCCCTGGGTGTCTACTTTGACGAGCTGTTCACCAAGCACGCCGAGACATTTGACCGGCTGGGCGTGAATCCAAATTATGGCCTGGGGGACCTGGAGGCCAGGATCGAGGAGCTGCCGGAGGACCAGCGGGCCGAGATCCAGGCCGATATCGAGGCGACCTATACCCGCCGGCCGCGGCTGGCGATGGTCAACTCGGACAAGGGGATCACCAACCTGCACGTTCCCAGTGACGTGATCATTGATGCCTCGATGCCCGCGGCAATCCGAACCTCGGGCCAGATGTGGGGACCGGACGGCCAGCTCCATGACACCAAGTCGATTATCCCGGACCGTTGTTATGCCGGGATTTACCAGGCCACGATCGATTCCTGTAAGGAACATGGTGCCTTCGATGTAACCACGATGGGGAACGTCTGCAACGTCGGCCTGATGGCCCAGAAGGCCGAGGAGTATGGCTCGCATGACAAGACCTTCGAGATCCCCGGAGTGGGAACGGTCCGCGTGCTGGACGAAGCGGGCGAGGTGCTGATGGAACACCCGGTCGAGCAGGGGGACATCTGGCGGATGTGCCAGACCAGGGACGCCCCCATCCGTGACTGGGTCAAGCTGGCGGTCCAGCGGGCCCGGGCCACCGGTGCCGCGGCCATCTTCTGGCTCAACGAGGAGCGAGCCCATGATGCCAACCTGATCACGTGCGTCAACGAGTACCTGCCCGAGCATGATACCGAGGGGCTGGATATCCAGATTCTCTCACCGGTGGAGGCGGCCCGTGTGACCTGCCAGCGCAGCCGGGATGGACTGGATACGGTCTCGGTGAGCGGTAACGTGCTGCGAGACTATCTCACCGACCTCTTTCCCATCCTGGAACTGGGGACCAGTGCCAAGATGCTCTCGATCGTGCCGCTGCTGGCTGGCGGGGGCTTGTTCGAGACCGGTGCCGGGGGCTCGGCACCCAAGCATGTCCAGCAGTTTCTCGAGGAGGGACACCTGCGCTGGGATTCGCTGGGAGAGTTCCTTGCCCTGGGGGTCTCCCTGGAGGACTGTGCCGAGAAGACAGGTAACTCACAGATCAAGGTGCTGGCTGATACGCTTGACCAGGCGACCAGCTCTTACCTGGTGGAAAACCGATCCCCCTCCCGCAAGGTGAACGAGTTGGATAACCGGGGCAGCCACTTTTACCTGGCACTTTATTGGGCCCAGGCGCTGGCGGCCCAGACGGAGAACACGGAGCTTCAGCAGGAGTTTGCTCCGCTTGCCGATGCCCTTGCAGAAAACGAGGCGACAATTCTCCAGGAGCTTCTCGCCGCCCAGGGGGCAGCGGTCGACATTGGCGGTTACTTCGATCCGGATCCAGCCAGGGCCCGGGCGGCGATGCGACCGAGCGAGACGCTCAACCGGATCATCGAAAGCGCCTGACGTCGATTCCTCGTAGCGTTACTGATCCAGTTCGGCCTTGGTCTTGCCGCCCTTTTCCAGCAGCAGTTGCTTGATCTTCGCCTTGGCGGCAATGATTTCCGGGTTCTTGGCCAGCAGGCCCCCGGTGGGATCGGTGGCAAGGACATCGAGAGGAGTCAGGCCGCTGCTGTTCCGGGAATTGACATCGGCCTTGTAGTTGAGCAGGCCCTCGACAAAGTCGATGTTGCCAAAAGCAGCAGCCAGGTGCAGCGATGTGGATCCATCCTCATCTTCTGTCTTGGCATTCACGTCCGCTCCGTTGTCCCCCAGGAACTGGGCCACCCTTCCCTGTTTGGTAATGACCGCGATGTGCAGCGCCGTGGCCCCGGCCCCCTCGGCCCCCTCGGGAATCCGGGCGTTGATGTCGACGCCGGCATCGAGGTGGGCCTGGATGGCCGCGATATTACCTTCGGCCGCGGCAGTCCAGATATCCTTGGCACTGCCAGAAGGTGTTGGAGAATCGGGGTCCGAACCTGTCCCCGGCTTGGCACTTTGTGCTAACAGGTAAGCCTTGATTTTCGGCTTGTCTACCGAGATGGTTGGATCGGTGCCAAAGGTAATATCAAAAGGGAGGGCATCCAGAGCCGTTGCATTGTTATTATCCCGCGCGTTGACGTCGGCCTTGCCGGTTTCGACCAGCGCCTTGACCGCTTCATACTTGCCAAAAACAGCGGCCCACTGCAGGGGAGTGCTGCCGTTCTCGTCCCCTGCCTTGATGTTTACATCGGCACCCTTGCCAAGAAGAAACTCTATCACTTCAACCTGGTTTGACATTGCGGCGATGTGCAGCGGTGTTCCACCGGCGCCCGGGAGGCCTGCTGGTACCATGGCGTTGATATCATTCCCAACCTTGAGGTTGGCCTGGAGAAGCTCGAGGTCTCCTGCAGCTGCCGCATCCCAGATGGACTTTCCTACCGGGGGAGCATTAGCAGTGGCAGATCCGGGTTCCACACCCAGCAGGGCCGCGATCGTTGGAATGGACTGTTTGGCTGCGACCGGGTCTACCTTGACCCGGATGATTCCACCAACTAATTGAAGGATGCCGTCGGGCATCGGCTGGGTGACGTAGTCGGTGACTTTTTCCCCCTTGAGGTTTTGTGCTGCCGGGTCTGCCCCCTCTTTCAGCAGCAGCTTGACGACCTCGGGATGGCCAAAAAAGACAGCAGTTGCAAGTGGCGTTGTTCCATCCGTATTCCGTACATCGACATTCGCACCAGCGTCGAGCAACAGCCTGGTGATCTCCTCGCTACCGACCGCCGCTGCCATCGCCAGCGGTGACATCTGGAGTTCCTGGTCCAGTGACTCGGGATCCACTCCATCGGCCAGTTGCTGCTTGATCAGCGCAACATTACTATTCCGGATGGCCTCGAAAAACGCTCCGGTGGCTGGCTTCTTCGCCTGGGCGGATTCGGATAGCGGAGCAGTTGGCGTCCCATTTTTGGTGGTTTCATCGCCACCACAGCCAAGGATGAATGCAAGAAAAGTGGCTGCCAGGATGGAGCTTGTGCACTTCAACATATGGTTTCTCCAGACCCGAAAAATGACTGGTTAAGGGAGCCGGCAAACCATCAAGTGTAACGGATGGATGTTATCCATGATGCCTACCTGGGTGGCAGTAATTTCACTTTCAGGATTTCCAGCCCGCCTACTTTGCCATTCCAGGTAGAACAGAGTCAATTCGTTTACGATAATGGGGAATGAGCCATCCATGGCTCTATTCTCTCCATACCAGGAAGTTTCACCGGGGTGATGAAATGAAAAAGCTTGTTGTCTGTCTGGTTCTACTGACAGGTTGTGTTTCAGAGACAAGTACCGATGAAGGAACTTCCCCTGAACAAGCACCTGTTGCTGAAGAAGTGAACGACGCGTTCGGGCAGGTCACCGATGGGGACGTTCACTATCGATTTATCGATGTAGAAGAAGAAGGACTTCCCTTCGGCAAGATCGAAGAGGATTTTACGATAATTGGACTTGAGTTTATTGCCGCTGCCGATGGTGAACTCCAGTTGGTTGTTCACGACAGGGTCGGAAAAGTCGCCCAAGATGCTGACATGATCGAAGGTGATGGATTGAAGGAGAAGTGGATTTCTGCCAGCAAGGATAAAATGAAAGCGAATGAAACGATAAAGATCTATCTTGGATTTAAAGTCATCAGTGGGAAGGAAGCTCTTAGTAAGGCGATGGGGATACTAGGCCCGTTTATCAGTTCGGAGGCAACAGAAAAGATAATGCAGGAACACGAGGATATTAATGAAGAACGAAAAGGGACAGTGCATCGTATGGTTCAAGGGGTATTTCAGGATGGCACGTGGGATTCCATCTCCGGCAGGTCCATACGGAGCGAAATTCCCGCAGGACGAAGCCTGACTGCCTCACCAATCTACGCAATGACTGGGACATTTTCCTACAAGCATGGAGGAAGAGATTTTGGTGTGACGAAAACAGGTTCCGTCGTTCCGCTTTACTTCTGGACGTGGTTTCCTGGCTCTGGAAGCATTGGTATTGAGCAGGGTGAATCTGGCGAAATCTACTTGAAAGTCGACGACCAGGATGTTGCCCCCGAAGACTATCCCGATTCCGCCTGGGTGCTTCGCATGAAGTTCACGCCGGCCGACCAATAGCCATTTGTTGACGTGTGATTCATTACTTTTCCTTTGCAGGGTGAAGAGGCAATGAAACGACAATTTAAGACTGTGACGGCTGTTGTCTTTTTTTGCATGACATCCTGGTCTCATGCAGCCGCTCCGCCTGCCATTGAGCAGGCCCTCGAGACGGCCGGTACAAACCGCCCGCAAATCCAACGGGCACTTGACCAGGTTCCCACGGCCCAGCGCAAAGGAATGATCTTCCTGGTAGAGAACATGCCGGCAGCGGACCTCAAGACCCTCAAAGCCGATTACCTGCTCAAGAACGTGCAGCAGGCATACCGCGCCTGGGAGGGAGTCGCCTGGAAGAAAGAGGTGCCCGAGGAGGTCTTCCTCAACGACGTGCTCCCCTACTCGGTCATCAACGAGCGCCGTGACGACTGGCGAAAGGACTTCTATGACCGCTTTCACCCGCTGGTAAAAGATGCCAAGTCGCCAGGCGAGGCGGCCGTGATCCTCAACAAGAACGTCTTCAAGATCGTCAACGTCAAGTACTCCACAGGGCGCAAGAAACCCGACCAGAGCCCCTACGAGTCGATGGAGACCGGGCTGGCATCCTGCAGCGGCCTGACCGTGATCCTGGTCGATGCCTGCCGGAGCGTGGGCGTCCCCGCCCGCTTCGTGGGAACCCCGCTCTGGACCAACAAGAGTGGCAATCACTCCTGGGCGGAAGTCTGGGACCAGGGCTGGCATTTTACCGGGGCCTGTGAGCCGGCCGGCGATGACCTGGACAGGGCCTGGTTTGTCGGGCGGGCCGCCACCGCGGACCGCGACCACCTGCTGCACTCGATCTATGCTGTCAGTTACAAGAAGACGCCCCAGTTTTTTCCGATGGTCTGGTCCCAGGAGGATCGAAGCATATCGGCAGTGAACGTCTCGGACTATTACACCCGCCTGGGAAAAGAACTTCCCGAGGGAATTGTGCTGGCCTCCTTCAGGGTGGTCGACAGGAAGTCGGGAGAGCGGCTTGCCGCCAGCCTGGTGGTCAGCGACAGGGAGGGGAAGCGGATCTTTGAGGGGACATCCAACGATGAGCGGTTTGACGCCAATAACCACGTCCAGGTCCAGGCGAAACTCGGTGATCTGCTGACGGTCCAGTACACCGTCGATGGAACCACACAGACCCGGGCCGTGAAAATCAAGAAACCCGACCAGGTTTTCAGCTTTGCCGTGGAGAAGTAATCGATGAAACGATGCTCGATCCTGCTTGTTGCGCTTCTGCTGCTCAGCGCCCCTGCCACACAACTAGCGGCGGCCGGCGCCCGCGCCTCCGGCCGTGCCGTGGAGGCATTGGCAAAGTACCTGGCAGAACCGGTCGACAAGCGTGCCCCCCTGGCAGAGCAGGAATGTGCCGCGACGCCACTGACGGCAGATGATGCAAAAGCGGCAGGCGCGATGCTCTGGAAGGATCACCAGGTCGTGATCCGGGCCACCCGCAAGGCAGAAATGGACGCCCTCCGCATCAAGGTGGGCGACCTGGAGATGCCCTTTTACTACAAGATCTTTGGCGACAAGCCCAAGGGAGGGCGCAGCCTCTACTTCTCACTCCATGGTGGGGGCGGAACGACCCAGCAGGTCAACGACCAGCAGTGGAACAACCAGAAAGGACTCTACAAGCCTGCCGAGGGTGTTTACCTGGTTCCCCGCGCTCCGACCAATACCTGGAACCTCTGGCACCAGGGCCACATCGACGGCATGTTCGATCGCCTGATCGAGAACCTGGTGGTCTTCGAGGGAGTGAACCCCAACCGGGTCTACCTGATGGGTTACTCGGCCGGCGGCGATGGCGTCTACCAGCTTGGCCCGCGGATGGCAGATCGCTGGGCGGCGGCATCCATGATGGCTGGCCATCCCAATGACTCCTCGCCCCTGAGCTTGCGAAATACCGGTTTTTCGATCCAGGTGGGCGGGCGGGATGCAGCTTACAACCGCAACAAGGTGGCAGCCCAGTGGGGAGAGCAACTCAAGCAGCTTAAGGCTGAAGACCCTGAGGGGTATCCTCACATGGTGAAGATCTATCCCAACAAGGGACACTGGATGGACCTGGAGGATCGCATCGCGGTTCCCTGGATGGCAAAGTTCACTCGCAACCCGATTCCCTCGTCCATCGTCTGGCACCAGGACGACGTGGCCCATTCCCGCTTTCACTGGCTCTCCGTGGCGGGTGAATCAAGAAAGGGGCGTAGCCAGATCCGGGCCTCCTACAAGGACCAGCAGATCACGCTTGCCACAAGCAGCGTTCCCGAGGTGACCTTTCGGCTCAATGACAGCATGATGGACCTGGACAAGCGGGTCACCGTCACCCACGACGGAAAGGCATTGTTCACCGGCACGGTCGAGCGCTCGATCCAGACGATCGCCAGGACGCTTGCCGAACGGGGGGACCCGGCAAGTCTCTTCTCTGCCGAGGTGACCGTGACCCTGCCCTGACCGATTTCAGGGCTGGATCTTGATCTTCATTTTTCCCACCTGGATCGCCTTCGTGCTGGCCCGTGGGACCAGGATGACTGCCATCTGGACTTTCTCCCGGACTGGCAGGGCTGTACGGGTCACTGCCAGGTTGAGCAGGCGAACGTCGGCCTCCCGTGTCGACTCGAGTACCTTGATATTGTTGAGGTACTTGACGTTGTGCACGACCACGGCCACCTGGTTCTTGAAATCTGCCTGGGGAAAAACGCACAATGTATCCTTCAGCACGGCTGACCAGAGCCTGTCCCAGCTGACATCATCGGAGATCACGCTCATCCGGATCTGGCCGTCGCTGAGCCCTTCCGGGGCAGACCTGGTAGACGAGAGCGCGACCATCTCGTTCCAGACGACCGTCTGCTCCCCCTTCTTTTTCTTGTCGCCGCAAGCGAATAATGAGACGCTGCTGATCAGTGATAAGAGAAAGGTGTTTCGTGATATTCTCATGGCAAAATCTCCTCTCTGTTCCGACCCCTTGTAGTAGTTTGGACGCAACCATCAGCAGGAAGTTCCCCTGCCGGCAGAATTTGTGCCACAGCTCCTGTTAGAATGCACGTTTCACCGGTGACAAAGAGGGTTTATCCAGGGGAAGAAATTCCGGTTATTTTCCTGTTCCCCTGATATCGAATGAAAGAGACGAGGAATCAGGCGGATGAAAATTCCCATCATGCGAGGAATCATGGATCGCCGCATCCTTGCCAACTTCCACGTCGATGCGGACGTTCTGGCTGGCGTCGTCCCGGAGCCTTTTCGGCCCAAGCTGATCCACGGCGTGGGAATCGCCGGTGTCTGCCTGATTCGGCTCCGGCAGCTTCGTCCCCGCTTCGCCCCGCGGTTTCTCGGGATTGGCTCGGAGAATGCCGCCCACCGGATTGCTGTCGAGTGGGAGCAGGATGGAGAGCTGCGCGAGGGAGTCTACATTCCCAGGCGGGACTCGTCGTCATGGCTCAACACGCTGCTGGGAGGCCGTCTGTTTCCCGGTTTTCACTACCACGCCCGCTTCACGACCCGCGAGACAGATGACTTCTACAGCGTCCTGATGGAAAGCGACGATGGCGAAACCCGGCTGGCCGTGGAGGGACGAGTGACGGCTGAGCTGCCCGGGTCGTCGGTGTTTGGCTCCCTGGCGGAAGCATCTGATTTCTTCGAGGGCGGATCGCTGGGATTCTCCGATACAAAAAAACCGGGCCGATACCATGGCCTGGAGTTGCATACCCGGAACTGGAAGGTGGAGTCGCTGGCAGTGGAGAAAATTGAGTCGAGTTTCTTTGACAACCAGGATCTCTTCCCGGCCGGATCTGCCAGCTTTGACTGTGCCCTGCTGATGCGCCAGATCGATCACGAATGGCACGAGCGCCCCACGCTCTGTTGCCAGGAGGCAGCGGGATGATGAAATGGGGCCCATCTGTCCCGGGTTATTGCTAACGGCCAGCCCCTGATCTAAAGGCAGGGGCGGGTTACAATAGACCAGCCGATCAATTTCCCTGCACCCCGCCAGACTCAAAATGCGAACCACCTCCCTCTGCCTGGCCCTCTGTGGCCTGCTGGCTTCCACAGCGATAGCTGAGCACCCGGCCCCTTTGCCAGTGCCTGACTCCACGGCTGGGACCGAGGCGGAGATGAAGCCCTATGGCGAGTTGATTGAACACAGCAGGGAAAAAATTCCCATGGTGCCGATCCCGGGAGGCACTTTCCTGATGGGGAGTCCTCGCCGCGAGAAGGGCCGTGGCAAGGATGAGGGTCCCCAGCACGAGGTCACCCTCTCTCCCTTCTGGATGGCCAGCCACGAGATCACCTGGAATGCCTACGAGATCTGGATGTCCGACACCGACATCCTCCGCCGTGAGGCGCTCAGCATCAAGGCGACACAGCGTGATGCGCTGGCGGACGAATTCCAGTTAAGTAAACCGACTCCCCCCTACACGGACATGACGTTCGGGATGGGAAAGCGAGGTTACCCGGCGATCTGTATGACGCAGCATGCTGCCAGGACCTTCTGCCAGTGGCTCACGGCCAAGACCGGTCGTTACTATCGCCTGCCGACCGAGGCGGAGTGGGAATATGCCTGCCGCGCCGGGACCACCACGGCCTACCACTTTGGCGATAAACCAGCCCCGCTGGGCGAGTATGCATGGTTCCTGGACAACAGCGAGGAGAAGTACCAGAAGGTGGGGCAGAAGAAACCCAACCCCTGGGGACTCTACGATATGCACGGGAACGTCTCGGAATGGGTGCTGGACCAGCACCTGGCGAGTGCTTACGGCGATCACGCCGCAAAAAATCCCCTGCTCATTCCCAGCACACTTTACCCACGGGTGGTGCGGGGTGGTTCCTGGGACGATGACCCGGATCGGCTGCGAAGTGCCGCTCGCCGTGGGTCCGAGGAGGAATGGAAAGAGCAGGATCCACAGGATCCGGTCAGTATCTGGTACCACACCGATGCGCTGTGGGTCGGATTCCGTATTGTCAGGCCGCTGGTCGAACCAAGCGACAAGGAAAAAAAAGAAAAGTGGGACAAGACCGCCCCACTACAGATCGACGAGGAAAAGTAGCCCACCAGGTAAATCAAGTTGTACCTGCCTTCCCTGCACCGTATCCTGTTTGTGTGAGACTGCTCATACAAGTCAATCAACTTTCATGAGGCCCACCGATGAGCGAGAAGACAAAGACAACCTCCACCCGCCGTGATTTCCTGGTGAAGAGTGGCACAATTGCTGCCGCCACGACACTGGTCGGAACCTCCGCACCACGTGTTCACGCGGCGGAGGATAACACCATCCAGATCGCCCTGGTCGGTTGTGGTGGTCGTGGTACCGGTGCTGCCGTGAATGCTCTCTCGGTCCAGAATGGTCCGATCAAGCTGGTCGCCATGGCCGATGTTTTCGAGGACCGATTGGCAATCAGCTACCGCAGCCTCTCGACCCAGCTGACGAACAAGGTCGACGTGCCGGATGAACGCAAGTTCATCGGTTTCGATGCCTACAAGCAGGCGATCGACTGTCTCAAGCCCGGCGACGTGGTGATCTTTACCACGCCGTGCGCTTTCCGATGGGTGCATTTTACTTACGCTATCGAGAAGGGCGTGAATGTCTTCATGGAGAAGCCGGTTACGGCGGATGGCCCCACGAGCAGGAAGATGTTCGAACTTGCCAAGAAGGCCGAGGAAAAGAACCTCAAGGTTGGCGTGGGACTGATGGTCCGCCACTGCAAGGCCCGCCAGGCACTGGCACAGAAAATTCATGATGGCGAACTTGGCGACGTGCTCACGCTCAGGGCCTATCGTATGGCGGGCCCAACCGGCTCGGCATCCACCGGTCCTCCTCCCAAGGGAATGACTGACCTGGAATGGCAGATCCGTCGTTTCCACGCTTTCCTCTGGGCCAGCGGAGGAGCGGTAAGCGATTTCCTGATCCACAATATCGACGAGGGATGCTGGGCCAAGGGTGAATGGCCGGTGCAGGCGATTGCCTCCGGTGGTCGTCATTACCGTGGTGCCACCGTGGACCAGAACTTCGATAGCTACTCGATCGAGTTCACCTTTGGTGACGGGGCGAAGCTGCTGGTCAATGGCCGCACAATCCCGGGTTGCAAGACCGACTTCGCCACCTACGTGCACGGCACGAAGGGGTCGGCGATCTTTTCTACCGCAGGCCATGTGCCGGCCCGTAGTCGGATTTTCAAGGGCCAGAATTTTAACAAGGCCGATCAGATCTGGGCCTACCCCGAGCGGGAACCGAATCCCTACCAGGTGGAATGGAATGACCTGATCCAGGCAATTCGCCAGGACGAGACCTATAACGAGGTCGAACGGGGCGTCAAATCCA
>Ga0310342_100001976_pt1 | contig 12999 bp, 12 predicted proteins | sample S15DNA20500_MG_FD_206155 | JGI IMG/M metagenome (GOLD analysis project Ga0310342, IMG submission 206155) | Marine microbial communities from station ALOHA, North Pacific Subtropical Gyre - S1503-DNA-20-500_MG | ecosystem: Environmental > Aquatic > Marine > Oceanic | place: Pacific Ocean: North... | reverse complement strand
CGGTAAACAGGCGGGTCGCTATCGCCGATGGGTGGACGTCGGTGATGGCATGGATCTGCCCGCCACGGCGCGGCGCGGTGGAAGGGCTCTTCTTTCCCACGAATGGCGCTACCGATGACCACCTCAGAAACGCGACATTGCTGCGTGATGTGCAGCATCTCTACGTCGACGGCATCACTGTCACCGACGCGTCGCTGCAACACGTTCGTGAGTTCCCAAGACTTTCTACGTTGTGGCTCAGTGGCACCGGCGTCACCGTTGAGGCCGTTGAGGGGTTGCGGCGTGATCGGCCGACGCTGACGGTGCACGGCCCGTGAGGTGGGTCAATTGCCGCAAGTGCGGGCCATGTGATCGAGCAGTAGAGACTGAAGACGGCGGGCTATCGGTCCCGGCTGGCCGTCGCCGATGCCGGCTCCGTCCAACCGTACCACCGAGGCAACGTGCATCGTGGTTCCGGTTAACAGGATTTCATCCGCTTCCTTCAGGAAGGTCGTGCTGAAGGGCTCTTCGCGTACGGCCAACCCGGCGGCACGGGCAACATTGATGACCAGTTGGCGTGTGATGCCGGCCAGGATCCACTGATCGGCGGGGTGGGTCCAAAGGGTATTGTCCCGCACGATGAAAACATTCTGCGCGGCGCCTTCGGTGACGGTATCGCCGCGGTGAAGAATCGCGTGATCGGCATCTGCGCGAAGGGCGTCGTCTTGGGCCAGCACGGCGGGAAGTAGCATCAGGGACTTGATGGCACAGTGATGCCAACGCACGTCTTCACGGAGGATGGCGGACACCTCCATCGGCGGTGCGTCGTCGGACATGGGCGCTGCCGGATAAGCGATCATCAGGATGGTCGGCGTCGCTTCACTGGGGATCGGGTGAGCCCGCGGCGCGCTGCCTCGACTGATGTGCCAATACATCACCGCATCGCGGAATCCATTGCGCTGCATCAGTTCGTCACTGCGCGATGCCAGCGTTTCCACCGGGTCGGACAGCACGAGGCGGATGGCCTCCAGGCTGCCCCGGAGTCGGTCCACGTGCGCGGTCATGGCCAGAGCCTTCCCGCGGTGATAGCGAAGCACTTCGTAGACCCCGTCGGCGAAAAGCGAGCCCCGGTCTTCGATGTCAAACTTGGCTTCGTCGCGGGCGATGAAGTCACCGTTCAAATAGACGAAAGATCCACTTTCGGACATGCCTGAAGATCCTCACTGGGTGATCGCCGCCATCCTAGCAGGATCAATTCCGCGGTTGAGTTTGCGATGGCGACGGCGGCGGGCACTTTGAACACCGATGTCGAGCAGGCCGATCCGTCCATACCCAGATTGCTGCCACTGTTCTACGGGTCGCGGTTGTCCAGTTGCCAGTGTCGTATCGCCAGTTGCGGGCCCTCGGCGGCAAGCGCGCCGAAATATTCGGCACTGGGAGCAAGGTGTGCCATCCACCACCGCCGCGTGTTGGCTGGGTCGTCGTCGGATCGCAACAGGACAGCGGGCTCCAACGGGTCGATCGAAACTTCAAAACTTTCCAGGCCCATCGTTAGCCCGACCCCGCGTGCCTTGACGTACGCCTCCTTGCGTGTCCAGCAGGCGAAGAACGCGGCCACGGCCGCGGCGCCCCGGCAACGAGCGATGATCTCGGCTTCGGCGGACGAAAAGAAGCGACGCGCCAGTCGTATCAGTTCCACCTGGCGGTCGAGTCGTTCGATGTCGACACCCAGTTCACGCCCCCTCGCCACCGCCACCAGGCCCAGCGATCCGGAATGGCTTGCGTTGAATCGGACGTCGCTCGGCGTTGCCAGGTGTGGTTTGCCGTACGTATTGGTTTCGAAGGACAGTTCGTTTGGCGCCGCGTCGAGGTAGCGGCTCAAGATCGTGCGCAGGGCCGCCCGGCGTACGATGAAGCGGTGGCGATGTACATCAGAGCGATAACGCCTGGCCCGCTGCTGCTCAGACGGGGAAAGCAACCCGGTGTCATGCTGCAATCGATCGTCGTCGACGGCGAGACCGATACGCCACACGTCTACGCCCGCTGGCCCCAGCTCCGGGACCTCCGGGCCTGCCGGCCAGAGTGTTTCAAGTCCGTGCGTGTCGCTCATGGGATTATGTAAGGGAAGCGGGCCGCCAACGCGACGATCGATTCGCTCAGGATACTTCGAACCGGCAACGTGCAACCGATCTTGCCGTGGGCCAGCATGGTCACCGGTTCCCCTTGCACGGGTGGGGTGCATGGCACGTGGTGCCTGGAGAGGGGTGGGTGGGACGACGGGCACCCCTTCGCCGGTTCGCGGAACCCAGGTCTGGGTCACGAGGTTTGATCTGGGATCGGTCGATCGATACACTCCACCTCACCTCCAAGCATCCGTTTTGGCCTTCCCTGTTGCACGGACGGCGTGAGGCACGGATACAGTGCATGCGATTCAATTTGATCGATCGGGTCCTCGAACGTGCCGCAGATCGCGTGATCGCGGTAAAGTGTGTCACGGCTTCCGAAGAGTATTTGGGCGATCATTTTCCTGGTTTTCCAGTGCTGCCCGGAGTCATGATGCTCGAAGCCCTGGTTCAGGCGGGACGTTTGTTGGTCGGGGAGGCCGGTGGTGTGGCGAGCGGCGCACCGTTGGTGGTCACGGGCGTACGCAACGTTCGTTACAGCAGCATGGTGCGGCCTGGCGAGAGCTTGCGGGTTGACGTGAGGTTGCGAGGCGTGGAGGGTGACGCCTGGGATCTGGAAGGCATCGGTACGGTGGACGATCAGACGGCGGTTCAGGGGCGCTTTCGACTCACGCCGCTGGGGGATGGTGCCTGAGAGCAACGCACATGCGTTCCCCTCGCGGTGATGGAGATATTCAACGATGGCAAACGAAGACGAAGTCTTTGAAAAAGTTCAGGATGTGCTGGTCGAGGCGCTCGGCGTCGACAAGGACGAGATCAATCGGGATGCTCGCCTGGTCAACGACCTGGGTGCTGAATCGATCGATTTTCTCGACATCATCTTTCAGCTCGAGAAGGCGTTCTCGATCAAGATTGAGCAGAAGGAGTTTTCCCAGAACGCCCAGTCCGAGGGGGGTGAGGACTCGGATGTCACGGTGGAAGCTGTGGTTCGGTTTGTCATGAGCAAGGTGGCTTGAACGAAAGGTCGGCGACCGCCCGCGTGGGTGGGGCGGCGCCAGGCCATGGGCGCGTGCGATGCGCTGGATCTGGATTGACCGTATTGTCGCACTGGAGGCGGGCCGTCGCTGCGTGGCGATCAAGAACATTTCGCTGGCCGAAGACGTCCTACACGATCACTTCGCCGCCGATGAATCGCGAGTGGCCGTGCCCGTCATGCCCAACACACTTGTGATTGAGGGGATGGCCCAGACAGCGGGTATCTTGGTAGGCCATGCACGGGCATTTCGCGAAAAGGTCATTCTTGCCAAGATCGGACGCGCCACGTTCGTCTCCGCCGCCCGGCCCGGCTACGTGTTGCGGTATGAGGCAGAACTGAATCGGGTCGATGACCACGGCGCATCTACTACTGGGACAGTGACCCTGATCGATCCGGCTTCAGGCGAAACGGCGCCGATGGGGGAGGTGAGTCTCACCTTCAGCCATGTCGATCAGAACCGAGCTGGCCTCGCGTTTCCCGAACACAATTTCGTCTTTACCGAGCAGTTCATGAATCTTCTGCGCGACGGCGGTTTTGCGCAGAAAGCCCAGTGATCGGTGGCCTTGGACCGTTTCACCCGGAGGTGCTTCGATCTGGGCCATGGCGCCATGATCTAAGTAACCGTGCTTCGCCGCGGTGCGGTGCATGCCAGCTCCCGGCGCGGTGGAGAAGGCCCCGCTCCGCGGGTGAAAGCCGGTCAATCCCCCAGCCCATGTGCGGCCATGGCATCGACCAGTTGGTCCACCAGTCTCGTCGCCGTGAGGCCGCGTGGGCCGTATTGCTGTGCCCAGCGGTCGGCGGCGGTGCCGTGCAGGTAGACCCCCAAGGTGGCAGCCTCGAGCGGTGGCATCGATTGGGCCAGCAACCCGGCGATCGCGCCGGTCAGCACGTCTCCGGAACCGGCGGTGGCCAGCGCGACGTTCCCCGACGGATTTGTGTACGTGCACGTGCCGTTGCTGACGATCGTACGGTGACCCTTCAGGACCACCACGGCGCCGTGCGCTTGGGCCAGCGCGGCGGCGGCGGCAGGTCGGTCTGATGGGCGGATCGGGTCCAGGTCGATGCCGGCGGTCGCGGCCAACCGGCGGAATTCCCCGGGGTGTGGCGTGAGGATTCGTGCCGCGGTGGAGGTGGATCGGCCAAGACCCAGCCCCGCCAATACGTTCAGTCCATCGGCGTCCAGCACCAAGGCACGCGGGCCGGCCCACAGTGTTTCCAGCAGCGGGCCATGGTTGGTCGAGGCGCCCCACCCTGGCCCCACGGCGAGCACCGCCTGGCCCTTGGCGTCGATGGCGTTCAGCGCCGCGTCGATGGCGTCGGCCCCGTCGAACAGAAGGCCGGTGGCCCCCGGCTCAAGGGTTAGGGCCGCCGTGAGGATGTCGGGTGGCACGGCCAATCTGACCTGCCCTGCTCCGATATGAAGGGCGGCCGCAGCGCAAAAGGCGGGCGCGCCGATCATCGTGCGGCAACCCCCCACGACCACCACGGTTCCGAAGTCGCCTTTGTGCGCGGCTTCGGGACGCGGGGGCAGGGGCGGGGGTGATTCAATGCGGGCGGTCCACTGCATGCACGCCGTTCCTTCGAGAAAGCCCGTTACGGTGCGTTGTGGTGTGTGGCCAATACGTCGATCTTCAGTGTGCCGATAAAGGGGGCCATCGCGATCAGATCGTTGTAGAAATCCGAAAGCGTGCTCGTGCCCAGCGCGATATGTGATGCGTCGTAGGGCATAGGGCGTGTCGCGTCCAGATCGTGCCAACTACCTCGCCCGCCGGACTCTTCGATCCACGCTTGTGTCCACATGTGATAAACGAACACGTGCGGTTGGCCAAGAAAGCGGTGTGCATAGACCAGTCCCGTGACGGTACGGCTGGGGATCCCAGCGGCACGAAGCAATGCGGCCAGCAGCACCGCATGTTCCGTGCAGTCGCCCTGCCGCGAGGTCGCCGCTTCCGATGCGGTGGCAAACCCCACGGCAAGATCCTTCTGCACCATGTGTCGGCCGACCACCTGCCGCAGGTGTTCAGCGCGTGCGGCCACGCTGCGGCCGGCCGGTACCGCGTGCTGGAGGGTTTCGGTCAGCAGGGCGCGGACACTGGGGGCGTCGCCGTCGATCATGGATGACGGCAGCAGGCAGTCGTCGGTCGGTCGTTCCGCGAGGCCGTTGCGGCGGGCGCCGAGATCGACCTCGACCCGCGCGGTCCGTTCGTTTTCCCATGTAACCCGCTGCACCGCGGTTTCCACGGGGCGCGACTGGTCGGCGTCGGTGTTGAACCGGACCCGGTAGGTCGCGCGTGCCAGTCGATCCGTGCACGGGATCGGCGCCCCTGCGTCGATAAGCGAAGATCCCATCAGTTCGGGGGCGCGAATCTGCGCCTTCGCCGCGGCCTCGTCGGCACGCAGCAGGGTCATCGATTTCCCCGCTATCGGCAACGCCGATTTCAGCACGCGGCCACGGTCGTCGACGAACTCATGGGTGATCACGCCCGGAAGCCCGGGGTTGGTCGTTGACCACGTCGTGCAGGGCATGACCTTGCCGAAGACCTCCACCGTGTCCGTGCCGGTCACGTCATGGACCGTTTCGATGGCCTTGGGGCCCAGCGTCGCTTGGATCGTGGTGTAGGTGATCCGGCTCACACCGTCGGCCAGCGCCCGGGCCACATGGCGGCGCGCGGCGGCCGGTGGCATCCAGTTTCCGTCGATGCGGACCGTTTGACGACGCACGTGGGCGCCTTGGCGATGTTCGACGGTCACGTCCTTCCCGTCGAACTGCATGATCAGTTCCACCTCGCCGTGGCCAAAGCGCTGGACGGATCGCGACGTGATGGGGATACCGTCCACCGTTTCACGAAACGATTCGACCAGTTGCACGGTGATTTCCACGGCGCCTCGGCGCACGGTGATGTGTGTTTCAGTTCGGCTGACCAGATGCTCACCGTCCCGTGTCTCGGTTCCGTGCATCCAGCCGGCGGGTGTTCCGTCGATACTCAACACGTACCAGAGGTCCTCGGCGTTGGCACCCACCGACGCGCAGGCCACCACCGCCAACCAGCCGGCGACGGCGAATGGCGGCCTGCCGATGCCCCCCATGGGCGTGTCGGGTTGGGGTGTCATGACGGGCATGCCAACCATGCGGATCGGACCTGCGTGAATCTGGACCGGGCGATTATAGCGCCTGCTCGCCGCGGTCGAGCGTGAAGTGACCGGGTGATGAAGGCGGCGGTTCCGCCGCGATGGCGCGGACCAACGCCTGCAACTGCGGGGCATCGTAGAGCGCAAAACACCAGTCGCGCCGCCCGGCCACGTCGTGGTTGGCCATGCCGTCACGACAACGCTGTACATCCTGCGCCGCCGCCGCAATGTAGTCCCGGTGCAGTTCGGCCCAAGCTGCGTTGATGCGATGAATTTCGTCGAATGCGGCCGCACGCCGCTCCCGGTTGCGGTCCGCACCCATCGATGCGATCAGGTGTCGCTTTCGATCCACATCCGGCCCGGCCAAACCGAGCTGACGGTCGAGATTGTGCGGCAGGTGATGAACCGCCCAGCGGGCCCTTGTCAGTTCGGTGGCATCGGCCACCGGCACATCGAAGGGCAGATGCAGATCCGCGGTGACCGTGACGCGAGGGGCCAGCAAGATTCCCGTCCAAGCGTGCCACCATTGCTCGGTGATCTGGTCGTACGCGGCGCCGCCAAGGCCGTGCACAAATAGGTTGCAGCAGGCGCTGCGTAGCAACGCGGTCATCGGCAACGCACGGGGCGCCAAGGTCAGTTCGGCGGTAATCCTCTGCCCGGAGTCGGTCACCATGCCCTTTTCGCGGGTGTCGGCGTACACGCGTTGGCGGGGTTGTTGCACCGCCAGGGCCCAGAGCGGCAGTTCCACGTGGCGCCCCTCAATGCGCAAGGGGCGCAACCGAATCCCGGCGGTCTGGCCGATGGCGTCGTTGTAGATCTTTGCGTGGCGGATCGGATCTTCGAGAAATTGTGCCACCATCGCGTGAAAGGCGGGCAGGCGGTGAAGCTGGCTGGCGAACACGACCGTCGGCGGATCGAGGATCGGCGTGCGAAGGCGGGCAAGCACCATCGTGATCTGTTCGGCCAGCGTGTGTGTTTCGGAAAGCCCCTCCCAGGCGGCTTGCAGCGGGTTCAGATCGACGGCCAATCGACCGGTCAAGCTTTGGCGGGCCGCGGCGATGGCGGCGAGCACCGACGCAGGGTCAGCGGGCGGAAGCGAAGCGGGGGGGACCTGCGGCGGGCAGGCGTGCAATCGAAGCGTCGTGGCGCTGAGCCGCGGGCCGTCGACGACGGGCACGTCGAGGCTCAACGCCTCAAGGGGATCGTGGTCGACCACGACGTGCACCCACACGGCGCCGGTCGTGGCGGCATAGCGGGCCGCAGCGATGTCCTTGGCGAGAATGCCGGGGTGCCAGAGCCAGGGCTGGTGCCCGGTTGCCGCGACGATCCGACCCGCCAGTGCGGGACAGGCGGTACCGGGCCAAGATGGTTTGGCCAACTGGGCGAACGTAGCCAAGTCGTGCGGTGCCTGGCGGGTCGCATGCCACTGCGTCAGCGGGGGGTCGACAAGAACGTGGGTGCAGTCCATGCGGTTCGTTGACCGCGCCTGGCTTGCCCGGCGGGCAAGAAGGGTTTATCCCGCGGTAGTATCTGCTTCGTCGACGGGTGCGGCGGCGGTTTTACGGCCTTCGGCGCATGTGACGCAGCAACTGCTGGCGAAGCTTTCGGCGTAGCGGTGCATTTCACGGTCGAACACGTTGCGGTAGTGGGCGAGGCGATGTTGTGGGTCGTCCAGTTGTCCGCCGAAACTGCGATTCGGGTCGTTGTAGATCAGGCGGATGGGTACCTCTTTGACACGGAACCTCTCAGCCGCCATCTGGACCCACATTTGCAGCGGCAGCGCGTATCCGCGTTCGGTCAGATGCAGTCGCTTCAGCGTCGCTACGCGGTAGGCCTTGAATCCACAAAATGCATCGGTGATCGGTAGCTTGATGCGGTCATTGATCCATTGGGTGATGTGGCCGTTGATGGCCCGACGATCTGCGGGTGGCGTGTCGGTGGTGGCGGGGGATTGCAGGTAACGGCTGCCGCTGATCACGTCGGCGTCGTCGTGCCGGATGGCTTCGAAAAAGTTCGGAAGGCTTTCCGGCTCGTGCTGTTCGTCGCAATCCATCGTGATCAACCAGTCGAAGCAGTAGCTCTGGGCCCAGCGAAAGGCGTCCTGAATGGAACGGCCGTAGCCCAGATTCGTCGCATGGCGGATCACCTCGACGGGCTGACGGGCCAGCAGGATCGGTGTCTGGTCGGTGGAGCCGTCGTCGATCACGAGAATGTCGCGGCCGTACCGGCGCACGCGATCCAGCACCGCCGTGACGTAAGCCTCTTCGTTGAATACCGGGATGGCGATCAGGATTTGCATGGCCTGCTGAAGAGTTCCTTCTCGGGTTCGCCCCGTGGCTCGGCGTGGGACGCCCGCCAGCGCCGCACGCGATTCAACGCGGCGGTTGGGGGCCCCGATTAACACATGCGGACAGAGCCTAGTCAGGTTCGCCAGAGCGTGCAACACCTCCAGCAGGAGGGGCGTGGGGAGGAACCAAAACCTCTGCTAATAACAGTACTTGTGATAATTCCAGAGCCTGGGGGCGTAGGCTTGGTTCAATCGCCGCGGGCAATGACTGGCCCGGAAACTGGTGGCGGAGGATAGCGCCTAGTTGTTTGCGACGCTGGGCGAACAGTCGCCTGGCGACTTCGACGAGGCGTGGCACATCATCGGTCAGGGGGCGTTGGCGGCGAACGATCTGGACGATCGACGATTCGACTTTCGGGATCGGCCAGAAACAGGACGCCGGAACGTCGGCAATGCGGGTGACCTGGCTGGTGGCCCGCACCACGATCGTCAACGGACCGTAATCGGCGGAGTCCACCGCCGCCGTCAGTCGGTCGGCCATCTCGCGCTGGACCGTGACCACCGCTGAGGTCATCTGCGGCCAGTGGGTGACGAGGTTGGCGATCAACGGGGTGGCGATGGTGTAGGGCAGGTTCGCCACCATCTTGAACGGGGGTGGCGTTGCGCCCATGCTGGGACTGGCGTCCCGCAGGGCCTCGACCACTTGGTCGTTGATGCGATGCTTTGAAGCGAGCACATCGGCGATCAGCAGCGTCCCTCGCGGATCGTAGGGGGCAAGCACTGCGGCCAACAGTGGCGCCAAGTCCGCGTCGATCTCGACGGCGATGAGGCGGGCTCCGGCACCCAGCAGCGCGACGGAGAGGACTCCGGTGCCGGGCCCTACCTCCAGCACCAAGTCGTTCGGCTGCACCTCGGCGTGGTCCACGATCCGCTGCAGATGGTGGCGGTCATGGAGAAAATGCTGGCCGTGCCGGTGCTTGGGGTGAAGCCCGTGGGAGGCCAGCAATGCCTTCATCTGTGCCAATGTCTGCGTGATTGTGGCATCCTTCATAGCCTCGGTTGCTTTCCGGCCGACGGTACGGGGTCGCCGACCGGTCGCCGTCGGGGTATTGGTCGTGACGCGGCAGCGATCGTGACCGCCCCGGCGTGGGGCAGTACTCGCGACAGGCCCTTTGGACAAAGCCTACGATACTTCGATGGCGATCCGAAAGCTGTCTTCGCTGCTGGTCAGTCAGATTGCCGCCGGTGAAGTGATCGATCGCCCGGCCAGCGTGGTGAAGGAGTTGATGGAGAACAGCGCGGACGCCGGTGCCACGCGGATCGATCTGGCAGTGGAGCAGGGCGGCCGCACCCTGATGCGGGTCAGCGACGACGGCGAAGGGATTACGCGAGACGACCTGCCGCTGGCGGTCGCGCCGCACGCCACAAGCAAACTCGATGCCGCCGAGCAGATCGCGGCCATCGAGACGCTGGGTTTTCGCGGCGAAGCGCTGGCGTCGATCGCAAGCGTCAGCCGCATGCGCATCACGAGTCGCGCGACCCGTGATGCCGCCTTGTCGGAAGAAGGCTGGCTCATGGAGGTGGCCGGTGAGGAGGTGGCCGATCCCGTTCCCGCCGCGGCCTCCGCGGGCACGATCATCGAAATCCGCGACCTGTTCTTCAACACCCCGGCCCGCCGCCGCTTCCTCCGCGCGGTATCGACCGAGGCCGCCCATATCCACGACACCGTGGTGAGAGAGGCGATGGTCTGGCATGACATCGGCATCACGTTGACACACAACAATCGCCGCGTCGTTGATGTGCCGACGGGGCAGAGCCGGCGCCAGCGAAGCGTGGCGCTGCTGGGCCGCGAGTTGGACGAAGCCCTGCTCGAATATGAACACGAAGAAGGGGGTTGGCGACTGTGGGGACTGGCGGCGCTGCCTTCCGTGACACGCGGCAATCCGCGCGGTTTCTACCTGACCGTCAACGGTCGCGTGATTCGGGACCGCAGCCTGACCCATGCCGTACGGGAATCGTACCGGGGCCTGATGCCGGCCGATCGGTATCCCGTGTGCGTGCTGCACCTGGAGACTGATCCGAGCAACGTTGACGTGAATGTGCATCCGACCAAGGCGGAAGTTCGCTGGGTGGATTCCCGCCGCATTCACTCGATGGTGTTGACCCAGCTGCGGCAGCGTCTACTCGAAGCTGACCTGACACCTACGGTGATGGTCGAGACGCCGCCGGTCCCGCCGGCGCACGTCGCCGAGGGAGCCTCGGCGGGGCCGCCCCACGGGTTCGTGGGTCGCGGTTCGCAAGCCGCGGAGGGGTCGGCGGTCTGGTCATGGAAATCATCGACGCCACCGCAGCGTGGCTTCGATTTCAGCGAGGCGCGTCGAGCCCTGGACGACGCGGGTTCCGAAGTCGAATCGCCGTCCACGCCTACGGCCTCGGTGGCTGCGACGCCCGGGACAATCCTCCAGGTACACAACAGCTATCTCGTCACCGAAGACGAGGAGGGGCTGTTGATTGTGGATCAGCATGCGCTCCATGAGCGTGTCGTGTTCGAGCAACTGCGGCAGCGTGTGCTGAGCTGCGACCTTGAATCGCAGCGATTGCTGATGCCGTCCGTGCTCAAGGTGACCGGCGGCCAGATGGCCGAAGTCAAGCGCCTCGAACCGCTGTTCAGGAAGATCGGGATCGATGCCGAAGCGATCGGTCCCACACAGGTGGCTGTCCACGGATTCCCGTCGTTTCTCTTCACGCGTGGCGTCGAGCCCAAGGCGTTCGTCCTGGACCTGCTGGATCAGGCCGAGGCTGGCACGCTGGAGGCCGGTGACGATGGGGAGACGTCAGAAGAAGCGGCACTGCACCGGGTGCTGGACATGATGGCGTGCAAGGCCGCCGTCAAGGCTGGCGACCGCATGACGCAAGCCGAATTGGTGGACCTGATGACGCAGAGAGAACAGGTCGAACGCTCCAGCGCGTGTCCGCACGGCCGTCCGACGACGGTACGCCTTACCCTGAAAGATCTGGCAAAGTACTTCAAGCGGACGTGAGCAGGGATGTGGTATCAAGAATCCGCATTCGGACTCATGTTCGCTGCCGGTAGAGACCACGATCCACGGTTGCGGCCATGGCATCCACGTCCAGATCGTCGCCGAGGAACGCGGCGACGCGGCCGGCCTGCTCGGCCGGCTTCAGGATCACGTCGCCGTGATCGATCTGGATAAAGGTGAAGTTCGACTGCCGGTCCAACCAGGTCACTAGCCGGTCGAGCTGTTGGCCGAAAACCGTGGCGAGGCGTTCGGGGGAAAGCGACGCTCCGGTGCATCCCTGGCGATCAAGCATCGCAGTCTGCGAGCGAACCACCTCGTTCAGATCGCGGCGCATGAGCACGACCCGATAATCGAATCCGGGCGGCATATCGTAGAGAAGCATGTGGATGATCTTGACCACCCGCCCCTCCGACTGGGGTACCCAGGAGGCGTCCGACTTGGTTTTCTTGACCGGTTCGAATTCGTAATAACCCTTTGGATTGTCCTCGTCAGCGCCGCGCACGGTGTCGGCGAGGATGGGCAGGCCGCCCGCTTCAAGCATCATCATCATCATTGACGTCCCGGATCGAGGGAGGCCCGAGACGATCGTGATCGGGGCGGTGGGTTGGGCGGTCATGACGACGGTGGTTTCCGGTGGCGACGACAGGGGCATGGTATGTCATGGCTTGGGGCTGGGCCCCGGCTACCGGACTGCCTTCCTCTCGGCGACCTTTTTCGTTGCGCCGCGTCGTGGGGGTTGAAGCTTCCCGTCGCCCCGCCCATCCACCCGACCATGGGGCATGCCGGCGGCATGCTCCCCGATTCGCGTGTCAGGATATCAGCCCCCTGGGACGGTCTTGCCCGGGCGGTTGATGTTTGGCCGAAACCGGCTATAATCCCTGCCAACGACGGGTAGTTACCACGGTGGCCCGGACCGGTTGGCTCCATTCCGCAGTTTCCGTATCGACTGCAAGGTCGACCCGAACGCAGACTGGTGACTGGTCTTAGGAATGCCGTGTGAGGAGGAGGCGGCAGGATGCTCGTCGTCAAACGCAATCCATTGCCGTCAATCGGCCGATAAAGGTGCTGGGATCGTTCCCGGAGGCATGTTCCCGCAAGGTTTGTCCGCGTGGGGCCTTTGCCGGTTCGCCGTCACCCAATCGCCGTCTTGGAATTTAACAATGACCGCTTCAACCGCCACGGTCATCGAGGACTGTCCCATGAGCGATTTGATCACTACGCGAAACTTCGGCGTATGTGCCCATATCGACGCCGGGAAGACGACCGTGACCGAACGGATCCTCTACTACACCGGCAAGACCTACAAGATGGGCGAAGTCCACGATGGCACGGCCACGATGGACTTTCTCCAGGAAGAGCAGGAGCGAGGGATCACGATCCAGTCAGCGGCCACTACCTGTCCCA
>Ga0310342_100001975_pt1 | contig 13001 bp, 10 predicted proteins | sample S15DNA20500_MG_FD_206155 | JGI IMG/M metagenome (GOLD analysis project Ga0310342, IMG submission 206155) | Marine microbial communities from station ALOHA, North Pacific Subtropical Gyre - S1503-DNA-20-500_MG | ecosystem: Environmental > Aquatic > Marine > Oceanic | place: Pacific Ocean: North... | reverse complement strand
TTTCGAGAGTATCGGGCAGGTTCATCAGCACGAACCGCGAGGCGTTCCAGATCTTGTTGATGAACTGGCGGTAGCCTCGTAGCCGACCTTCCGACAGCGAGATATCCATGCCCGGTGACGCGAGAGCAGCCAGAGTAAAGCGAAACGCGTCGGCACCGATCTCCGACATCAGTTCCAACGGATCGACCACGTTACCCTTCGACTTGCTCATCTTCTGTCCATGCGCGTCACGCACCAGTGACGTGATGTACACCGATCTGAAGGGAACGTCCGGCTTGAACCAGAGGCCAAGCATCATCATCCGTGCCACCCAAAAAAAGATGATGTCATGCGCGGTAACCAACAAACTGGTCGGATAGTACCGCTGCAGATCGGCAGTCTCATCCGGCCAGCCCATCGTACTGAACGGCCAAAGCCCCGAGCTAAACCAGGTGTCAAGCACATCCGTTTCTTGCCGAATTTCACCGCCGCACTCGCAGCCCGTCGGTGTCTCTTCGGACACAAGTACGCGGGTACACCTGTCGCAGTACCACGCGGGAATGCGGTGTCCCCACCACAACTGGCGTGAGATGCACCAGTCATGTATGTTCCGCATCCAGTCGAAATAGATATTCGTCCAGACAGCGGGCACGAAGCGCGTGTGACCTTGCTCGACTGCCTCAATCGCGCGGTCGGCCAGTGGCTTGATCCGCACGAACCACTGGGTCGACAGTAGTGGCTCGACAACCGTGCGGCACCGCTGGCAATGCCCGACGGCGTGGATATGCTCCTTAACATCAGCAAGTAGCCCTTTGACCTTCAGTTCTTCAACAAGCTCCTTCCGTGCCACAAAGCGGTCTTTCCCGGCGAACGGGCCTGCCGCATCGTTCATCCTGCCATCCTCGTCGATGACCGTCACGACCGGCAATTCGTGTCGCTCTCCTATCGCGAAGTCATTCGGATCGTGTGCCGGTGTTACCTTGACAACACCGGTCCCGAACTCCGAGTCGACGAACTCGTCTGAAACGAACGGTAGTTCTCGTCCGATCACCGGTAGACGAACTGTGCGGGTTAGGAAATCCGCATAACGCTTGTCTCCCGGATGCACGGCGACGGCCGTGTCGCCAAACATCGTCTCGGGACGCGTCGTCGCGACCGTCACGGCTCCATTACCGTCGAGAAAGGGATATCGAATGTAATAAAGCTTCCCCTTGGTTTCCTTATGATCCACTTCGAGATCGGACAATGCTGTGCGGCAGCGGGGGCACCAGCTAACGAGGTACTTACCGCGGTAGATGAGCCCCTCCCGATAAAGAGTAACGAACACCCGACGGACCGCCCGCGATAGGTTCTCGTCCAGCGTGAACCGCTCGCGCGACCAATCGACAGACGAACCGAGCGTGCGCATCTGATTCGTAATGGTGCCATGGCTCTGTTCAACCCACTGCCAGACCCTCGCCTCGAACGCCTCGCGGCCGAGATCGTGGCGCGTCTTTCCCTCAGCTGCTAACTGCTTTTCGACGACGTTCTGCGTTGCAATACCAGCGTGGTCAGTGCCCGGCAGCCAGAGGACATCATGCCCCCGCATCCTCTTCCATCGCGCCACAATGTCGGGCAACGTCTGATTGAGCGCATGGCCGATGTGCAACCACCCGGTCACGTTCGGCGGAGGCAGTACCATGCTAAAGGGTGCCCGTCCAGACGCAGGATCTGCTCGAAATGCACCCACTTCCTCCCAGTAGGCGTACCACTTGGGATCGACCGTCTTGTGCTCGAAGACCTTAGGTAGATCGTGCATGTTTCGCTTGATCGTATCAGGAGCTGTGGCTCGCGCGAGACCACTAACACCGCGGTCCGTGGCAATCAGACGAAGCGGAAGACCGTCCGGCCAGGAACTAATTACTTAAAGTCGTTCTTGATCCGCTCGATCCCGCCGCGCACAGGATGCTCGACGACCTAGTAAATGTTGCCCGCCGTTACGTCCCGTACAATCGTATCCATTATCCGCCCGACGAGTGCCTAGGTGTTCTCATCTTGACCACCGGGCCGGGCGAGACGGGAGCGGAGACGACGACTGGCGGTACCGTAAGAATCTTCTCCGGAGACGTGGTGACTAGTTCGGGAAATGCCACAACCGGCTCGGATAGTAACAACCACAGACCCAACGGAATCAGTACCCTTGGTATCTTGAACTAGTGTCAGAGGCACGATCTCCTTCTCTCGAAGTCTGAACTCCACCGCAGCGGTTCGAGTACTCATAGATGGGTCTAGCATCTCGCGCGCTTTCACAATTACCTGCTGCAGGCGAAATGTGCGCTGATACCGAATAACGTTCTGCGAGGGCCGTAACTTCATAGCCATCTTTTTCCGGCATACAGCGATCGACCAGCACAATGTCAGGGGGTTGACTTTTCATCTCATCTACAATCAGCGCGCCGCGTGAACTCAATCGCCCGCTGAACGGTAACGCTGTCATCGGCTAACAACAGACGAATAAGGCAGGGTTCGCGGAAAGTACCGGCACCGTTATCGAACGACGTCAAGGATGACAGAGACTTAAGCCCTGTGAAACTGGCAATGACACTCCTACGACTGAACACGACTCGCCGGGCGCGCATGCTCTTCGATAAACTCGACGATTTCCTGCATCGGCGTACCTGGTTGGAAAACACCCTTGACGCCAATTGCACGAAGCTTTGGTATGTCGACATCGGGAATGATGCCACCGATGACCACCAACACGTCGTCCAAGCCTTTCGCTGCCAGTAATTCCATTAGACGTGGGCAGATGTGGTTGTGTGCGCCGGAGAGAATTGACAGACCGATGGCGTCAGCGTCTTCCTGCAACGCCGCCCCAACGATTTGCTCAGGCGTCTGACGCAGGCCGGTGTAGATAACCTCCATACCGGCGTCGCGCAACGAGCGAGCAATTACCTTGGCACCACGATCGTGCCCATCAAGCCCAGGCTTAGCGATGACGACTCTGATCCTGCGCATGAGTACCCTTTTCGCAGTGAGACTAGTTAAAGCCTGTCGAAAGTCCTGAGGGTGTTCGCCCTAGCCACTAGCCTCTAAAGCGACGGCGCCTCTTCATACTCACCCCAAACATCGCGCAACGCGTCGCACATCTCTCCGAGCGTCGCATAAACCCGTACCGCCTCAAGTAGGGGCGGCATGAGGTTATCTGCACCATCAGCAGCGCGTCGTACCCCCTCGAGCGCACGGCTGACCTGTTCGCTGCTCCGCTCACGCCGGAGATCACGAAGCCTTTTCAATTGATGGTCCGCTGTGGATTCATCGATGTAGAGCGTCTCGATCGGTGACATCTCGTCGGCCGTAAACCTGTTAACGCCCACGATCGTCTTATCGCCAGCATCGATCGCTTGTTGAAAGCGATACGCGCTGTTGACTATTTCTTTTTGTGGGTAACCCTGCTCGATCGCCACTACCATTCCGCCCATCCGGTCAATCGTTTCGAAGTATTCAGTCGCCTCGGTCTCGAGATCCCGTGTAAGGCAATCGACGAAATACGATCCGCCGAGCGGGTCAACGACGGCCGTGACCCCACTTTCGTGTGCAATGATCTGCTGCGTCCGTAACGCAAGCAAGGCAGCGTCACGTGTCGGAAGTGCGAGCGCCTCGTCGAGCGAGTTCGTGTGTAGTGAGTTGGCACCGCCAAGAACCGCAGCCATCGCCTGGATCGCCGTGCGTACGACGTTGTTGTACGGCTGCTGTGCAGTCAACGACACTCCGGCGGTCTGTGCGTGGAACCGCAGTTTCCAGGAGCGCTCATCACGTGCACCAAAGCGCCCACGCATGACTGATGCCCAGAGCTTGCGAGCTGCCCGGTACTTCGCCACCTCTTCGAAGAAGTCATTATGAGCGTTGAAGAAAAACGAAATGCGAGGCGCGAATTCGTCGACCAAAAGTCCCGCATCGACGCCATAGTCCACGTACTCGATACCGTCCCTTAAAGTGAACGCTAACTCCTGCGCCGCAGTCGCCCCGGCTTCGCGGATGTGATACCCACTGACCGAGATCGTGTTCCAACGTGGCACCTGTTCTGCACAAAAGGCAAATATGTCGGTCACGAGACGCATCGAGGGACGGGGTGGATAGATGTACTCCTTCTGAGCAATATACTCCTTGAGAATGTCGTTCTGGATGGTTCCGGACAGTCGAGACCAATCTACCCCCTGCTTTTCGGCGACGACCAGATACATCGCAAAGATCATCGCTGCCGGCGAGTTGATCGTCAGCGAGGTCGTCACACCGTCGAGCTGAATCCGGTCGAAAAGTCGCTCCATATCAGCCAGCGACGCGACGCTAACGCCGCACTTGCCCACTTCGCCAAGGGATAATTTATGATCGGGGTCTCGTCCCATCAAGGTCGGCAGGTCGAAGGCGACGCTCAAGCCTGTGCCACCGGCCAAGAGTAACTCCTTGTAGCGGGTGTTAGTTTCCTCCGGCGTGCCGAATCCGGAGAACTGTCGCATCGTCCACAGCTTTCCTCCGTAACCGGCAGTGTGAATACCTCGTGTGTAAGGAAACTCTCCCGGATTATTAAGATCACGTGCGTAGCGGATATCAATATCGTCTGGTGTGTACAGCGGCGCGACCGGACGACCGGATACTGTAGTGAGGTCGCGTGACGCGGCAGGTGGTAGTTTCGTAGCCGCCTTCATCTGGGTAGGTGTCTGACCCTCTGTCAGGTCGTCAGGCGAAACGCGATGAGCTCCGTCGTTTCACTCCCCGCCGCAGTGGCAGTGAGTTCGATGACGTACTCGCCGGGTGGCAGACTGACCGGTACGATGTCGACCTGGTGCGGAGCGCCGCTAGTTGCGAGTTGCAGGTCGAGCGGGTACATTGGATCGCCCCCACGATTGAGCAACCGAGCTTTGATGTCAGGAATCGCCGGGCCTGGCACGTAAGTCTCAAACCTCAGTAGCAACCGGTCGGTACGGCGGAACTCGCGGGCCGCTGTCGGCGGCGCATCCCAGTCTTCGACCAGCGACCGAAACTCCAGCGCGTTCCGTGCCCGGACAAACCACGGCGTACTGAGTAGAATATCCGGCCCCGTGAAATCGGGAATCTCAACCTCGTTACGATCCCGATCCAGTACTGCTCCGCCGTCGCTTTCGATCGCCAGGCTGATCTGCATAGTACCGGAATCCGCCTCGAAATCGATACGCGTGACCGGTGGTGGTTCGGACTGGATCAGCCCGCCGCTGGTCCCACGACCGGCACTCGAGACACGCTCGGGTACACGCCCGCGGAAAAAAGCACCAGTGTCGCCCATCGCCGTCACGAGAACACGTGACGCCGTGTCGCCTCGTCCCCTGCCCTGCTGCACCGGTTCCCAGACGAACGTCACACGAGTCTTGCCGTTCTCGGCCCGCGACGTTCCGAGCCAGGTACGTACGAGGCGACCTCGCCGCGGCTCCGCTAGCGCACTAAGCGCGACCTCGACCGCCTTGGGCGGCTCAAACGCCGCCGTCGTAAGAGCCCGCACGGCATCGCGCTCGGTTACCGCCCAGAACCCCTTCCGGGCACGCACCTGTACACCTTCACGCTTCACGCGTACGTTGATCTCGTGATACTGACCGTCAGCAGCCGCCTCACTGGAATTGTAGCCGAGCAGATAGTAGGCACTCGCGTCGCGGAGCATCTGTCTGAGTCCTGGCCCAAGATTGTTCTGGTTGACGATGGCTCGACCGTCAGTCTCCTCGGCAAGTACACGGAGCGTGTCCTGCGCCTGCCGTAGGATTCGCGAGTCGGTACGGAAATCGATGGTCGGCTGGTCTACATCGAATTCAAATGTCGCCAAGCCGCGGGGATCGACCGGGTAGAACGCGGTGTTGAATCGGTTCGCGGTCTGGAATATGCGGCGTAAATCCAGCATTATCGAGGCACCGTCGAAGAACTGGGATGCTTCCTCGAGCGGATTGTTGGCAGCAAACCGATCCTGACGCTGCGGATTTTCGTCGATCGTTGGTCGAATCGAGGCGTTCATACTACGCAGTTGAGGGGGGACGTAATTCGAATAACCTTCACTCACGAGCACCACGTGCTTGCGACCCTCACGCAGCCCGCCGAGGCGAATCATTAAGCCCCGCAGCGCGGAAAGCGACACATCGTTCCGGATGCGCTCGACCGTCTCGGTTGGATAGTCGTTGTAGCGCGCCTCGAATTCGTTCCGGACCCGGTAGTCGTACTTCACCCCGCGAAATTGATTCAGTGCGTTGATGGTCACTTGGCGATTGCGAGTCAGCCGCACGTCATCAAGCGGCATTAGAGGGTACATGACGCCGACTAGGTCTGTCGGGACCAGCTGATTCTCGATGAACTCAGCTAACATCCGGCTGGCGCGAATGCCATTGCCCTCGCGGACGTGGTAGTCGTCGAGAAAAATGACGAACACCCGCACATCCGGACGCTGCGCCTCCTGCTCCTGGTCGTTCCGATCGAAGACCGGGCTCACCAGTTCGGCGTCGGGAGCGGGTACCGCACTAATCTCGACGAGCTGAAACGAGTCGACGGCTTGCGGATTGTCGTCCTCGTAGATCTCGAAGTCATCAACCGTAAGGTCGGTGACCGGATTGCCGTCACCGTCAGTGACGATGACGTCGACCCTTATAAAATTGATGCCGGTCCGGAAAATCGGGATCGGCTGATCAACCTCGATATCCTGTTCGAGTTCCTGGTCAGTTGATTGCGCCGGCGTGTTTTCTTGCCTAGAACCGGGAAGTGGGTCAGGGGGCTGCTGGCGTTGTTGCTGCGCGTGACCGCCGACGATCAGCATCAGCAGGCCTACAACCAGGCAGGGACCGATCCAATGGTTCGTCATGTATGCCTTGGCTCCCTCAAATTAGCGGGCCTAGCTCAAACTCAATGATAACATCGCGACGACTAGGAGTTCTCATCATGCCTGACCTCGTCGACCTCCACCCTCCCCTTACGCATCTATCAGAAGACGAGCATCTACTCCGTGCCAACGTCCGGGCGTTCGCCGAGGCTGAGGTAGCGCCCGTCGCGCGCGACATGGATGAACGTTCGGCGATTCCGCGGACACTGATCAATAAGTTGTTTGACCTCGGCATCATGGGCATCGAGGTTCCAGAAACCTATGGCGGAGCCGGTGCACATTTCTTCCTCTCAGTGATCGCGGTCGAAGAGCTCTCCCGAGCCGATCCATCGGTAGCACTCGTCGTTGACGTCCAGAATACACTCGTCATCAACGCGATCCTCCACTGGGGTAGTGACGACATCAAGCGCCGCTTTCTGCCACGACTCACCGCCTCCGCCATGGGTGCGTTCGCGTTGTCGGAAGCGGCCTCGGGGAGCGACGCGTTTGCCATGACTACCCGTGCAGTCGCCGATGGTGATGATTACCTCGTCAGCGGCAGAAAACTGTGGATTACTAACGCCAACGAGGCCGAACTGTTCATCGTCTTTGCCAACGCTAACCCAGACGCTGGGTACCAGGGTATCACCGCGTTTCTGATGGAACGCGGCACGCGTGGACTCTCAATCGGGAAGAAGGAAGACAAGCTCGGCATCCGCGCGAGTAGTACCTGCGAGGTGCTGTTCGACGAATGCCGCGTCCCGCGTGCCAATCTCCTAAGCGAGATCGGAGACGGGTATAAGGTCGCGATTGAAACACTCAACGAGGGACGTATCGGTGTCGGCGCACAGATGGTCGGCCTCGCTCAAGGCGCGCTCGACCACACTCTCGCCTACGTCCAGGAGCGCAAACAGTTTGGTCAAGCGATCGCCGACTTCCAGGCGGTGCAGTTCCAACTCGCGCAGGCTGCGACCGATCTGGAGGTGGCCCGTCTTTCCGTCTATAACGCCGCCCGCCTCCGCGATAAGGGCCACTCCTTTATCACTGAGGCCGCAATGGCCAAGCTTTTCTCGTCGCAAGTTGCCGAGCGCGTCACTTCGCTCGCAGTGCAACTGTTCGGTGGCGTCGGTTATACGAAGGACTACCCAGTGGAAAAGCTCTACCGCGATGCGAAAATCGGCCAGATCTACGAAGGCACGTCGAACCTACAACTCAAAACGATCGCAAGCCAGCTACTCAAGACGCGCAGGTAGAGATTAGCTACTAGATTTGAGCAGAAATTAACGGGCGGAAGCTCCAAGCGAACGGGTCGACCATCCTGCCGTGTACGGCTCGAAGAGCGCGTCATCGAAGGCTTGCCAAGCGACAACCATCTGCTGCATACGCAAGATGTATAGGCAAAGTTACAAGTCGGACCCGAAGCGTTAGCTATTTCTGGGTTCCGACGATCCGTTCGAACATTGGCTTCAATCGGGAAACGCTGTGCTCGGGTTCTTCAGGCACAACACGCGTGCCGCTAACGGTCGTCATGAAGTTCGTGTCACCCTCCCACCTGGGCACGACGTGGATGTGTAAATGCTCCAGCACACCGGCCCCGGCCGCGCGCCCCAGGTTTATTCCAACATTCAAGCCGTGTAGCTTATAGGTTTCGGTTAGTGCCATCTCTGCAGTACGTGTCAACGCTATCAACTCGTAGAGCTCATCCGGACCGGCATCAGCCATCCGGCCAACATGTCGGACAGGCACTACCATCAAATGTCCGTTGCTGTAAGGAAACTTATTAAGGATGACGAACGCCCGCTCACCACGGAACACAAGTAGTGGTGACAGATCCTCAGGGTTTAGGGCTGCGCAGAAAATGCATTGTCCTGGCTCACTCGCGGCGGCATTGCTCACGTACGTCAGTCTCCACGGGGCCCAAAGGCGCTCCACCACACGTCGCTCCAGCCACTGTGTTGAATACGTAAGAAACGAGAAAGTCGCTCGGGTGTTCGAGAATCCGAGTCCCTGTCTGTCAGATTCTAGTACTGTGTCACGCCAGTGCCGGACACCGGGGTTTGCGGATCCGAGGTCATGTTCGATGCCGACTGGGGATCCCGATTAATAATCGCCTTGAGGTCCTTACCAGGCTTGAAATACGGAACCTGTTTCGACGGGACATCGACCTTATCACCAGTCTTCGGATTCCGCCCCTTCCGTGGCTCGCGGCGGCGCAACCTGAAGCTACCAAAGCCACGGAGTTCGATCTTCTCGCCACGGTGCAACGCCTCAATAATGCTGCGAAACACGGTGTCTACGATGACCTCGGAGTGCTTCTTCGTGAGGTCAGCAACACGGGCCACTTCTTCTACAAGCGCCGCCTTTGTCATGCTGCATCCACCCACAGCCCCCCCTCGACTCGATAACTAAGAAACCTCGTGCGCGCTACTCCGACGTCTGCTGTTTGAAGTGATCGCCGAGCGTAACATCAGGCGATTCGCTAGCCGCGTAGCTCTGCCAATCAGCTTCGAAATTCTCAGATTTTAACGCGCGGATGCTCAGCCCGATCTTCCGCTCCGAAGGGCTCATTTTGATCACGCGCATCTTGATAGTGTCGTCAACCTTAACTTCAGTCTTCTCACCACCAGCCTGCTCGTCGAACTCTGAAACGTGGATGAGTCCTTCGATACCCTCGGCTAGCTCGACGAACGCTCCAAAGTTAGTGATCCGAACGACTTTACCCTCAACAACATCACCGACCTTCGTTCCGGAGAAAAAGTTGTCCCAGATTTCGGTCGATAGCTGCTTCAAGCCAAGCGAAAGGCGCTGGTTGTCTGGGTCGATACTAAGCACCATCGTCTCAACTTCGTCACCTTTGTTCAACACTTCCGAGGGATGCTTGAGGCGTTTACTCCACGATATATCCGAGATGTGAATCAACCCGTCTATCCCTTCCTCGACCTCTACAAACGCCCCGAACTCAGTCAGATTACGTACCTTGCCGGTGAGCCGAGACCCGATTGGATACTTCTCGGTGAGCTGGTGCCAAGGATTGCTCTCGATCTGTTTCAGGCCGAGCGAGATACGCCGAGCCTTAGAATCTACACCTAGAACAATCGACTCGGCAGAATCACCAACACTAAGCAGCTTGGACGGATGCTTGATGCGTTTACTCCACGACATCTCCGAAACATGGATCAAACCTTCCACGCCCGGCTCAAGCTCTATGAAAGCGCCGTAGTCGGTCAGGCTGACAACCTTGCCGGTTAAACGCTGACCAACCGGATAGCGTTCAGCCGCCGTGACCCATGGGTCCGCGTGAAGTTGTTTGTAACCAAGCGATACCCGCTCGGTGTCCGGGTCGTATTTCAATACGGTTACTTCAATCTCGTCGTTGACCTTGAACAGCTCAGAGGGATGTTGGGCGCGACCCCACGACATGTCGGTCACATGGAGCAACCCGTCGATACCCCCCAAATCAACGAAGGCGCCATAATCAGTGATGTTCTTGACGACACCGGACATCACCTTACCGTCGACCAGGTTAGCAAGTGTTTCCTTTTTCTTTTCCGCGTTCTCCTCTTCGAGAAGCACCTTCCGCGACAGCACGATGTTACCGCGCTTCTTGTTGACCTTAATGACCCGCATCCGGAGTTCCTGCCCCCTCATTGAGTCGAGGTTGCGCACGGGACGCACGTCAATCTGTGAACCTGGCAAGAAGGCACGCACGCCGATATCGACAGCCAGACCACCCTTAATTCTCTCAACGACGTGACCAATGACGACGGTTCGATCGGCGTATGCCTTTTCGATCTCGTCCCAGATCTTCATTTTCTCGGCCTTTTCGCGCGAGAGCACGATATGGCCATCACGGTCCTCGGTTCGTTCGAGCAACACGTCAACCGTGTCGCCGGGATTCAGGTTTGCTTTACCGTGTTCATCGAAGAACTCCGAGAGGGCGATGATGCCTTCCGACTTGTAGCCGACATCAACGAGGACTTCTGAATCGGAGACTCTCAGCACGGTGCCTTTGATAACCTCACCTTCGGTAAGGTTTCGGAAACTGCCCGCGTAAATTGCCAGGAGGCGAGCGTGCTCAGCCTCGTCGACAGCCTCGTCGTCGTGGTCAAGGAACTCTTGAGCCACCGCTGTCCCCTCGGTCGTCTCGACGTTAGCCACTTCATCTGCGTCTGTCATACGCAGCGGATCCTCCTTATTTTTCGTACGATACGCAAACGTGAGAGGCAAGCAACCCAAACTAGCCCACGCTAGTCACCACGGTCACGAACCTAAGATTTGCGGTAAGCACAAGACTATATGATACTTACAAGGAAGCCGTCAAATTTGAAAGGGAACCACTGATGGCGAAATCGCACGCTAAATCCAAGGCGGTATCCCGTCAGCCAGTAAAGCCGGTTACGAAACCCCGGAAGATCAAGAAGGCAGCCCCAACCAAGAAGACACATCAGTCTCGCACAGCGGTCCCGCGTAAGAAGGCGCGCAAGGCAAAGGTCAAAAAGACGGCTGCGACAGAAAAGAAACGCCCGTCTCGCATATCGGTCTCACGTAAGACGGCGCGTTCGAGGCAGAAGCCTGTGAAGAAGAAGGCAACAACTGCCAGGACAGCAACCGCTGAGAAAAATATGAAGACGAAGAAAAGGACATCCGTCACCACGCGTAGCGAAACAGGGTCCGTTCACCCGGTGCGCACCCGCACACGCCGCCGCAGAAAACATCCCAACCTCGAACGCCCACGCCGGATGTTGTCAGACATCGATCCGCCTACACAACCGGTAACAGACGAACCGACTCCACTAGTACAAACACCACCGGTGCTTGAGAGCGACCGGCCGAACACGAAAATGCGAGACACCCTTTTGCCAGCATCGACGCCATACTCCACCAAGATCGGCTCACTCACCGATCTGACTGATTTGATTGAGCGCATCCGATCTGAGGAAGACTAGCAGGCTGGGCTTACTGACAACAGCACGCCTTCACGGAAAGAGGATCACGTCTGAAAAGGCATAACGTAAGAGCAAGCCAGGCATTTGTATCTGCGGGGCATCAATTTCAGGCAGCATGCTTCATCCGTAAAGCAGTGATGAATCAGCAAGCACAGCAAGTTAGAAGTGTACGAGTATGGGACGCACACATTAACACTACAGTCGACGTTCCTAGTGTTGCGCTCTCTTTAGTTTTTCTCTGACGACCCCAAGCACGCGGCTCACAACGTCCTCGACAGCCACACCGGTTGTATCGATAAGGACCGCATCCGATGCCAGTGTGAGTGGTGACACCTCGCGAGTTCGGTCGATATGGTCTCGCGCCGCGATTGCACTCGCAACCTCAGCCAAATCTGAAACCTCTGAAAACCCATGGTCCGGATCCTTCGCTCGCCGGGCAGCTCGCTCGGAAGGAGCTGCATCCAAGTAAATCTTGACCATCGCATCAGGAAACACCACCGTCCCGATATCACGACCTTCCACCACCACGATACCCTTCTCTGCATATGCCCGCTGTTGGGCCACGAGAACCTCCCTGACCCGAGGTAAACGGGCAACGGTCGCAGCCGCCTTGTCCATTTCGCCCGTACGAATCGCAACGGTCACGTCGTGACCGTCAATAATCACGCGGGCCTCGTTGAGTACGAAGACAGCCCGAGCCGCCACGCCGGCCACCGCCTCGTCGTCATCAAATGCGTAGCCGTCTTGTTGAGTTCTCCAGGCAACGGCGCGATACATCGCTCCAGTATCCAGGTACCCACAGTCAAGTGTCTTAGCCACCGCCCGTGAGACGGTACCCTTACCGGCACCCGAGGGTCCGTCGATGGCGATCACGTTCGACTTATTAGTCATGAGACCGAACTACGTTGTCGGAGGGGTTCGGATGATTTTCTGGCCGCGTGGCGGAGTGACGCCACTTCCGAGGAGTCCAGCTCGCGGAACTGCCCTGGCTTCAGCGTCCGGAGCCGCAACGGTCCGAGCCGGATGCGCCGCAGGCGGCGGACTGGGTGACCGATGGCATCGAACATCCGCCGGACCTGACGGTTACGCCCCTCCTGTAGCACGATGTGCATCCGTGCTTCAGGGACGCGCAATCCCAAACGTCCAGCTAGCAGCCGCACGCGGACTGGCGCAGTCCTACATCCATCCAGTCGCAGACCCGATGCCAGACGGCGCAACATCTTGTCATTCGG
>Ga0310342_100001974_pt1 | contig 13007 bp, 9 predicted proteins | sample S15DNA20500_MG_FD_206155 | JGI IMG/M metagenome (GOLD analysis project Ga0310342, IMG submission 206155) | Marine microbial communities from station ALOHA, North Pacific Subtropical Gyre - S1503-DNA-20-500_MG | ecosystem: Environmental > Aquatic > Marine > Oceanic | place: Pacific Ocean: North... | reverse complement strand
GTCGGGATGGAGAGCCGGCGAGAGAGGACGATGAAGAACAATCCGTTCCTGCTGGACACCCAGCTGGAAGAAATAATCGTGAATGACCTGGTTGGCCGGTCGTGGCTGGAACGGTCAAGCGGCGGATCCGATCAGGGCCAAGGGCCAGGAGCATGAGGGCGGCCTCCAGGCTGTGAGAGTTGAAATGAATGTTGATCGAGTAGTCTCGCAGGGAATCGGTGACAGGATCGCCTCGCTGGTCGGCGGCCCGGCGGGCCGCCGGATGGCCCAGTGGAATGGACTGGTGCCGTTGATAGGCAGCTATGAGGAAGGCTACAAGGACCTGGATGACCGCCAGCTCCGCAAGGAGAGCCTGTCGCTGCGGTTCCGGGCTCGCAGCGGGGAGTCCCTTTCTGCCCTGCTCCCGGAAGCGTTCGGCCTGGTCCGGGAAACGGCTCGCCGGACGATCGGGCTGCGGCACTTCGATGTACAGCTGATCGGTGGTATCGCCCTTTTCCATGGAGCGATCGCAGAAATGGACACGGGAGAGGGGAAGACGCTGACGGCGACACTCCCTGTCTACCTGCGAGCCCTGATGGGACGGGGGGTCCACCTGGCGACGGTCAACGATTACCTGGCCGAACGGGATACCGAGGAAATGGGGCCAATCTATGAGAAACTGGGGCTCTCCGCCGGTGTAGTGCTTAGCCAGGATACGCCGGAGGCACGGCGGCGAGCCTATGATTGCGATATTACCTATGGCACGGCAAAGGAATTCGGCTTCGATTTTCTCCGTGACCGGCTCTTGTTGCGGCGGCTCGGCAGGGAGATGGATGATTTTCTTGGTGAGGGGAGTTCCCAGCGGTGGGATGCATCGGGAGACAAGCCGGTCCAGCGGGGAGCCTATTTTGCCCTTGTTGACGAGGCGGATAGCATCCTGATCGATGAGGCGCGCACCCCGTTGATTATTGGTTCCCTGGGGGAGGAGGCACGGGAACAGATGGTAGCGACCTACCAGTGGGCTGCCAGCCACGCCACGGCATTCGAGGAAGATGTCGATTTTGAATATGACCACGAAAAGCGAAAGGTCGAGCTGACCTACGAGGGGCGACATCGCATGCGGGCCCTGCCCCAGGATGAGCTGGTCTCGGAGGTCGGCCTTGTGGACCAGTACGAGTACACCGAGCGGGCGATCAAGGTGAAACGGGATTTTCATCTTGACCAGCAGTACGTGGTCCGGGACGGGGAAATCGTGATCGTCGACGAGTATACCGGTCGCATGGCAGAAGGTCGCAAATGGCGGGATGGTATCCATCAGGCGATCGAGGCAAAGCAGGAAGTGGAGATCACGGTCCCGACCGGACAGGCGGCCCGGATCACGGTCCAGGACCTTTTCCTGCGTTATGAGCACCTGGCCGGGATGACCGGGACGGCCCGCACGGCGGCGAGGGAATTTCGAAAGATCTACCGGCACCGTGTCTACCAGATACCAACCAACCGTCCACGGAATCGGTCCCGTCTGGCGGCGCGGGTCTATGCGACGACCGAGCAGAAGCTCAATGCAATTACCGAGGAGGTGAAGGAGCTTCATGAGGAGGGGCGGCCGGTCCTGATTGGAACCCGTACAATTGAAAAGTCAGAGCGACTCTCTGCATTGCTTGACAAGGCGGGGATTCCCCATGAGGTGCTCAATGCCCGCGAGATCGAACATGAGGCAGACATTGTTGCCGCGGCGGGGCAGCAGGGGAAAGTCACCGTGGCCACTAACATGGCGGGACGTGGAACCGATATCAAGCTCCAGGAGGGGATTGCCGAGAAAGGTGGCTTGCACGTGATCTGCACGGAATTACATGAGTCGGCCCGTATTGATCGGCAGTTGATTGGCCGCTGTGGTCGGCAGGGGGATCCGGGAAGCTACCGGCAGTTCATGGCAGTGGAGGATGAGATTCTGCAGGAGGGTTTCGGGCCGGATCGGGCGCAGCGGCTTCAGCAACAGACAGCGGAGGTGGGAGGAGAACTGGGGAACTTCCGGTCTGTTCTACGGGGGGCCCAGAAGAAAGTGGAAGGCAAGCACTTCAATGATCGCAATGTCCTTCTGCACCACGAACGGGAACGCAAGAAACTGCAAAAAGAGCTGGGCCAGGACCCGTACCTTGATACAGCTGAATAGCCATGCGGCGGGGGTGGCATTCGTGTTGCTCAAGGTCGGTTAGCCGTGTACTATTTCCGACGAAGAAAAGCTGTCGTGCGTGGATTGTGGGCCGAAAGGACGTGCTGCAGCGGGAAATGGCCTGCATGTGGGCATGGGGGTTCTGCGGCGGATGCCGCACCATGCCGGCATCCTTGAAAACTACTGGTTTGTGACCATGTCATCTGAACAACAAGCGGTCAATCACGAGGCAATCGAGCAGACGAAGCAGCAGATTCGTGCGCTGGTCGGCGAAATCGCCCAGCTGGTCAAGAGCGACCTTGCGGAAGAGGAGTTTTACGCCGCCTTCATGCAGCGGATTGTCTCGGCCCTGGCCGCGTCCGGAGGAGCGGTCTGGTTGCCAGGCGAAGGTGGGCAGCTCAAGGTCAGCTACCAGATTAACGTGCAGGGTGTCCTGCTGGACGAAAATGATGAGCAGGGTGCCAAGCACCAGCGTCTGCTGTCCTATGTGGCCCAGTCGGGTGAACCACAACTGGTGCCACCCCATTCGAGTTTTGGCGATGACGGCTCCGTGGCGAATCCTACGGACCACCTGCTGGTGGTTGCCCCGATGCAGGGTGACGAGAATGTTGAGGGGATCGTGGAGATCTTCCAGCGTCCAGACTCCCAGCCCGCCACCCAGCGAGGTTACCTGCGATTCCTGGTGCAGATGTGCGAGCTGGCGTCCGAGTGGGTCAAGTCACGCAAGCTCAAGCAATTTAGTGACCGGCACTCGCTCTGGGCCGAGGCAGACCAGTTTGCCCGCCTCATCCACCAGAACCTGGATCTGCGGGAAACGGCGTACACGATCGCCAACGAGGGGCGGCGGTTGATCGGTGCGGACCGGGTCACGGTGGCCGTCCGCCATGGTAACAAGTGCCGGGTGGAAGCGGTGAGTGGCCAGGATACGGTGGAGAACCGTTCCAACAGCGTGGCCCTGCTTGGAAAACTCGCCACGCGGGTGATGCAGGCCGGCGAGCCGTTACGGTACCACGGATCCACCGAGGACATGCCTCCGCAGATCGAGGAAGTCATCGACGCCTACGTCGATGAATCGTATGCCAAGTCAATCATTGTGCTTCCGCTTCGGCGTCCAGAGCGTCCGGAAGATGCCAACCCGGAGAATATTGAGCGGCAGTTCGAAAGCGGGGAGAACCAGGATGACTGTATTGGCGCCCTGATTATCGAGCAGATCGAGACCAACCTGCCGTCGGAGGTGCTCGAGCCTCGTGTCGACCTGGTCCACGAGCATAGCTGCCGGGCCGTCTCCAACGCTCTCACGCACAATAATATTTTCCTGATGCCTCTCTGGCGGGCTGTCGGCAGCAGCCGTGTCCTTGTCCAGGCCCGCACGCTTCCCAAGACAATCACGATCTCGGCGATCGTGCTGGCTGTCCTGGCCGTGCTCTGTTTTTACCCGGTCAATTTTTACGTGGAGTCACGAGGAGTTCTCCAGCCGGTGGTGCGGCGGCAGGTGTTTGTGAGAGCCAATGGAATCGTTGAGAAGTTTCACTGTGGTGACCAGGACGAGGTGGTTGCCGGGCAGTTACTGGTAACGCTTGTGGACCGTGACCTGCAAATTGAACAGCGACGGATCGATGGGGAATTCCAGGAGACCAGGGACCGCCTGGCGTCCGCACGGAGGACACAGTTCCAGTCAGGACTTTCTCCGGCGGATCGGATCCAGATCTCCGGCCAGATCCTGCAGCTGAACCAGCGCCTCGATACACTTCGACAGCAGCTTGTCATTGTCAAGGAGAAGGAACAGGACCTCGAGGTACGTAGCCCGATCGATGGGACGGTGGTGATGCAGTGGGAAGTGGAGAAGACACTGTTGAAAAGGCCAGTCTCTATCGGCCAGGCATTGATGGCCGTGGTGGATACCTCCCGGCAATGGGAACTGGAGCTTGCCATGCCGGAACGACGTATCGGGCACGTGAATCAGGCTCGCATGCGCAAGGAGGCCGGAGAAAAGGGGAGTGAGCATCTGCTCGATGTCCACTATGTTCTTGCCACCCATCCGGAGAATCGATTTTTGGGAATCACCAGCGGTGAGAACATCGGGACGGCAACGCGGGTGGAGGGAGAAGCGGGCCCGACAGTGCCGATTCGGGTGAAGATTGATGAAGAGAAATTAAGGGGCCAGCTGGCAGAGTTGAAGATCGAGCTCCGACCTGGTGCCACGGTGACTGCCGAGATCCACTGCGGACGTGTGTCGCTTGGTTACAGCTGGTTTCATGAGGCCGTTCAGTGGGTACAGCTTCACCTCCTCTTCTAGGAGGAGCACGAGATCATTGATAGCAAGGAGACTTTGATGCGAAACCTGGTCCTGATTGGCGTTGCGTGCCTGGCGATTGCGACGGTTGTTGCCGCCCAGAACAGTGCGGTGCCGGCTCCCGGTAACAGCCTTTCGGTGGAGCAGGTATCGCTCGACGATGTCGGAATCGTGGAAGGACATATCTCGCTGATCAATGATGTGGATGTCAGTGCCCAGGAACCCGGTGTTTTGACGACCTTGCATTTCCTGGAGGGAGAAACGGTCGAGAAAGGCCAGCTCCTGGCAGACCTGGATAACTCTGACGCCATGGTTCGTCTCGAGGAAGCGGGTTTGAACCACGAGGTGGCGATCAAGGAGGCGACCAACGATATCAATGTCAAGGCTTCCGACTCGGCTGCCAAGGTGGCGCAGGCCGAGGTGGAAGAATCCGAAGCGGTCAATGCTGAATCACCTGGCTCGATTCCCGCCACCAAGTTGCGACGGGAACGACTCACGGCAGAACGATCCATGTTACAGGTGGACGTGGCCAGGCTGGAATTTGATATTTCGGGGATTACCGCCAGGGTTCGTGGGCAACAGGTGAAGGCGGCGGAAAACAGCCTGGAGAGACGGTCCATTAAGGCACCGCTGGCAGGCGTCATTGAACGGCGTTACAAGGAGATTGGTGAGTGGGTCGCTCTGGGAGAACCGATCTGCCAGGTCGTCCGCATGGACCGGCTCCGCGTGGAAGGATTCCTCTCCTCTCGTGACCATCCACCCGTGCTCGTGCTTGGCCGGCCGGTGACGGTGCGGCTCAAGGACAAGCAACTCTCTGCCAAGCTGGAGAAACTGGTCAACCGGAAGCTCGAGTTCAGCGGCAAAATCAGTTTTGTCAGCAACCTCATCCAGGCTGGCGGCGAATACCAGGTCTGGGCAGATATCGACAACGTGGCGATCGGTTCCCAGTGGATCCTGCGGCCCGGGACGCCGGTGGAACTGGTAGTCCAGTTCGATAATGGCACCTGATCTTGGTTGTCGGAGAATAAAGGAGATCTGCCTGGCCCCTCCGGTGGCAGAGGCAGGGAAGAGTTCATGTCGACACTCGCCGATAGCCTGGTCAGTAGTTCCTCCCGGCCGCTCTCCTTGCGGATGCGCCCCGATCTCTCCTTTCGTCGACACCAGTACCAGGGACGGGCCTACTGGGTGGTCAAGGAACCGATCGGGCTGAATTACTATCGTTTTCATGAGGAGGAATTTGCCATCCTCAACATGCTTGACGGGCAGGCAAGCATGGAGGATATCAAGGAACGTTTTGAGCGGGAATTCACGCCACAAAAAATCGGCTTCCAGGATCTCCATCATTTCGTCGGCCAGCTTCACCGCAGTGGCCTGGTGCTCTCCAGTGCCAGTGGCCAGGGGCGGCAACTCAAGATTCGTCGCGACAAGAAGCGGAGCAAGGAGTTCTGGGGGAAGTTCACCAATATCTTTGCCGTCCGCTGGCGAGGTATCGACCCGGAGTGGATCCTTACCAAGATATACCCCGTCACCGGCTGGTTTTTTCACCGTGGCATGGTTCTGCTAATTAGCATGCTGGCGGCTGCAGCCCTGCTGCTGGTGATCGTGCAGTTTGATGTTTTCCGTTCCCGCCTGCCGACCTTTCACCAGTTCTTTGGAGCCCATAACTGGCTCTACCTGGGTGTGACCATGGCCTTGGTCAAGGTGCTTCATGAATTCGGCCACGGATTGAGTTGCAAGCGGTTTGGTGGCGAATGCCACGAGATGGGTTTCATGCTGCTGGTGTTCACTCCTGCGCTTTACTGCAATGTCTCCGATTCCTGGATGTTGCCGAATAAGTGGCACCGGGTCGCGATCGGTGCGGCAGGGATGTACGTGGAGATGTTCATCGCCTCGATCTGCACCTTTGTCTGGTGGTTTAGTGAACCGGGAATGTTGAACCAGATTTGCCTGCGACTGATGTTTATCTGTTCGGTCAGCACGTTGCTGTTTAACGGGAACCCACTGCTCCGGTTTGACGGGTACTACATCCTCATGGATATCACCGAGATCCCCAACCTGCGGCAGAAAGCCACGGAGATACTCAAGCGTTTCGTGGTCCAGCTTTGCCTTGGGATCGAGCAGCAGGAGAGCCCCTTCCTGCCCCAGCGGAACCATTTTTTCTTTGGACTTTACACGGTTGCCGCAGTGCTCTACCGCTGGTTCATTGTTTTCTCTATCTTCATGTTCCTGAACATGGTCCTGGAGCCATATGGACTGAAGATTCTCGGCCAGTTGCTGGGATTGATGGGTGTCTTTGGGTTGGTCGTCCAACCGCTCTGGCAACTGGGCAAGTTTTTTTATACCCCCGGGAGGACGCAGAAAGTGAAAAAACACCGCGTGGCAGCTTCCCTGGGTGTGGTGACGGTGCTGGTCCTGCTGATCGCACTGGTGCCATTACCATACGATGTCGACTGCGCTGTTCGGATTGTCCCGCGAGACGCGGATCGAACGGTCGAGGGTGCGGATCCACGCCCCCGCTCTGCCGCAATCTACGCGTCGATTCCAAGCAGGCTGGAAAAATGCCTGGTCGTGCCTGGTCAGCAGGTCAAGGCGGGGCAGCTTATCGCCCAGCTTGAGAGTCCGGATGAAAGGATCAAGGAGATCGAACTGGATGGTCTCCTGCGGGAGGCGGAGGCCCGGCTGCAGACGCTGCAGCAGCAACGGAGCGTGGATCCGCAGGCGGGCGAGCAGATCATGCAGGTCAGGGATTCGATTGCATCGCTCCAGAAACAGTTGGTCGAGCAACATCGCAAGGTGGAGCTGCTATCGGTGATGGCACCGATGGATGGTGTGGTTCTTCCTGCCCCGTTCCGTTCTGGCGGAAGGGGGGGGGCCAACCGGCAGTTACCCGGCTGGCAGGGGACGCTCCTGGAACCGGAAAACCAGGGGGCCTTCCTGGCGGCGGATGATGTCATCTGCCTGGTGGCGAGTGTCCAGAGAGAGTCGGGGGGCGGTCGGCACGGCCGTGTCATGATCGATGCAGAGCTGGTCATCGACCAGGCAGATATCGAGTTGATCGAGGTTGGCGACGAGGTTGAGATCCGCCTTGAATCCTACCCCTGGAAGACGTACACCAGCGAGATTTCCAGTATCGCCCTGACCAACCTGACCGAGAGCCCGATCAACCTGTCGAGCCAGGCCGGCGGCCAGCTGGGCACCCAGGTAGATAACTCCGGTGGCGTGGCACCGATCAGTACCTCCTACCATGCCCGTGCCCATCTGCTTGACGAAAATGGTGAATTCAATCAAATTGACCTGCGCGGAAAAGCCCGGATCGCCACGGAATGGAAATCCCTGGGGTGGCGGCTTTACCGTTTTGCAGCACGCACGTTTCGTTTCCAGATGTAATTCTGGAGAGGAGTTTTTGACGCACCGGTTTGAGGGTTCTTTGGGCACGCGGGCCGGATTGTATTTTGAATGTTTTTTTACGAATGGATGGAATGAAGCATGGCGAAAAAACCTGATAACCCCGATGCCGAACCCCAGGCAGAAGAGACTACTGACGAGGGTGCGGAAGACCAGGCAACCGAGCAGCCCGAGGCTGCTGCCCCGCCCGCCGGCCCCGCGCCGCAGCAGGTACAGGTGCAGGTCGATGATAGCGGGGCACTCTGTTGCTACTCGAACTTCTGTCGCGTGACCGGTTCCCCCGAGGAACTGATTATCGATTTTGGGCTCAATCCCCAGCCGACCGGTGTCCCCCAGAATCCGATCCAGGTCAGCCAGCGGATCGTGGTGAATTTTTATACTGCCAAGAGATTGCTGGCCGCCCTTTCCATGTCCGTGCAAAGGCACGAACAGGTGTTCGGCGTGCTCGAGACCGATGTCAGCAAGCGTGTGAATACGCAAAACTAAAACGCGGTCAACCTAGCGTGTCAACGGCCGGGGGTCGCTCACATGACCTGCCGGCCGTTGGTGTGCGCCGGCCTGGCCCCGGTCGCCGAGGTCGTTGCGGGCCCTGTCGGCCAGTTTCTGGATCCGGGCGACAACCTGCGGGTGATCCCCCGCGAGATTGACCGACTCGGCAATGTCCTCGTCCAGGTTGTAGAGCCGTGCCGGGATCTCCCGCGCGGGCGTGTTGCCACGCTTCGGTGCCGTGCGGGCCAGGTGAAGCTTCCAGGGGCCATGCCGGACCGCCTGGAGTTGGTCGCGGAAGTAGTAATAAAATGCCTCGTGCGGCGTTGCTGCCCGCCGCTTCTGAAACAGGATCGGAGAGATGTCGTGGCCGTCAATCACCCGGTCCGCCGGCGGTTCGGTGCCGGCCATGGCTGCCAGGGTGGGGAGGATGTCGAGCGTGGCAGCCAGTTCGTCCGACTCGCTGCCGGCATGGATCGTCCCGGGCCAGCGAACCACGAAGGGCACGCGCATGCCACCCTCCATGGTGCTCCCCTTGAAGCCGGAGAGAGGCTTGTTCGAGCCTCCCCAGGCCCGTGCGGCACCGTTATCGGAGGTGAAGATGACCATCGTCTGGCGATCGATCCCGGCACGGTTGACCGCGTCGAGGATCTTCCCGGTCGACCAGTCAATCTCCTCGACCGCATCCCCGTAACCCCCGTTGGCCGATTTTCCGGCAAAGGCCTCGGAGGCGGCGACCGGGTTGTGGGGCATGGTGTGGGGGAGGTAAAGGAAAAATGGCTGGTCCTTGTGGCTTTCGATAAAGGCGACCGCCTGCTCGGTGTATCGGCGGGTGATCTGCGCCTGGTCCGGCTCGGTCTCGATCACCTCCTCGTCCTTGAGCAGTGGCAATGGTGGATAATTACGGTTCCTGTTACCGGTTCCCATGTCGTTGGAGTAGGGGATGCCGAAATACTGGTCAAACCCCTGCCGGGTGGGAAGAAATGGAGGCTGGTCACCAAGGTGCCACTTTCCGACGATGGCGGTGGCGTAGCCACGGGCCTTGAGTACCTCGGCCACGGTGATCTCGTCCGGGTTGAGACCCTTGAGGCCAACCGGGAACAGAACCCAGCCGCCGCGGGCATCCTCGTGCATGTTCACGCGTCGCGGATAACAGCCGGTCATCAGGCTACTGCGGCTTGGGGTGCAGACACCACAGGTGGAATAGAAACTCGTCAGCCGCATCCCCTCGCGAGCCATCCGGTCAATGTGAGGTGTACGGTGTTTCTCGGATCCAAAGCAGCCAATGTCCCCGTAACCGAGGTCGTCGCAGAAAATGACGATGTAATTCGGTGGCCGTGGCGCGGCCTGGGAGGTCGCCAGCGAGGCCGTCAGCAGGAGCACCGATAACAGGAAGGTATGAAGAAAACGCATTTCCGGGGGTTCCTTGGGTCAGGTGTATTCAGAATCAGGAAATACCTAGTCGCTTTTTACTCTGCCGGGCTGCCGGTTCTCGCTCCCCTTCTGCTTCGTCAGAGAGTCTCCCAGTTCCTTGCGGATGCGGTCACCGTACTCGGCAAGTTCCTTGACCACCCCGGGAAAGCGGCTGGCCAGGTCCTCTTTCTCACCGATATCCATCTCCAGGTGGTAAAGCTCCAGTCCAGTTTTCAGCTGCTTGTAGGGACCGGGCGTGCCTCCGCTGCCGGGCTCGCCCTCGAGTGACCGGTAAGGGTGGGGGAAATGGAGCTTCCAGGGGCCGCGGCGGACGGCGTGCAGGGCGTTACCCCAGTAAAAGTAGTAGGCGTCATGGGGGGTGCGGGCGGCCGGTTTTCGCTGCATCAGCGGCCAGATGCTCTTTCCATCGATCTTGTTGGGAGGTAACTCGCAGCCGGTGATCTCGGCCAGCGTGGGGAGGATGTCAATGGTGGCGGCAATCTCGCCGCACAGGCTGCCGGCAGGAATCCTGCCCGGCCAGCGGATCACGCAGGGCTCTCGCATGCCCCCTTCCCAGGCGGTCCCCTTCCCCTCCCGAAGTGGTCCGGCACTACCGGCATGATCCCCGTAGGAGAGCCAGGGGCCGTTGTCGGAGGTGAAGATCACCAGTGTGCGGTCGGCAATCTGGTGACGCTCCAGGGCGTCAAGCACCTGGCCGACCGACCAGTCAATTTCCGAGATCACATCCCCGTAGATCCCGTTGTCCGATTTTCCCTTGTACTTGTCGGAAACGAACAGCGGGACATGAGGCATGCTGTGGGCCAGTTCGAGGAAAAAAGGCTGCTCGTGATGCTGGTCGATGAACTTGACCGCCCGCTCGGTGTACCAGGTGGTGAGCTGCGTCTGGTCCGGGTTGTGTGCGATCACCTTGTTTCCGTCGATCAGCGGGAGCGGGGGGTAACGGTCCCCGGCCGTGGGATGAAAGGGCCACATGTCGTTGGAGTAAGGAAGGCCAAAGTAATCATCAAAACCATGTTGCATCGGCAGGAACTGGTGCTGGTAACCGAGGTGCCACTTGCCGTAGATCGCCGTGGCATAACCCTTCTGCTTGAGCATCTGCGGGATGATCACCTCGCTATCACTGATGCCATGGGTGCTGCGGTGGCTGGGCGCCCCCAGCATGCCCAGGCGGTTTGGATAACACCCGGTCAGCAGCCCCGCCCGGGAGGCGCCGCAGACCGACTGGGCGACATAAAAACTGGTGAAACGCATCCCCTCCGATGCCATCTTATCGATCCGGGGAGTGGTGAAGCCGCTGGCCCCAAAACAACCCAGGTCGGCAAAGCCCTGGTCGTCCGCGAAGATGATGACGATATTTGGAAGTGGATCCTGGGCTCTCAGTGGACCGGGAAGGATCAGAGCCAGCAGGCCAAGCAGGATCGTATGTGGACCGAGGCGTCCGTGGGTTTCTGTTTTCACGCCGGGAACTTCCGGAAAGGAACAAGGTTGCCGGGCCGCTGCTCGTGAGCAGGCCCGTCACCAATATGCAGGCTCCATGGCAACGCGTCAAACAGGGGTGGCCGCCAGTTGGCCGAGCATCGCGTCCATCTCCGCAGCCCGGACAGGCCAGTCAAAGCGTTCGGTGGATTCTCGAAGTGAGAGCAGACAGGGGTCCAGAGGAGAGGGGACGCTGGCAGCGAGTTGACCCAGTCGGTGTGCCAGGTCGGCCGGGCTGCCATCATAGAAGAACTGTTCCCGCTGGGGGTGTTCCTCAAGCTGGAGGACGTCCGGATAGGCCAGGTTGCGGGGAACAAGCGGGGAGGCTCCCGCGGCGATTGCCTCCACCACCGAGATGCCAAAGAACTCGTGACGGGCGGTGGAGACAAAAACGTCGGTCTGCTGCAGGGCCTTGAGATACTGCTGGTGGGATTCAAGATATCCCCATTGGTCGACGTGCGTGGAGAATTCCTGCTGCATCTGTTGGAAGGTATCAGGAGTCTGGCGAAAAGACTGGCCCAGCACCGAGAGCCGGAAATCCACTCCGGCGGCAGCGAGCTGCTGGAGTGCCTGGTGGAGGATCTCGGGGGCCTTGTCATGTTCCCAGCGGGCCGCCCAGGTGATCCGCAGGGGGCCCGCTGCCCGGGGCTCCTGGCTGGCAGGTGGCAGGCTGATCCCGGGAGACTGGATGGTCGCCTTGGGGCGAATCGTCTCCACTAGCCCGGTCGGCTGGTGGTCCGGCATCTGCTCAAGGAAGGATGCCAGGGCGGAGAGAAAATCATCCTGGTGGTAGCTGCTGTTAAACCAGACCTGGTCGGCGGCCAACGCGGTCGTAAAATTGGTGAAGGCAAAGTGGTAGTCCCACTCGCGCGGTTCCTGGGCCGGGTAAGTGAGCTGGTTCTCGTGGAAGTAAGCGACCGCCGGCAGGGACTGGAGCGAGGGGGGCGCGAGGCCGCGAAATTCTGCCAGGTTGAGCATGTCGCTGGCAAAGAGGACGTCCCACTGCTCTCCTGTTTCTGCTCGCCTGGCCAGGTCGGCGGCCATCGTGATGGCGGCGTGCCGCATCCGCCACTTCCAGTGAAAGGGAGGGAGCGTGATCAGGGTGAACTCGTGGCGGCTGTGGGCGACCCAGCCGTCGAGAAAGGCCTGGTGACTGCCGCCGTAGTAGGGTTCCAGGGCAAGTATCCGCAGCGTCATGGCCCTCCCAGGCTAGTGGTCGTGGTCGTGATTCTCGAACGTGCCACGGAACAAGCTGCCGTCGATAACCACACGGACCTGTGCATCCACCCCGGAACCGGCCTGCTTGAGAGCGGTCAACAGGTTCGGATTGGTTATTTTGAACCGGGAGGCCCTGGGAGGATCCGCCTGGTCCTGGTTGTCGGCCGCCAGTTCGTGGGTCTGGGTTTCATCACGGATGGTGGTGGCAATCGTGATCAGTTCTGCCTCCGTGGCCACGTCCTGCTTGATATCTGCGTCCAGCAGGTAGATCACGATTTCACCACTCTTGTCATCGTGAGTCCACTCGGCATGGTACTTTTCGTCGCCAAGTACCAGGACATGGCCGCCATGGGGCCCCAGGGCGCCATGGTCATGATCGTGCTCGTCCTCAGGGTGCTGGCTCTCCCCCGGGCCGGATGGCGGGGGGGAAGGGGATTGCTGGCAGCCAACGACAAGGAACAGGACCAGTATTGAAATCAAGCTGGGGTGTACGTTCATGATTGGCGGATCTGTCCTGCAAGAGGAAGAGCTGTTGGCAGCGAGGTT
>Ga0310342_100001973_pt1 | contig 13009 bp, 10 predicted proteins | sample S15DNA20500_MG_FD_206155 | JGI IMG/M metagenome (GOLD analysis project Ga0310342, IMG submission 206155) | Marine microbial communities from station ALOHA, North Pacific Subtropical Gyre - S1503-DNA-20-500_MG | ecosystem: Environmental > Aquatic > Marine > Oceanic | place: Pacific Ocean: North... | reverse complement strand
CAAGAGCCTATCGAAGGCCTGCCAGCCAGAAAACGACCGGTTTGCATAATGAATAAGGCTGGTTCATGGTTAAAGTGGGTTGTAAACATTGATCGGATTAAACTGATATCATCAACTTGTTTTGCCAGACACGGCATGAGTTCTGAAATTTCCATTCCTGATTGTCCATGCTTAGCAAATGTAAATGGGGAGGGCATCATTCCTCCAGCCTGTTCAATGAATTCAATATCGTTGGCTAGTTCTCGGCTTGGTGGCTGGCCACTATATTTTCTTAAGAGCGGCTTAGGGTCAAACAAGTCCAGTTGACTAGGTCCCCCATTCATAAAAAGATGGATTACAGCTTTAGCCTTGGAGTCAAAATGGGGTTGGACCGGTCTTAGATCATATTCTTTGAGGGTACCTATTTTTAGAGAATTAGGGTTAGATAATAAAAGATCACTTCCAAGTAGTTGTGCCAGAGCAGTCCCGCATAAACCGTCCCCTATTCGAGAGAAAAAGTTCCGACGTGAGAGTGATGATTGCTTCATTTTAGAATGGATCATTTCAAGTTCAGATCTAGATTGCATGCCGTTATCCCTTAGTCAATGTAAATAAACTCTGCCGAGTTTAAAATAGCATGACAAAAAGTGGTCAAGGCTAGCCACTGAGCTTTTGTTCGCTTGGGCTCAGCCAGAGACTCCTGCTCCAATTTTTCCATCCAGTGTTCAGTCAAACTTCTAATTTCTTTGATTCCCTGTCTTGTTTCCAGTAACGAAGGCGGTCGAGAAAGAGCTGTCAAGTAAACCTGATAAACCTGTTTTTCCACATCCTGATAAACCTTATCCATTATCCGACCTGCAAAATATTGAGAGTTTTCTCGGACCATCTTACTATTCCAGAGCTGAAGAGCTTGAGACGATACAGTTGACTGTGAACGTTTTAAACAGTTTGGATTTAGTTGGGGAGCATCAAAAGTCTGGAGCATTGTTAAAATCATAGAACGGCGTTGCAACATGTAGATACTGCGCCGACAGCCCCCTGATAAACATTCGCTCACCACTTCACCGCCCGCCTGCACTTTAACTTGGTCAGCTGGACCGAAAGGAGTCGAATTAAGTCGTTGTGCAACCTTCAAAATTGAATCACGAATAACATCAGCTTCTAACCGTCTCATAGGAAACCGAGATAATAGAATATTTTCCAGATCGGCTGAATGGCTGTTAGGATTGAATCTAGATCTCTGTCGGTAAGCTGACGAAGTCATAATCAGCTTATGAATTGCTTTGAGGCTCCAGTTATGTCTGACAAGCTCAGTGGCCAACCAATCTAAAAGCTCTGGATGAGAGGGTTTATCTCCAGTTAGACCAAAGTTACCTGGGGTAGATACCAATCCTCTTCCAAAATGGTGTTGCCAAATTCGATTAACTATAACACGGGCTGTTAAAGGGTGATTTGGTTGTATGAGCCATTGGGCTAGGGCCAATCTTCTTCCACTGGTGTCGGTGGTCCAATCAGGTTTGTTGACTTGATAGGGTCTAATACCATTGCTTAACACTGACAACACACCAGGTTGGACAGGTAATTCAGGACTAAGAGCTTGTCCTCGCTTTAAAATGTAGGTTGGTGTCGGCTCCCCACCCATATCGAATAAAGCTCGAATTGCTGGAATTCGTTTAACTTGTTTCTGAGCTGTTTTGATAGTCTCTTGGATTTTGGCTGCTTCAGATTGATAATCCTCAAACCGCTCTTCTAACTCTTTTTTTTCGACTTTCAGAATTTCTTTAAATTTTTCTACTAAATATTGCTGAACGGTATTGCGTTCTTTAGCCTTAAGTTTAAAAGCCTTATCAACATCCTTGCTTACACCTTTAGGCAACTTGTCTAATTTCTCTTGAAAAAGGAGCTTACGGAATGATTTTTCCTTGTCGCCCAACTGATTTTTCAGTAACTGAATACGCTTACGGATAGGATCATTATGGGCTTTAACTTGCAGTATTTCTTCTTTCGGAACCATTGCTAAGGATCGCTGAGGATAAGCTCCATCTTTGTTAGTTGGAACATCTCTAATATTAGGAACGAACCAGTCATAAGGATCATAGGCACTCTGAAAGATAGCGCTAAATCGATAGTAATCCTGCTGGGAAATGGGATCATATTTATGGTTGTGGCACTGGGCACAAGCTACCGTAAGACCCATTACTGCAGAACTGAAAATTTCAACTTGGTTGGCTAATACGTCAAATCGTTCAGCTATTGAGTTGTTAGAGTATTCATGAGTCCCATCAGGGCCCATTCTGAGAAACCCTGTTGCTAAAAGATGATCTATTTGTTTTGGGGATAGATTGTTGGTTGTTTTATAGTCGAAGAGTTCATCCCCAGCGATTTGTTCCAGTAAAAATTGATCGTAAGGTTTGTCACTGTTTAAGGAACGGATGACATAGTCACGGTATCGATAAGCATGAGGACGGATTAAATCAGCATCAATGATCCCCTCTGAATCTGAATAGCCTGTTGCATCAAGCCAATACCTTGACCAACGTTCACCATACCGTGGTGATGATAAAAGGCGATCGATCAGACGTTCATATGCCATAGGATTGGTAAGTTTTAGAAAGGTTTCAACGTCCTCAGGTGAAGGAGGCAGACCAACCAGATCTAAATAAGCTCGCCGTATCAGAACCTCGGGATTGGACTGGGGTGAGAAACTCATTCCTACGGATTCCAGCTCTTTAAGTAGGAACGAATCAACTGGGTTATATACGAGTGACTCGTCTAATACTCTTGGAGGTAGGGGACGTTTAGGAGGTTGGAAAGACCAAAAGTCTCTATTTTTATCAGGTATCAGTGAATTAGCATTATTTTCAGTCGCCATCCTTTCAGGACTATCCTCTGGGGCGCCGGATGCTATCCAGCGACGGATCCTCATAAGTTCTTCTGTAGTAACCGGACGAATTGTATATGCGGCCTGAGATTCTGGAGGTGGCATTTCCCCGGAAATAATTCTTTGGAGAAGTAGACTTTTTTCTGGATTCCCTTGGACAATGGCAGGTCCTGATATTCCTCCTTTTAGTAGACTAGTACGGGTACGCACATCGAGACCGCCTTCCTGTTTTCGTCGACCGTGGCAGGCCGCACAACGCCTATGGAGAATAGAAGGCATCACATCGATTTCAGTTATTTTTTCCTCAGGCCTAGATACTTGATCTGATATTGACGTTTTTTGATCAATCCATTGACCAATGAGGTGAATTTGTGAATCGCTGAGCTGATTACCATCTAGAGGCATAGAGCCAGAATGGATTGCTTGGAAGAGAGGGCTTTCCTGAGATGAACCCCAAACAACGACGAAGCCAGAATCTCCTCCCTTCAAAATATTTTCTATTGTTGTTAGGCGAAGCCCACTTTGCGGTGAATTTTCACCATGACATGCTAAACATTTAGTTTTGAGGATTGGGAGGATTTGTTTATGAAAGTCAATCTGCTTGACTGGTTCTTCTTGAAGGGCAGAAGAACTAAAGCTAATGGAGTGAAAAAGAATTAAACAGGTAGAGAGGATAAAAAACCTACAGAGTAGCAGCATCATGATCCCTGATTTACTATGTGGTTTTACTTTTAAATTCCATATTGAAAATGGCGTTATGCTCGGATTGGAATTGCTGGTGTTATTTCCCATTTTGCACCAATTCGAATCTTTCACAACATTCGGTTCTAATGTTAGGTTTACCTTAAATAGGCTTAGCCATAGTCCAAATTTTTATAGGCTGTGTCAAGTTTTCTTAAATAAAGTTAAGCAGTAATTCTAACGAATATTTCAATTTGGCAACTGAGACTATCTTTGAGAAATATAAAGAATCGGTGTGTAGAATTCTTAGGGAAAATTACAAACGAACTCAAGAAATTATTTTTTGTTTGCAACTAAATCTTCATAACTCGACTCTTACTTAGAAATAACAAAATAAATTCCAAAGTGAGGGAGACCATGAAAACCAAACAAGTGGGACTAATATCGGTGACGATTCTTTTCGGTTCAACACTTTTACTGGTGGCAGTGGAAAAAATCATCGTGGGGCCTTCTGCCAAAGGAGCTATTGATATCGAAGCATCGGTTGAAGACAATCTTCTTAAAATTACCAAGAGGCTTAACCGTGAAATTGAAAACTTGCTGGTGGCAGTGGAAAAATCGGATTTTACTGAGAAATTATTTTTGGGTTTTGAGAAGAGTAATGGGGTTCCAGACAGTATGAGCACGATCAATAAACGTTTTAGGCAGGGAAGCCAGGAAGGTGAAATTGGTCGGAGGAAAAGACCTAAAATAGGTAATAGGAAAATAGGGAAAAATTATTTTGGTTATTGATTTTACATTTTTAGATGGAGCTATTTATGGAAATTCTGGACATCAAACTAGGTTTATGGAAAATTATAGATACCGATGTTTGTAGTTTTGTGAAAAACCATCTGGGATTAATCTTGGCGTTAATACTATGGCTGATGTTAGAAGTAGTATTTCAACTTCATCTCCTTTCATTATTTGGAAATACATAAGGTCATAATCAAGTCAGAAAGAGAAACTATGAGAGGCATTAACTATATCCTAATACCACTCCTAATGTTTATTGGGTGTGGCAGTATGTTTGGGAAGGAACCTAAGGGTGACGATCACTCTCTGGGTCAGGATGAATACCACTTACTAGCTACCTCAAGAACCAGCACCATGGAAAAAGAAATGAATCAGGCTGTTAAGGAAGGCTTTAGTTTCAAAGCAGTCATGGGTGGGAATACTTTCTTTGGTGACAATGAAATGGTCGTACTCATGTCGAGGCACAACAAAAGTGTTCAATTTGAATACTTGGTACTAGCCACAAATAAGACTTCTACGATGGAAAAGGAAATGCGAGGGGCAGGGAAAAAAAAATTCAAGTACAAAGGGCAAACAGTTTTTGAAACAAGGTTTGGCGGGCAAGAGATTGTAGTTATTATGGAGCGGGACTCCAGCATGCCTGGCCCTGGCTATGATTATAAGCTTCTAGCAACAAAAAAAACCTCCACCATGCTTAAGGAAATTAATCTGGAAGCAGCAAAAGGGTTTAAGTTGGTTGGACTTACCGTTGGCAATACTACTTTTGGCGACGAGGAAGTAGTTACAATTATGGAAAGATCTTTAGCTGGAAAGTTCTAAAAAACCGGAATAGGTAACTAACTTTTTAGAAGTATGAAACGATTGAATAATACCCTTAGATCAACCATTCACCAATCCTTTCCAACAAGAACCTAACCATCTGTAGGATAGCCTTAAAAAAATTCTAAAAGATTTATTAAGTGCGGGATCCCCTTATTACAATTCCTTGTCAACGATTCATTGAGAGTTGTAAAATTACTTGGTTGTTTTCCTACTCACATTTTAATTTCTTAGGTTTAGTATAGAAGAGTCCTGATTTCCAAATTATAGGTTTAAAAAGGAGAGATGATGCATCGAAGTTTAACAAATATGTTTATTTGTATAGGAGTTTTATCCCTCTTTATTGGAGCCTGTAATTCTACCGACAAAGGAACTGCTAAACTTGTAGCTGGTCAAAGTCAAGCCATTGCCCGTGGTGCTGCTTGGGGGACTGTCAATCAGCTTTCAGATGATTCAGTTGGAATGGTTATCCAAAAGGCCCGGTTAGTGGATGGTACTGAAGGAGTCAATGTTTGTATGCAATGGCTTCGGTCAACTGATGGAGGTCGAACATGGTTAGATCCTGTACTCATGGGTGAACGAAGAGGATCTGATGGTAAACTTTTTGAAAGGCAGGAGGACGGAGGATATATTATTTTCCAAGAACGGAATCAGGCTGTGGGTCAATTACCTAGTGGTCGTATTGTTGCTGCTTGGGCCCAGTTGAACTACCACTATGGTCCTGATGGAAAGGAGCGTAATGCTCCTGGAATGGATTGGATTAATCCATGCCAGGGTATGGTTGTTACTTGGTCTGATGATATGGGCCAAACTTGGTCTACTATGAGGCCAATGGACGTAGGTCCTTTTTTGGGTCCTTTTCTTGGAAGGCAAAATGGAGTTTCACCGCATTGGCGGATTCTTTCTCTTCAAGATGGAACCGCCCTAATGTCACTATATGGTAATTACAATCCAGAGTATAAAGGAAAGCTTATGATTCCTGAGGGAACTCAGTCGATGTCGGCTGTAATTCGGTCAACTGATGAGGGAGTTACTTGGGGAGATCTTTCTCTGATTATGCATAAGTCAGGCCGGCTTATGTACGAGGAAACAACTCTAGTTCAACTTGACGAAAACCGTTTGTTAGCCCATGTTCGTACACCGAGGCATGATACGGATCAGTACCAATCTGCAGATGCGGGGCGCACATGGACAGGTCCTCAAACGGTGACTCAACCACAGCAACATCCTGCTGGGGCTATTCGCCTTCAAAGTGGGAACCTCCTTTTAACTTGGGGAAATCGTCGTGCCCCTTATGGAGCTATGGCCATGCTCAGTCGGGATGAAGGAAAAACTTGGGATTATGATCATCGTGTTTCGATTGGATGGAAGGGGTTTGGGAAAAATTGTGGTTATGCCAATGGGGTGCAATTAGCTGATGGTACTATTAAGGTGACCTACTATGTCATGCCTGAGACTAAGGATTATCATCAGCTTTGGAACCAGAGTATTGTTTACCTGGTAAGCTTTAGTGAAAAGCAATTCTCAAAAGCAGCTGGCTACTCAAAAATGCAGTAAAATGCCCCTATGATTTGTTGGGGGAGAAATTTTATTTATAAAGTGTTTTCAATTGATCTAACGCTGCCCTAAGCGATCAGACAATGAAAAAATTATTACTGTCAGTGGCAACAATTCTTTTTGCCGTTGTGTCAAGTGTCAGCCTCAGGGGCTTTATTTATGGCGGCGAACAGGGCGATCCTGAGGGTTATATATTTCTGTTCAGTTTAATATGTGCTGTGTTAGCTATCTATAGTCTCTGGAGACTTACTGATCGATAGCAGACAATGACTGCCTTGCAATGATTAACCCAGTTCAAATTAATTTAAACACGCAGTTGGTTCCTACAAACATTAATCAAGGGTTTACTCTTTAGCATAAATTAGATACCAGCCAACACTAGGATTAACAAACCAATGTTTTTAAACCAAGGAGAATTCAATGATTGATCGACGCGCATTTCTTAGTGCACTTGGAAGTGGAGTAGCTGCAAGCTCTTTAGGGTGTGGCTTTTTGAAAAAGGGTAGGTCAGAGAAAAGAAAAAAAATTGCTGTCATTGCTACAGAATGGCGTAACTGGTCCCATGTCTGGCATACCAGTGAACGGTTCCTGGTTGGCTATCCTGTGGAAGGACAGTGGTATCACTCTCCAATTGAACTGGCCTCAGTATATATGGATCAGTTTCCCGAGAATGATCTAAGCCGTAGTCGATCAAAAGAGTTCGGTTTTCCAATTTATCCAACCATTGCTGAAACCTTGCGTTGTGGTGGTGATAAGCTGGCGGTAGATGGGGTTCTTCTGATAGGTGAACACGGCAATTACCCCAACAATGAAATAGGCCAGAAGCTTTATCCACGCTATGAGTTTTTTAAAGAAACAGTAGAGGTTTTTAAACAGGATGGCCGCAGTGTTCCTGTTTTTAATGATAAGCACTTATCGTGGAAATGGGAATGGGCAAAAGAGATGGTAGATACTGCTCGCTCTATGGGATTTCCTTTTCTGGCGGGTTCCTCTTTACCCCTGACTTGGAGATTGCCTTCTGTTGAGATGCCTTATGGAGCTGAGGTTGAAGAAGTAATGTGTATTGCAGAAGGTGGCATTGACAGTTATGACATCCATGCTTTGGAAACGATTCAATGTATGTCTGAACGCAGAAAAGGTGGTGAAACAGGGGTGTCGTGGCTACAGGCTATGCAGGGTGAATCAGTATGGAAAGCAATGGAAAAAGGATCATTTGACAAAGGGGGTTGGGATCCCCAGCTTTTCCATTCCTGTTTGACCCGAAGTCATACACTGACCCAGTTTGAAATGGTGAACCATCGTTATCCAAAAAAGAAACACATGCGTCAGTGGGTTGAAAACCCCATTGTTTATCGTTTTCAGCATAACGATGGTTTGAAAGTTACAATGCTATTAATGAATGGTTTGGTTAAGGACTTCACGTTTGCTGCTAGACTCAAGGACGAGTCTAAACCATTGTCTACCTTATTCTATTTATCACCAGTCCCTAACGTGGTTCATTTTGCAGCTCTAATGTCTAAATTTGAAGAAATGGTTATGACTGGAAAAGCCCCTTATCCTCCGGAGAGAACGCTATTAACCTCTGGGCTTGTAATTGCAGGTGTTCAGTCTTTAGCTCAGGGACAGAAGAAAATGGAAACTCCCCACCTTGCCATTAACTATCAGGGACCAAAAAATTCTCATTTTTTACGGTCCTAGTTGGACGATGTGAACCCTGTGATGGATTTTCAGGCAGCGCTGGAGTGAATTCCAACCAAGGTAATTCGATGAATTACCTTGGTTCCTGATTGGTCTGACCCAAACTCTTTTGCAGTGCAATACGTTTTATAGTTTCAAGCAATTGTTGTACGTGATTAATCGATACCGAACGGCCTAGCTTTCCAGAACTATATGTCATTACTCCGACTGCTTTTCCATTGAAATTAACAAGAGGTCCCCCACTACTTCCAGGGGGAATTGACTCGTCAGTCCAAGTAGTAATTAATTTTATTGTTGACCAGAATTTTCCGTCTATCCGATATACATCTGTCTCCTCAATAAAATTAATAATCCCAGTTGTAACAAAACTCGGGAATCCTTGTGGAGTTCCTATCACCATAATAGATTCCCCTTGAAAAATGTCTTTTGAATTCTGCATTTCGATAACCGACAGGCCAGAAGCAGAGATTTTTATGATTGCCAGATCATTTTTCTTGTCAACAGCTAGAACACTATACGAATCATGGCGTTTACCACTTGCCAGTTGTACTCCTCCGTTCCTCATGTGTTCAATCACGTGATAATTGGTAACTATCCTGCCATCTGGGGATACAATGAATCCAGTTCCCCTTGGTCCAAGCCAAGGCTTTCGTTTGTCTGTCAAATCCTTCCTGTGAGAGGAAGAAGTCACCCCGCCTTCGACAAGAACAATAGCTTGAGAAACTTTCTTGGCAAGTTTTTTAAAATCGAAGATTTTCTGATCTGAGCCTAGTTTGGTTTTACTTTTTTGTCCGAATACCCTTTGTTCTGCTGTATCTCTTTGCGCCACCTGGTCCGACGAAGGGTTCCACTCCCATTCAAATGCAAGGCTTTGGGCTTCTTGAATTTGTGAAGAAGTCATTAGCTTTTCCACTCTATCTCGATTATTACTACCACTTTTGAATCCATTTGCTGTAGCGAGATTGAACCATTTATGTGCTTCCACATAATCCTGAGACACCCCTCTATTATTCAAATACATTACACCTAGATTGTTTTGGGCATTGGAATATCCTTGCTGAGCGGCTAATCGATACCATTTAACAGCTTCTCGGTAGTTCTGTGAAACACCTGATCCTCTTGAATAAGCCACACCTAGGTTGTTTTGGGCATTAGGATATCCTTGCTGAGCGGCTAATCGATACCATTTAACCGCTTTTTGGTAGTTCTGTGAAACACCTGCTCCTTTTGAATAAGCCACACCTAGGTTGTACTGGGCGATAGCATTTTTTTGTGCTGCAGCCAGTTGGCAGAACTTAATGTACTCTTTGTCTGTCTTGGGAAAGGTGAGGCCATTTGGTGTTACAAAAACTAATCTTTTCGCTTTCCATTTAAAGTTAGTTTGGTCCTCATTCGCAAACGCTACTGCAGAGGCCTGAATAACTAGTGCGGCCAGTAGGATTAATTTAATGGCTTTCATAATCTTTTCTTTTTGTCTGTTAAAGAGGTTTCAGAGATCTTACAACAGATAATTAGAATCACTAACAACATTTGAGAAGAGAACCGTAGCAATGGCAACAAGAACTATTGTTGTGAATGGGTCTATTTTTTTTCTCCAGTCATTAATGTGAGGAGTTTTGGAAATCCTACAAGTTACTTTCTATTGTTTACAAGTTCTTGCAGGCAGAGGCAAGATAAACTATTCTTCCCCGTAGACCTCCATTAGATTTGATTAATTTTTTTGCTAAATTTCGAAAAGATCTTAAGCAGAGGATCTTCAATAGGAAACTAATAGTTATGAATAGATTTTCAATAAACTGGTTGTCTTCAGTAACGTTGATGACCGTACTAGGGTTTTTGTCATTTGGTTTTATGTACGGTTGTCAGACACAGAAAGAAGGCTCTTTTTCTTTGGAGTCGGACCGAGAGAATGCCATCAAGCGTTCTCGGAGGATCATTTTTAACAACGATGGAGATGATTTGATACATGCGCCCACCCCAACTACCAAAGAAGGATTTCTCTCCGTTCGAACAGACCATGTTTCTGAAACAATGGTGGATAGTATCTTTTATTTCTCTAGAAAGCCTATTAGCCCTATTTATTCTGGAGCCGTGAATACAGAACCAGTGGCAACTCGTTTAAGAAGTTTAAAGAAAGAAGGTACCGATGATTTAAAGCTGGTAATTGAAGCCAGTCGAAAGCAAGGTATTGAAATTTTTTGGTCAATGCGGATGAATGATATTCATGACAATGCCAAAGATGAGTCTGAGATTGCTCAGTGGAAACGAGAGAAACCGCACTTGTTGATGGGTAAGCATGAGGACAAAAAAAAATATTCAGAGACTAGTCCATATTATTTCTGGACTTTCGTTGACTACGCTCATTCGGAAGTTAGGGATGTAATTATTGAGACTTTTAAAAATGTACTAAGAAATTATGATGTGGATGGTGTTGATTTGGATTTCCTCCGTCATCCGGCCTTTTTCCAAGAAACTCGTGACTTTAAACCAGTAACAAAACAACACCTTGAGTTGATGACGGATTTGGTTAGGCAGATTCGTGAAGAGGTATTGGAGGCCAGCAGTCGCAGAGGTAAAGCAATTCTCTTAAGTGTTCGGATTTTACCGACCTTGAATCAGAATAGGCACTTTGGTTTTGATATCCAAAAATGGGTCGAGCAGGGATATGTTGATCTTATTGTTGTTGGAGGAGGATATGACCCTTTTACTATACCAGCTAAAGACATGATTGACCATGGACACCAGTGGGGTGTACCGGTATATGTTTGTCTAAGTTCATCGGGATTTACCCATACAATTGCAGACGGTCGGTTTTTTTCAACCGATACCTCTCAATGGAATCAATCGAGTGCACAGGCTAGTGATCTGGTTGCCCTTCAGTCTTGGAGAGCCGCTGCTGCTAATGCTTGGTTCTCAGGTGCAGATGGCATCATGACTTTCAACTTGTTCCCCAAGTATCCAGGTTCTAGAGCCACTACGATGGCTCGCCAGGTTTGGAAAGAGATTGGAGATCCTAAGAAGTTGAGGTATCAAGATAAGCTTTATGCGATTGACAATCTCAAAGATATGAATGTTGGTTTTATGATGGGTTCAGTTCCTGTAAATGACAGACTACCAATTGAGATTAAAAAAGGAGTTTTAGCACAATGTATATTACCGATTGCCGATGATTTAGCAGCTAATGAAGAGGATTTAAAGTCCTTGGACATTAGGCTTAAGCTAACTGGTTTTACAGGAAATGAGGCAATAACCGTTAAAATCAATAAAGAGCAGTTGAATTTAAAAAAAGGAGAATCTGACTGGCTGATTGGAGAAATACCAGCCGGAGTTATTCATCAAGGCCAAAATCTTTTGAAAGTTAAGTTAGAAAAGTCAAAATCATCACTAATTCTGAGTGCAGTTGAAGTAGAAGTTAAGTATAAGCACTCTCAGTGACATTGTTCCCGGTATTGGAGTTTTTCGTTATGAATAATTTATTAAATCAAGGAGTTGATTTCATCAGTAAAAGATATGATCGGAAGACTTGGTTTTCACGAAGGAGATTTTTAAAGTCAGCGGCCTTAGCCCCAATTCTTTTTAATCCTGTAAAAAGAGCAAAATTTCCCAAGTCAAACCAAATGGTCAGTAGTTTCTGGAATTCTCCTCAAAGTCCTGGAATTTTGCTGACAGACCTTTCCCTTGCGGAGCCTCAAGCAGCTATTAGTTTGGAGATGACAAAGGGCCGCTGGTATCAGATTCCCTATGAAACTAAGGACAATATCAAAGGAATTATGGTAGCTAGGGGACAGCTAAGTCATCCTCCTGATTTGAAGCTGAAGTTGCCAGCAAGAGGTTGGCATGCCATTTACGTGGGATTGTTTGGTGGATCGAAAGTTGATGAGTTTTGGCTCCGGTTGAAACTAAGTGACGAGAAACTTTTTGATTCGCTAGCACCGAGCAGGTTAGGTTACCAACGAAAAGCTGATGGGAGTTGGTTACGCCCACGCGCGGCCATCAGCACAACAGATATTGAGGAGATTTTCTGGAAGGCGGCAGATCTCAATGGTCAGGACTTGGTGATTTCCCATTTAAAAACAAGTTTTCCATCTGTGGTCCAACTAGCTTTTATACGGCTGGTCTCTTTAAAAAAAGAGGAAGTGAAAGAGTATAGGAGTGCGAGTGGCTCCTCCGAGACAAAGCTTTTAGCAGTAGAAATGGATGGGCAAGCTAGAGCATATTTAGGTTTTGAGACGGTAGAAGACCTTCAGGAGGAAATAGAGCCACTGCGTAATACCGATGTAGGAAAACTTTTTTTAGGAACTGGGGGTATTGGAGCTGGCCAAACTCTTTTTCCCAGCCGAGTTGGGGAAATGATGGGATCTGATCAGAAAGATTTTCCTGTGGTTGAGGGAAAGAGAGCTGCAGAGAGTCTCCTTAGTTATCAATCACGAGGAATTGATCCTCTCAAGGTGTCCGTAGATTATGCGCACTCCATGGATATTGATGTATATTTAGGTTTTAGGATGGGAACCATGTCTACCGTCCCTCCAACCTGGGTGGAACCGGTGGCTTTTTGGAAGGATCACCCGGAATGGCGCTGTCAGGATCGTGAAGGCAATA
>Ga0310342_100001967_pt1 | contig 13034 bp, 9 predicted proteins | sample S15DNA20500_MG_FD_206155 | JGI IMG/M metagenome (GOLD analysis project Ga0310342, IMG submission 206155) | Marine microbial communities from station ALOHA, North Pacific Subtropical Gyre - S1503-DNA-20-500_MG | ecosystem: Environmental > Aquatic > Marine > Oceanic | place: Pacific Ocean: North... | reverse complement strand
AAATGTCTCCCGTTCGAGATCTAGCAAATACTGTTCGCTTACGCTTACCGGGTGCAGGAGATTTCCGCCTGTCATGATCCAGGCGATCTTGCGCGCTATCAGAGCGTCATGATCGCTGATACGCCCACCTCGCCAGGCTAGGTGGATACCCAATTCCAACGCCGCGCGGGTGTCCTCGCCGCCAACCGGGATCGTGTTGCGAGCAGGAGGTGTCAAGTAGCCGTCACGCACCAGGTCGAGCACTCTAGTCTTCGCGTCAGCCATAAGTCGCTCCCGGTTCATTGTCACTCCGTCGATGTCGCGAAGCAGCCCAAGCTGCCGTGCGTCGGCTGCGCTACTTGACACCTTTCCCATACCAATTGTCTCGAGTGCGCATTGCAGGTGGGGCAGTGGGTCGGTCTCATTGGCGGTCGCATCGATGGCACGGACTGTTAGTTCCTTGGTGCCGCCGGCAGCCGGGACGAGGCCGACCCCAACCTCAACTTGACCCGCATAAGTTTCCGCTGCTGCCTGTACCCGATCGGCGTGGAGCACCATCTCGCAACCACCTCCAAGTGTGAGACCGGCTGGTGCCACCACTACGGGTATGGACGAGTAGCGTAACCCAAGGATAGCTTGTTGGAAATTCCTGACCATTAGGTTGATTTCGTCCCAGTTTCCTTCCTCTGCTTCTTGTAGTAGCAGCGTTAAATTGGCGCCGGCACAGAAGTTCACGGCGTCATTTCCCACCACCAGTCCTTCGAACCGTCTGGAGCTCTCGGCTACACCTTCGGTCAACATCCGTAAGGTGTCACCCCCGATCGTGTTTAACTTCGAATGGAACTCGAGCGCCAGAACGCCGTCGCCGAGGTCCACCAAACTGGCCCCGTCGTTTCGTTTTACCACTTGGGCGCGTCGTTTCGCAGCACCGAGTATTTGGAGGCCGGGACCAGCCGACGAGAATGGTTTGGTACGGAAGCGTCTGGGAGAGGAGTTCGACACATCGTGTGTTGGAAACCCGGCCCACTCGCTTACCGCAGCGGGGAGGTCGTTAGTGCCAAAGGTTTCGAGTACAGTTTCGATTCCAATGGCATCCCAGAGTTCAAATGGACCCTGGTCCCAGCCGAAGCCCCACCGCATTGCCCGGTCGACGTCGTCGATACTACGAGCGATTGACGGGGCTACTTCGGCAGCATAGACAAGAGTCCGGCCAAGTGTTGCACGCACGAACGCACCAATCTTGTCTGGCGCGAGAAACAATTTTCGTACCCGATCGGACAAATTGTCCAATGCTTGTACCGCAACGAGAGCGTGAATTTGAGACGATCGCCGCGGCCGGTAGTCCATGGTCAGAGGGTCCAGTGTCATGTCCACTGTTCCCTTTTGGCCCCGTTCCTTCTTGTAGAATCCCTGTCTTGATTTGTCCCCGATCCAACCTCGTTCTACGAGTTCGCCGACGAGCGGCGGCAACCTAAACATCTGACGCTCTTTTTCAGAACAGAGCCGATCTGAGAGGTTGGTCGCTACGTCAGCCAGGATGTCGATTCCAGTGATGTCTATCGTACGGAAAGTAGCACTTCTGGGTAGACCGACTACTGGTCCCGTCATGGCATCGATGTCCTCGACGGTGTATTGTCCGCCAGTGAGTTGCTCCAGCACACGTGCCACGTAGTAGAGGCCGATACGGTTCGCAATGAAGCTAGGGGTATCTCTGGTTACCACGACTCCCTTACCGAGTCGCTTGTCGACGAACGAAGATAACGCAGTGACCACCCCTGGATCCGTCTCGCTAGTGGGGGTAATCTCGACTAGCCGGAGGTAACGGGGTGGGTTGAAGAAATGGCTACCCAGCCAGTGTCGACGGAACTCAGCTGTCAAATCATCCGCGAGTGAACCGATTGAGAGGCTGGAGGTGTTTGAACTGACTATAGTGCCTGTATTGCGGTGTACTTCGACCTTTGCGAGTAGGGCCTGCTTAGCGTCCAGACGCTCGACGATTGCTTCGACGATCCAGTCGCAGTCCGCAATTTCTGATAAGTGGCTCTCGAATCCGCCGAGACGTATTTGTGCCCGCGTGCCGTTGGTGAAAAATGGGTCAGGTTTTAATGCCGTGGCACACTTTAGTCCGGATGCGGCGGTGTTTACATCGAGATCAAGCAGCAACACCGGCAGTCCCGCATTCGCGATGTGCGCCGCGATTTGGGCTCCCATAGTACCAGCGCCGAGGACTGCGACGGAGCGAATTGGCCGAACCGTTGACTCTTGGGTTGCACCTGTCATGTCGTTATCCTGAGAGAAACGGAACGATGAGTACCTCCGATTCTAGTTTCGAATCTGAAACCTTGAGGCCGTCTTGGTAACGTGCGCTGTGTACCACACTGAGGTCCTTGCTCTAGGGCCGATACGCCATCGGCAAGAGGGAGGCGACGGTTACTCCCATGAAGCATCCGAGCCAGGGTCCGCGAAACTAGGCGGTGAATCGAACGTTTTGAGCACAGCCAACGGCTACCCGTTAATTTTTCACCGATGATGTACTTTCGGTGTTTGCCGTGACACACTGTCAGGACCACGATTACAACGGACGCCGAGGAGAAACCCCGCCCTCAACGAAGCGCGGCACACTCCGCTCGAGTATTCTCTTGTGTATGCGATGCCGACTGGTAGGTGATAGCCGTTCAATTTACTGGTACGGCACCTAAGCGTGGCCCCACCACAAAAGTCCGGCTTCTCTTAGGCGACCTTGCCACGCTCTATACCAAAGAACGTAGAGAACTAGATGACGGAACAGCGGGTGATAAGCAGTGTTTAGGGCAGGGCATCTAGAGTTGCCTTTGCCTGGGCACCTTCCGGGGAATTCGGGTCCCTTTCGACCACCTGTGTGAACAGCTGTTTGGCGGCTTCTATGTCGCCCTTGTTCAACGCGACCAGCGCCAGCTTAAACAGTGGCTTGCCCCAATTGGGGTCTATGCCGGTAGCCTTTTCGTACCAGACGGCAGCTGCATCGATATCACCTCTGGCGAACTCAAGCTCACCCAAATTGTAGAGGTCCTCGCGGCTTGCGCTGGTGCTACCAGCGATGTCCGCAAGCGCATCACCGGCCGCTTCGAAGTCACCCATCAACATTCGAGTTCTGCCGATTTCGGCCTCGGCTTGGGATTTTTGCCTCGGATCCTCGGCTAGGACCTGCTCGAACGACGCGATCGCTTCGTCGTATTGTTCTAGCTGGCGCAAGGCGCCGCCGAGTCGCATCCGCATGTCGTGCATCATTGGCAGCTTCTCAAGGATTGAGCGGTATACAGTTACCGCTTGGTCCCACTGCTGGCCGGTTAGGTATGCATTGGCTTCCGTGATCTCTGCTTGGACGGCTTCGGAATCAAGGCCTTCCAGAGCTTCCCTACCTAACTGGAGTTCTAACTGATTTGGGATTCGTTCCAACGTAACATCGTACGGTGGGTTGGTCAAACGGACCCGTACCTGACCCGCGGTCGGGTGGTAGCCATCTTTCTGCACATTGAGGGTCCATGTTCCGGTCTGCATCCCCAACATGGAATATTTTCCCAGTTCGTCAGAGAGTTGGTCAGGCATCGTCTGGCCGCGCTCAGGGTTTGTAAGGGATACCGTGGCCCCAGGTATCGGGACACCGTCGTTATCCCATATCGTGCCTGTAATCCTGGCACGCTGGGCAAGGGCTGGAGACGCGAGGATAGCGACTGCAAAAAGAACCAAATTCGTCCGGACTACGGATCCGAGAAAATGCGTGCCCATCGGGAACTCCTAAGCTACTCGTTCAAGAATAATGTTTGTTCAGACTGCCGCTAATCTTCCATTGGCTAAAGCATCTGGTGCCAAGAGCCACTTCGACAGTATAAGCGATATACGGACACTTGTGGTCATCTTGAACGATCACGGATGCCAAGAACTTCACGTTTTTACGGAGGCCCGCAGTAATCGCCTATTGTATAGGCTGGCTAATGGTTTCGATCGCAGCTAAAGCCTCTACGTTTGACGGATCGCCGTCGAGTACTGTTCGGTAGGCGGCAAGCGCTTGAGCTGGATCCTGCTTTTCACGGAAGGCGTGGCCGATCTGCAGGCCCAGACTGGTCAAGGCCGGGACACGTTCCAGGAGTAATCGATAAGCATCGATCGCGGCGTCGTATTGCCCTTGATCGTAAAACCCCTCGGCTTCCTCAAGACTCTTGACGAGATCGGTCGCTTTAAGTCCGGCGAGAACGCCCGTGGTTGGTGTTTGCGGGTTGAACAGATCCACCTCCATCGTGAATCTGAGCCTGGTCGGTCGTCCAACCGTCCTAACCCGCGCGAAGGCCTCGCTGGTCCTGAAGCCGTCGGCTGTTACTATGAACCGCCAGCTGCCCCTCCTCAGAACGATGAAGGAGAAGAGCCCCGAGTCATTCGTAGTAAAAGAATGACTGGCGTTCGATAAGATATTTTCTGCAGTTACCGTGGCACCTGGAATCGGGTTGCCAGATTCGTCCCGGACGACACCGCGCACGCGCCCCTGAGCCGCAGCAGATAGCACCAAGCAAACCGCCAGCATGCCTGTAATCAGGATGATGCGAACGACGCGCAGTTGGAGTATCCGATTCATTGGACGTTTCCCGTTCCTTCGAGTCTGAGAACACACGTTTTGCTAAGGACGCCCCGAAAGTATAATCCAAACGGTGCAGATAGAAAGCCAGACTCGCAATTCGAGTACCAGCGCCCTGCTATGTCTGTTGCTGCTCGTCCAGTCGGTACCCGTGTCGGCCGAACTTGACCGTGGCAGACTGATGAGCATCGACAATCTCGTCGAGGGAGCTATAAGAGATGGTCATTTGCCGGGCGGGGTGGTTGTTGTTGGGCACGCGGGGGAAATCGTTTATGAGCGGTCGTTCGGAGCTCGATCGGTGGATGGATCCTGGGAGGCAATGACCCCCGATACCATCTTCGATCTAGCATCATTGACGAAGGTTGTGGCAACGACGACTAGCGTGATGATCCTTGTCGAAGAAGGTCGGCTCGGGCTGCGCGATCGCGTAGTGAAACATTTTCCAGAGTTTGGGCGTCATGGCAAAGACCGGATCACGATCGAGCATCTACTGACCCATGTATCCGGCTTGCGCCCGGATTTGCCTCTTGAGGAGGTCTTCGAAGGCTCCCGCACTGCGATCGCCCGCGTGGCTGACGAGGTGCCGGAGGCTGGCCCGGGTGACCGGTTCATTTACAGCGACATCAACTTCATCGTGCTCGGTGAGATTGTCAGGCGGGTAACCGGACAAACCCTCGATCTGTTCGCTCGCGAAAGAATATTTCGACCGCTTGGTATGACAGACACTGGTTTTAAACTCCCTCGGGCGTTGATAACGCGAATCGCACCGACTGAACCATGTGCCGCACTGGCTTGGCCGTGTAGTAGTAGCGAAGATGGTGCTGTCATGCTCCGTGGTCGCGTACATGATCCGACGGCGCGGCGGATGGGCGGGGTCTCTGGTCATGCGGGATTGTTCAGCAGCGGTGGTGACTTGGCTCGGTTCTGTTTAATGTTGCTGGGTGGTGGTTCGCTTGATGACGTGCAGATTCTTGCGCCGCTCACTGTCGAACGGATGACTCGAGTTTCGACTCCCAATAATTTTGTAGATAGGAGGGCGCTGGGGTGGGATATCGACTCACGGTTCTCTTCTAATCGTGGCGATTTGTTTCCGTTTGGGTCATATGGACATACGGGCTTTACTGGCACCTCGCTCTGGCTCGATCCGGTGTCGGATACGTTTGTCGTTTTCTTGTCGAGTCGACTGCATCCGTCTGGCACCGGCGATGTGACGGCGCTTCGCGGGCAGGTGGCAACAGTGGTTGCCTCGGCCGTGTTGGGAGGTTCGACGGGCGAATATGGGACTGTCGAAACTCCGGTGTGGACTGGTCTCGATGTGCTGAGGGACGAAGGACTTGAACGACTAACGGGTTCCCGTGTGGGTTTGGTCACGAATCGAACGGGACGGACGCGCGACGGCATAACTGCGGTTGATCTCCTCCACGCTGCACCGGACGTCGAACTTGTTGCGCTCTTTAGTCCGGAGCACGGAATCCATGGATTACTGGACGAACCGGTTCCGTCGAGTCGGGACACATCCACCAACTTACCTATTTATTCTCTTTACGGAGACACTCGTAGGCCAACATCTCAGATGCTGCAGGGGCTTGACACGCTGGTTGTCGATCTACAGGACGTCGGGGTACGGTTCTACACCTACGCGACGACGATGGCCTACATACTTGAGGAGGCCACGACGTATGGGCTACGAGTGGTGATACTAGATCGGCCCAATCCGGTTGGCGGCGTTGATGTCGAAGGGCCCATTCTCGACGAATCTTTAATTGGTTTCACCGGTTATTTCCAGATGCCGGTGCGTCACGGACTCACTTTGGGAGAGTTGGCCAAATTGTTCAATACGGAGCGCGGGATCGAAGCTGATCTCGAGGTCGTTCCGATGCGGGGTTGGCGCCGAGATACGTGGTTCGACCAGACTGGGCTGTCCTGGGTGAACCCTTCACCGAACATTAGGAACCTTCACCAGTTGCTGTTGTACGCGGGCATCGGTGCGATTGAAGGATCCAATCTGTCTGTGGGGCGAGGCACTGATTCGCCATTTGAACAGATCGGCGCTCCTTGGATCGAGGGTTCCGCGTTAGCTCGTGAGCTCAATGCGCGGCGGTTGCCTGGTCTGCGGGTTTATCCACTCAGTTTCAGTCCAGTTTCTAGTCGATTCACCGGTCAGCTATGTGAAGGCGTGTTCTTCGTTATTACGGATCGAGAGGCTCTGCGGCCGGTTCGGCTGGGTTTAGAGCTAGCGGCTGCGTTATATCGTCTTTATGACGACCAGTTTGATTTGGACTCCGTGACGGCCTTATTCGGGTCGCGGGACACTTTAGATAGAATCCGTGCCGGCAATTCGCCTTGGGAAATTGCGGCGGAATGGGCGGAGGGCGAAGCGGCATGGCGCCGATTGGTTACTCCGTACCTTCTCTATGATTAGGATAGTAAAGGGTTTGGGAGCATCTGAGGTTGGATGGGTTACGGTTGCTGGTGTTGGGTTTACGTTGCCGTCCCTGGTTGTTCGTGTGGGTTAACGCACTGCTTTTGCCAATTGCTTGGATGTTGGTCGTAACTTTGTCGATGAATAACCACTAAGAAATATCTGACTCAATCTTCAGCTACATCTGGTAAAGCATCCAATAGACGATTACACCAGTCACTGATACATACAACCAGATGGGGAGCGTCCATCTGGCTATGGCGACATGCCTGGCGTCGTCGCGTCGCAGGCCGCGACTAAGCGTTAGCAGCGCAAGCGGTGGGATGAGTGCGGCAAGGATAACGTGCGAAATAAGTACGGCGAAATAGACAATCCGGAGCGGACCTTGTCCGGTGTATGGCTGCGATCCGATCTGCAGGTGATAAACGAGGTAGGACACAAGGAATAGTGCAGAAGTAAGGAATGCTGCGATCATGCACAGTCGATGCTGGGCAATTCGGCCTCTGCGGATCAGCACGTATCCGCTGGTAAGTAGTACCGTCGAGATACCGTTCAAGGTGGCATTAACGGCTGGGAGCATCGTGATATCGATCATGGGTGAAGACTTTTAGTCTAATGCCACACGGTCTTGTTGATCGGGTGTGAGTGAATTTCATCCGGTGGTGTCTAGTAGTAGAAGCGCCCACACGACCGGGAGGTAGACGAGGGTTGCAACAAACAACAGCCTAGCGCGGCTGGTTGATCTGTCGACGGCAAACAGTGTTGCTAGGATGATTAGGCAGATCGTCGAGATCGTCACACCCACTGAATAGAGTTTTCCGGACAAATCGATCCAGATCGGAATCAGACTGACCGGTAATAACAATACGGCGTAGATTAACAAGTGGCTCGCGGTACGTCGCCCGCTCGGATCGATTACTGACAGAAGCGGTAGACCGGACATCTTGAAATCGACGCGATAGATCCAACTTAGCGCAAGGAAGTGGGGAAGTTGCCAGACAAAAACCAGGGCGAATAGTGACCAGGTCTCAGCGGTTAATGGCTTAGCGGCGGCCCAGCCGATAACTACCGGAAGAGCGCCCGGGATCGCACCGACTAGTAAGGACCAATGTGTCCATCTCTTGAATGGTGTATAGATGTTCGTGTAGCTCACTAGGGTGCCAAGCGCTACAAGAGCTGCCGTTGGGTTCGCACCGAAGGTGATCTGGGCCAGTCCGGCGACAGCGAGTAACACCGCAAGGCGGATGGCTTCGTTAGGTTTTAACCGTCCGGCTGGTATTGGCCGACGTTTGGTTCTAACCATCCGCGCATCGAGGTCGCGTTCGGAGACCTGGTTGAATGCGGCGGCACTACCCGCCACTAGCGCCGTGCCAATGGTCGTGTTCGCGAACACGAATAGGTTGAATTCCCCATCATGGCCGACGAGGTAACCGACCCCGGTTGTCACAACGACCAGGGAATTAAGCCTGGGTTTTGTGAGCGCAATGAAGTCGGCAATACGTTTACGGGGTTTGGTGACGGCCGCTACGCCGGGTTTCATAACGGGGTCCCGGGGACTGCTGGTTTAGTGGCGATTCCGGTCGCAGTAGGCGGAAGGGAGTCAATTCGTTTGGCGTCAGGGAAACGGTGCCGATTGACCCGAAGCCCGATTACCAGAGCTGCCCCGAGGACCAGGGCGCCAGTGGCCACATGCGCCGTATTAATTATCGGTGCGCGCCCGCTCAGCACCGTCCAGACGCCCAGCCCGAATTGCGTTAATACTAGGAGGAGTAGTAGCGAGCTCGGATGGATCAAGTCGGAACGCCTAGGGTGGTACAAGTGCAAACGAACGACGATTGCCATGACCGCGAGCACCGTGATTGCCCCGCCCACGCGATGTAGAAAGTGAACCGCAATCGCAAAGGTCCACTCCAAAGGTACCACTCGGCCGAAGGACAGAGGAAAATCAGGAATTGCGAGACCGGCACCCACGTGCCGCACCGTTGCGCCAATAAGAATCTGCGTAAAGACAAGCGCTGGGAGCCCTGTCGCCAACATTTGTAGGAAGGAGTCGCGAATGATCGAGTCGTGGGCGTCGAGATTACTGCGTCGGTGCCAATCCGCAGACGTGAACAATGAAAGAGAGATCGTTAGGCAGAAGAAGATCTGCGCCAGGCCCGCATGCGAGACTGAGATTGGGGTTGGTAGGAAGTAGAGTACGGTAAGGCCACCCAATAGACCCTGCAAGATGACCGCGACTAATGCGGCGATGCCGAGTCGTCTGATCCAGACTCGTTGATCGGCACACCATAACCAAACCGTCAACCCGATCGTTAACAGTCCGACAATTGAGGCGATCATACGGTGTCCGTGCTCGTAGAAGATGCCACCAACCATTTTGGAAAGTGGAAAGGCGAACATGAAATGGCCGTAAGTGTTCGGCCAGTCTGGTACCGCCAGGCCGGAGCCGGTGCTTGTCACCATGCCACCGGCGGTGATCAGGAGAACTGTGGCGGCACAGACGAGCCGTGCGTACGCGTTGAGCCAGATCATGAAACGGGCCGCGTAGTACCCTGCGGTCGGACACATCCGGCGATCCAGATGCGAAACCGAAGCGTCTCCTCTTAGAGGTCAGGGGTCGGAAAAAATTGACGGGTTTTTTCCTTCTGTAGCGTTCGGTCGTATCCGAGGGTTTGTCATATGCCGGTGCTATGGCGCGGTGAACGTGAACGAGACCTCGGCGGTCTGACCTGTCGCCACCGTGACATCTTGCGTCTGGGTGCCGAGCTCCTCGTGCCAGGCTTCAAGGACATAATTACCTGGTGGCAGCGTACTGATGTCAAACATCCCGTCTTCGCTTGTGACCCCGAAGTAGGGGTGATCCATTACGCCGACATAGGCGTTCATCCAACCGTGCACGTCGCACTTGAAGGGAACCATGACTTCCGGAGTGTCGAAAGTTCGCTCAAATCTCATACCCTGGATCGGCTGTCCCATATTAAATTCGTCGTTTCCAACCGGGGTAGCATGGATGTTGTGTAGTGTCGGGTCGCCGTTGACGATCTCAAGTGTCTGACCAACGCGGATCCCGAAAACATGCGGAGTGTAGCGACAGCCCTCCTGGTTCAAAGACACCACGTCGGACGTGGAGGGGAAGCTGAAGCCTTCGAGTCCCTCCTTAACATGGACGAAGACGTTGCCAAGGTGCCCGTTGCTGCCAACGAATCTACTCGATGCCGTGTTTGTCGCAGACATTGCGCACACGGGGTCTGAGTTCATCATTAGTTCCTCGGCCGCTGGCATTTCTCCGTCAAGCATCACCATCCCGGTAATGTTACCCGCGCTGGCCGGGTCAAACGCCGGCGCCGCCGGCTCGGTTGACGCGGGCATGTTTCCACTACTTTCGTCACCGCCGCCGCAGGCGACCATGCTTACCAACACCAGCACGAAGAGGACTGACCACACATCTCGCTGTTGCATTGAAGTTCTCCTGAAGACCTTACACGATTCCGTTCATGGATTGAGCGAGTAGCAGGTTGACCGTCCGCTCGACCCGGGGTAACGCGAAGGGAAATAAGAGCCAGGTAGATCGGACCTATTTAGTATCACACGGTCCAAGACGTTGTAAACGGTCCTCGACTGTTCCATCTGACACTAGTCACGATGCCGTGCGCAGTTTCCGTTCGATACGATCCTCGATCCAGTGCGGATCCCACCACTCCATGGGTGTGATTGGCCAGCCTTGCAGTAAAACGGCGAAATGGAGATGGTCGCCGCCGGCGAGTCCGGTCATTCCACTACGTCCTAGCTCTCCTCCGGTCGACACAGTATCACCCTCTTGTACGCTGATGGATGATAAGTGTGCGTACAGGGAGTGTAATCCCATGCCGTGGTCAACGATTACGCAATTGCCGTAGATTCCGAGGTAGTCGGCCCATATGACCTGGCCACTGTTCGAGGCACGGATTGGTACGTTGGCAGTGGCCGCTAGGTCGAAGCCGAGGTGTACCTGTTGGTCGATCTCACGGCCGTCGTAGACGTAAGTGCGATGGTCCGCGAAGCCGGATTCGACCTGCGAATTACCCAGCTGGAGAAATGCTTCGGTCCACAAGCGCTCGTTCGAAGTTTCTCTGGCTATTGTCATGATCCGAGTTGCGTTAAGCTGCCGCAGTCCGCCGTTGATGGCCAGATATTGTTCCAACAGACCGGCTTCTGGTGGTAGTGGCAGTGTGTGAAATTCGTCGCTGTGCGCAATGATGTCTGGTAATACTTGTTCTAGGAAGCGGTCGCCTATCGTGATGCGTGATCGTCTAAACCGTCGCGGAAAGACTCGGTGATTAAAATCGATTGCCGCTTCGTTTCCTGCTTGATCGCGTGCGAACAAGCGCATCGGCGTATTGAGTTCTTGGTCGTAGAGTAACGCGAACAGTGCTACCCGTGTTGTCTCGTCTGCGTCGGGGACACCTGCGGCCGATGCGAGGTAGCCGGGGAAGAACCGGTCTCCAACGAGGACTCCAGATTCGGCATCTGGTGGGGTGACACGGTAGACGATCAACTCGGCACCGCCATGGTTGACATAGTGAAAGGACGATAGCACCCTCAGCTGGGGAGGATCGAACCTGGCCTCTATCTCAAGACGTGCCGTTGAACGTAATTCGCGTAATCCGAATAGTACGGAACTTGTAGCGTGTACAGATACCGCAGCCGGGCCTGGCATAAGGGTTGGGTATGTTTCTCGCGTTATTTCGCGAGAAATCCGGATTCGTGTTTCGGTCTCCTGAGTGACCTCGGCGCTATCAGGTTTAGTGAGGGAAAACAGTGACGTGCTGGTTTTTCCTTGCTCGATTACCGCCGTAACGTCTTGAAGCACACCGCCGGGTGTGTCAATGGAGGCTTCAAATCGTGCTGTCCGGCCGATGAGACGGCTGGGTTGGTGGATCTCGATCGTCGGTCCAGGGATCCGCCCGGCGCTGAGGTAGGCACCGGCAGCGAATGCGATGGCGGCAAGTAGTAAGAGCGTTACAAATAGTTTGAGCACAGTCTCATTGTACAGGAGCTTGTTGTTTGACCGCTCGGAGAGGCGTTGTTAACATGGGCTGGCGTGCTCTGAGCCACTACACGGCGCTGGCGTCCGTGGCGGTATCGTCTAGGGGTTAGGATACGTGGTTCTCAGCCACGGGACCGGGGTTCGAGTCCCCGTACCGCTACCAAATATTCAGTCGTTACGCCATCGTCTGGTCGTTCGGGTTGAAGGCCTCGGTTTCGTTGTGTTAGCGGCGAGCATGATGTTCTCAAATAGCCGATAGTTTGAGCGGGGTTTCGCACCAGTGGAGCGTGTTCTAAAAATTCGAGCCAGGTGGGGACTTTTCACCCGATCACATTCTTGAATTTTTGGCTAGATCCAGGGTTTGGAGCAGGGTGTTTGGGACGCGCCGTGTAGGTGGAAAGAAATGCTCCGGGTCATGATCGTGTTGAATTGACGGGCCTTGTGAATGTGGCGATTCAAATTCCGGCCGTTCCCTGTAATGGCGGCTTCGCTACGTTGGTTTCAGTTATTTTTTTGTTGCGAGGAGGCGCCGGTGTTTTTATTGCGCAAATCTAATATTGGATCAGTTCTGTTACGTCGGGGTTACGTGTTGTTGGTGCTAGCGGTTTGGTCGTGGCAGTTTACTGCTCGGGGATTTGTCCAAGTTCCGGATCCAGTCGATTCTACGGCGGTACTCGATCTGGTTACCTTTGCTACCTATCCAACATCTTCTCCTGACTCAGCTGCGATTGGTTTGGATCATCCTAAGGATGGGTCTGGACGAATTTTTGTAAGTACAAATGAGGGAAAGATCTATGGGTTTTCTTCGACCGGAGAGCCTTTGGGTGTATTTCTAGATTTGGCCGAACCTGGTGTTGCTCCGGATTTTGATGGGACTCTCGAATTTACGACTCGTGGTTTGTCCTACATCGCCTTCCATCCTGATTATGGAAAAACCGGATCACGCGGGAAGGGAAAACTGTACACGCTTTATAAGACGCATGAACCCGGGTTGCGTACAC
>Ga0310342_100001966_pt1 | contig 13034 bp, 9 predicted proteins | sample S15DNA20500_MG_FD_206155 | JGI IMG/M metagenome (GOLD analysis project Ga0310342, IMG submission 206155) | Marine microbial communities from station ALOHA, North Pacific Subtropical Gyre - S1503-DNA-20-500_MG | ecosystem: Environmental > Aquatic > Marine > Oceanic | place: Pacific Ocean: North... | reverse complement strand
TCGAGATGAATGACGCGTGGCGATATAAAATTACGCTGGTTCAACTCCAAGCGGGCTCCCTGCTCCACGGTCCACGACAATCCATCTTCAGAGACCGCACTGCGGATTGAGTTCTGCTGCGACTGCGAGCCATGACAACATTCATAATACATGCGGAGACGTTGACTGTTGTCGTTCAAGGGTACCACTTCACTTGAAGCAACGCGAAACTCTCCAGCGCCTCCCTGTTGTGGTGAGAGCCGAACGCCACGCTCGGGTATCCAGGTTATGCCATCAGACGAAGCCGCACTGAGGATTCGTGACGTGGCGTTATCGTAGTCATTCGCACCTTTTGGAAATCCTGCGCGTGGCAGAATCTGAGTGTAGTACATCCGATAGCCGCCCCCCGGCAAAGCCAGCACGCGAGGACTCACGGCTCCAAATTTTCCAGTGCGCACCGATTCCGCTGACCACCGCGCCTCGGGTGCCGGATCGATGGTGTTGTCTGGCGGAGCATCGACCACAACCGATTCGCTTATCCACGAATCACCCGGGTCACTGGAAACGGTATGCACCCGTGGAGATGCGGTAACCGATTGTGTTAAATCGATCATGATTATCGACCTCCAATCCGGACCTTACTTAATGGTTTCGTTGAAGGGTTCACCAACACGAAAGCTACCGACCCGGTAGAATTCGCTGAATCCACCTCGACTTTTGATCATTGTACAGTGAAGTCTTTAAACGTCACAGGAAAACCGTCACCTTGGGGGGCACAGGCCATGATCCCGACTTCCAGATGAGACATTTCTGTCAGAAAGGCTTGTCGTACGGTTTCAAACTTTTCCCCATCCAACGAGAACGCCACTTGAAAAGTTTGCTGATGACGTTCCAGCTGGCACCAGAGAGAATCCGAGCCTGTGATCGGCATCACCGACCAGTCCGACCAATCCCTGGTCACGACAGCACTGGCCAGCTGCGCACCATCGACATATTCGATACCGCATTTCAACCAGGTGGCCTGATCGACTCGTACCATCAGACCCGCTTGATCGTATTGTGCCTGATATTGGCCGGAAAATTTGACACGGGCGACAAAATCACCTTCAACGGGTTGGAAATAAAAGTGTCCATTGTCCCGAATCTGGCTATCGTGAGTCTTGCGCCAAAAATCGGTCCCCGCGTCTACCTGTACGTAAATTGCCCCCTCTTGTTGTTCCCACTTTGCAGGCTCGTTTTGCCACTGGCAGCTGGCAAAATGTTTATCAGCTCGGATCGACATGAATGGAAAGTCCTTTTAGTTTCAAGCCACTCACTGAATTTTCAATTCACCATCGTAGCATGGGTCGAAGCCTGTGGAATCGGGTTTTGGACACGTTTTCCCCAAGGTGACAGGAAGTTCATTTGGAACGAATGAAAAATGCTTAAAAAAATGCACGGGACGTAGAAATTCCGTCTTCTGTAAGATTGACAGACCATCTCAGGAGATTAGAATTCCTGTCTTTTGGGAACATCCCCCAACCTCGGATTCTATCATTCCCCGGATTCCGGCTTTAGATTTTCCCCCACGCTACCTTGTCAGACGTACCAAGTACAGCGGTCCAAGCAGGCCGTAAGAGGTATTGGATATGAACCTACTCGAACCAACACCCAAAGAACTTGAGGGCCAAATCGCTGTCGTCACCGGGTCGGCTCAAGGCCTCGGATTGGGCATGGTAGCAGCACTGGCCGAACTGGGTGCCCATGCTATCATCGCCGATGTCCAGTCGGTAAAAGCCAAATCGGAAGCCGCTCGACTTGCGGCAAAGGGACTCAAGGTTGAAGCAAGACTTCTTGACGTCGCTGATAGCCAGCAAGTTGATCGTTTCTTTTCAGCAGTAGTGGATGAACACGGCACACTGGATATCCTCGTCAACAACGCGGGTGTGGGCCAAACCGTTACACCGATCGTTGAACTCGACGACAAAGAATGGGATCGAGTGATCAGTATCACATTGACGGGAACGTTTTATTGTTGTCGTGCCGCGGGACGAATCATGGAGCAGCAAGAAGCCGGACGCATCGTGAACATCGCGTCGATCAATGGCCAGAATCCGGCAGCGTTAGTGGCAGCTTACAATGTCGCCAAGGCAGGCATCATTACACTGACAAAAACTTTGGCACTGGAACTGGCCGTTTACGGTGTACAGGTGAATGCCGTTTGTCCGGGACCCGTGTATACTGATTTCAACCGTACGGTGATGGCACAACGCTGCGAAAGCATAGGCATCTCAGAGGACGAAATGATCGACAAGGTTCAAAAGGCAATCCCACTGGGGCGGTGGGGACAGTTTGAAGATATCGCCAATGTCGTTACCTTTCTCTGCAGTCCAAGGACATCCTGGATGACAGGCGACGTGATTCGTGTTAGTGGTGGACTGGAGGGTGTATCAGCAGCACCTCCAAAGAGAACATCAACGTGAACTGGGATACTGACCTTCATGTTGAATGATCATGCCATCAAGCGAATCGGGATTTGTGGGCTCGGACAAATGGGAACTGCCGCGTCGGTTTGTTACAAACGAGCGGGGTTTGAAACGATTCTTTGGGATCATGACCTGGAACAACTCGAATCCGTCGAAGATCGTTTGGCACAACTTGAAGAATGGATGGACAGGCAGCCGGGACAGGCCCCCGAACCTGGCGGAATTTACACGCTCGTCCCACGGCTTGAGGAACTGGATGAGCGATCGGATCTCGTGATGGACTGCATCGCCGAAGATATTAACGCCAAGGTAAAGTTATTTGCAAGTCTCCAATCATCCCACCAGCGCGAAGTGATTCTGTTGACCACGACCAGTGGACTGAGCATCACAGAAATAGGAGAAAAGAGCCAAACCGGCCCCCGTCTGGCAGGAACTCATTTCTGGAATCCCGCCCACCTTATGCCGTTGGTCGAAGTTATTCGCGGTGCTGAAACCCAAAATTCGGTCTTGGATCGCGTTAGCCAAATCATGGTGGCAATCGGCAAGATTCCCGTCCGTGTTGAGCGGGATGTACCGGGCTTTATCGGCAATCGCCTCCTTCACGCACTTTGGCGCGAAGCCCTGTATCTCGTACAGGAGAAAATCGCAACACCTCAAGATATCGACTTGGTTGCGCGAATGACATTTGGTCTCCGCATGCCTGCCGTGGGACCCTTGGAGAACATGGACCTTGTGGGCCTGGATCTTATCGAAACAATTCATGCGTACCTCATGAAGGATCTTTCCAACGATTCTGACCCGCTGCCCATCCTGATCGACAAATTACGAGACGGACATCTCGGTGTGAAAACAGGTCAAGGAATCTATGAATGGAATGAGTCGAAAATAAAACAGCTCGTTGAGAAACGGGATCGCCAGATCGTCCATCAACTTGACCTTTTAAAACAGCTGGACAATTGATGAAATCAAAAGTCTTGGTCCCGAAACTGCTTGTATCGGTCGGTTGACGTTTCAAGGTCGGTCGTAACGATTCAATGTTTTGATACCTCCACCAAGTTCACTCGGTCGTGTACAGAAATCAACTTAACCAGATCCTACCGCGAGTCGACTGGTACAATGGTTGGGATCACGAACAACTCCCTGGTTCACACAGGGACAATTCGACAAAACATCCAATGAACGCACTCTTTTTTCTTCTGACAACAGGTCGTATCCGGTTTCACCAGGAACTACAATTCATATTCGTTAAGCCAGCAGACAATTCCACAAACGCAAATCCCTTCGCCATTCAACAAAATCTTCATCATGACTTTTCATCGTTTATCGTACATCGCATTTTTGACAGGATTGGCCAGCATCGCGTCGAATGCTCCAGCCGGCGAACCAACGTACTCGGTTCGTCCAGGTCAACATGAGCTGTTTCTTGATGATGGCGGCATCGCCGAGATGGAAAATCTCAAACGGTCCATGCACCAGCCTGACAAAAAGGGAGCTGTGATCCGGCCCGATCCACAAATGGGCGAGGACATCATCCAAATCCGCACCGCTCCAATTTGGGACCCTCAGGCAAAAGTCTACTAACTGTGGGATCTTTACGGCCCTTTGCCGGGCACCAACGGATACTACGAAAGCCGTGACGGACTGCACTGGCAACGCCCTCGAGTAGGCCAGGTCGAGTATCGGGGCTCACGAGACAACAACTACATCAGTCTCCAGACACCCAAAGGACCCCTGTCAATCAAATGGTCAGACTGCGATTTACGGCACGTAATGCCCAGTTCTATTCATACTGGGTCGATTAAATACTTCGGCCGGTTCTAGCAAATCCCTATCAACTCGTTCTTGGCTTGCTCGTGAAACAGCATGAGTATCCGTTGAACAGCGAAGTTGATATGGGAGATTACGTCCTACCTGTGCTAGACTCCTCAAACTGCCTGCGGCTTGAATGCCACAATCAACCATTGGACCGAACCAGGGAGACGGCTTGATGCAAATCGAAAAGTTCACCAACCGCGAATTCGATCCTCGGGAGTTTGTTGCTCCAATTGTGATTTTGTTGATCGTACTGGCAATCGGACTGTTGGCATTCGACAGTTATTACACAGTCAAGGCAAATGAGCAGGCGGTCGTCCTGAGGTTTGGACGTTATCATATCACGTCACCCCCGGGCCTGCATTTCAAAATTCCGCTGGTCGATTCGATTCTGAAAATCAGCATGGAAGAACACAGTTTGCGGCTACCTTTTGGGATTGGAACCGAGCGTGACAATCAAATTTCAGAAGAGAGAACATTGATGCTCACCGGTGACTTCAATGCCGCATCGGTCGAATGGACCGTACAGTGGAAGGTCAACGATCCCAAAGATTACCTGTTCAGCTTCTATCGACTGTACGATCCAAATTACATCGAACGCGTGATTCAAACAGCCGCAAGAACCGTGATGAACCAGCTGGTGGGTGACTACTCGTTGGACGAAGTGCTGACTGAGAAACGTAGTGCGATTGCCATTGAGGCCCGTGAGGCAACACAAAAAATTTTGGATGAACTCAAGCGGGGAAAAGATTTACAAGGTTGTGGTATCATGATCACGGACCTGCAGATGCAACGTGTGACTCCTCCAATCACCGTCAAACCTGCCTATGACGCTGTGCTGTCGGCCATTCAAAAAAGCTCGCAACTGCAAAACGAAGCCAACAAGGAACGTAACCAGCTGCGCCCTGCTGCAGAAGCCGCTGCCGACAAAAAGATTCAGGAAGCCGAGGGTTATGCGGCACGCCGGCGGGCCGAAGTGAACGGTGAAATTCAAGCTCTGATGAGCAAGTACGAGGCCTATAAGAACTTTCCAGACATCACTCGGCAACGTCTCTACCTCGACGCGATGCAGGATGTTCTATCCCAGGTTGAAACAAAAACCGTGATCGATTCGGAACTGCAGCAACTATTACCCTTACTGCAGTTAAATGCGGGAGACACAAAATGAATCCGACGCGCCAACAACTCGTAATAACCGGCCTGGTAGCCCTCCTGTTGGTTACCATTTTTCTATTGCGATCCGTTCTCTACACGGTCAACGAACGCGAGCTGGCGGTCGTTCTGCAATTCGGTAAACCTGTGAACAGTCGTATTCAACCCGGGCTCTACTCCAAAATACCCTTCATTCAAGACGTACAACGATTTCCCAAAACATTGCAATTCTGGGAAACCCGTGTTCCAGTGGTTGACTTACTGACCGCCGACGGTGAGAAGATCGAGGTCACAGCCTGGGCCATCTGGAGAATCACCGATCCGCAAACTTTCGTACAGATCCTACGGACGATTGACAATGCCGAATCAAGTCAAATCAAGGTCAAGGTACGCGCCGCGATCAGAGACGTGATCACCAGTCACACGCTGACCGACGTGATCCGAAATTCCGGACGAGAATTAACTTACACTTTTGACTCCGTGCTGCCCGAAACCGAGAGAAATGACGCCAGCCTTAATCCGGTTGTCCCGCAGCCAGCCGAAAAAGAGGTTACTGGCCAGATACCGATCGGTCGTACGGCGATCCTAAAACAAGTCAAACAGCGGATTGAAAAAAGCCTGCATGAAACGGCTAATGGAGAACCGACCAATCGTGGAATCGAACTGGTGGATGTGGGAATCAGCAATATCAGCTTCGTGCCAACCGTGAGACTGGCAGCTTTTGAAAAACAGAAGGCATTCATGGAGTCGATTGCTTCAAAACACCTTTACGAAGGCGAACGCCTGAAACAGGAAATCCTGAATAAGACGCACCGTGAGATCGAACAGATCCTGGGTGAAGGCCAGAAACAAAGTACAATCACACGGGGTGAAGTCGATGCCGAAATCATCGATCGTTACGCCAAAGCGATTCAGGCAACAAGTGACTTTTACAAGTTTATCCGTACCCTGGAGCTGTACGAGACATCGTTAGGGAAGAACACTCGGTTAATCTTGACCACCGACAACGACCTGTTCCAACTATTCAATAACTTTGATCGGGACACGTCGAACAACCAGGACGTAGAGAATTCGTTACCCAACGGGTGACGTCTCCAGCTGCCACCAATCATAAGCCTGGCTCCTGCATTGGAAAACAGGGTAATATTTTCACTGGCAGCGTCCCGGAACGATTCCCATCCTGGCTGAGCGTATTTAAAACGGATGTGTCGACCGAGCATTCGATTCTCGAAAAAGTTACGAAGGTCCGTCTATCCGCAACAGAACTAATTCGAATTTACTTCCTTGACCAACCGGTGAACACCGTCGACGATCCGGTCTTCGATGTCATCGGCCCAACGATCAGCAGGAAGATTGTAGGAAAACGTGCCTTCGTAATTGCCTTCTCGAAGCACCCTTGCCGAGGGAATGTATTCCATAACATCGTTAACATAGGCGGTCACCCAAACGTTCGGATCAATCTCGTGTTTGAATCGTAGTGAATAGTCAACAACCGCTTCGCCAGCCAGCAAGATCCACAGTTGCTTGTGACCAAGTTTCCAGACATGGATCGGATAGGGATAACCAATCGATTCTTGTCGATCATTGTCTAACAACTGTAAGTAGCGTACGGCCAGTTTTTGTTTGAGCCCCAACAAGCGGTTTCCGACGTACGCTTGTAGATCTTCACGACTGTCTAATTGGTTGAACTTCAGCTGGATTTCCGCGAAGGAGGTGCCAAGCCAAGGCTTGACAGGTTCCATGGTATTCTCAAGCACCGTCTCCACTGCAGCTGCGAGTAAAGTTCCATATTTTTCACAAAGTTCAATTTTTCTGCGTGGCAAAGGATTTTGATCACCTCCACAGCCCATGGTGAACATTGCCACCGCAGCGGGATGCTGCCGTTCCAGTGTAATCTGAGCGAAGCCGGCGTAATCGCCACACCAACGGTTGATGCTGAGCGTGGTATTGTGACATGCATAGGTAAAAACAATCGCCAACAATTGGTCCGATGCAACAGAGCGTACCGCCAAAACGGGCACACTGTGGTCGACAGGTCCGTTGAGAGCCGTGCCACTTCCGAGCAGTTCAGGTACCTGGCCCTCAACATTATTACGACGATTGACGGCAAAGCTGGCCGTACCTTGTCCCTTGGTCAGTCGCACTGGCGCAAGATGAGAAAGCGCTTCTCCTATCGTGGCCACCATTTTCGCTTCAAGAATTGAAGTGTACCGTTCAACGGCTGCTAACCGCTCCTCGTTGAGCGGATAAACTTCTACTTCGAAATCAAGCAACAACGGCCCACAATGCGTATGCGAAGTGGGAAAAACAACCTGTGAACGGTCCAAACCATAGCGACGATGAAGCTCCTTGAGAACATTTTCATAAATCGTGCGCGACAACCCGGCCAGATCGCTGGTCAGCAAAATGCCTCGGTGACCTCGGCCATCCTCAAGCACGAGCGCTTTAATCCACAGGTCGTGCAACGCGGTTGTCGCCGGCATTTTTCGACCAGAATATCCGGCCATCCAAACAGGTTGTTCCGGGGTGATTGCTGTTTTCGCAATGCCTGCCTTCCAAACCGGCTCTTGGGCAGCCAGAGCCGTGACAGCACAAAATGAAAATAGGATCGCCAAACGAAACTGCCGAGAAATAGTAACCATGCTCCCATATCCCGCGTACGAGACCCTTTCATGTAAAGGACCACAATGGAATTTTTTTAAGTCCTGTCGTTTCCAATACAATTTCAGACTCATCGCGAACTGAACTGGGATTAAAAAAGGTTGCTTTACCTAATTGTTTTCTTCCAACATGCTTTGTTGATCTGCATTTCCTTGTTGGGTTGGACCGTGTGCGAAGTGCAACTTGCAAACAGAGTCAAATCCGATCGCTCTCCGGAAAACAAACAAGTTACAACTTTGGTAACAGTACCATACAATTGACAACGCTAAGCGAACAGGTCTAACATACCAGAGCACCCAACAAGTCGGGACTTATACAACGACGAGAGTTGAACATTCTCACCGTTGCGTGTTAATACCAATCAAGTCAAAAAGAATTCTACCAGTCACCAGCAATGGGCAGAATTTCCACCAGCCTCGGATCGAGTATAATCGCGTGTCTTGATTCACTGCTGTAAACTAACATTCTCCAATTGCTTCGCCGCTCCCTAACTCCTTCAACACTCACAGGATTTCTTTCATGCCGTACAGCTTTTTGGTAACTCAACCCAAACTTCTTGTCCAGAGCGTGATCGCTACGATGCTAGGCTGGTTAATAGCCTGCAGCCTGGCAACAGGCGAACGTTCGTTGCCAGCAAAGCCGCCTGGTGCCTATTTCCCATTGCACACCAAAGACCATCAAGTGGCAACATCGTTTCAACACGGCCAACCTATCTTGGGAACAACTTATTTCTATTGGTACGACATCGATTCCAACCAGCACATCTTTAACCGTGACGGAAGTGACGCACTGACAACCCATCCCGCGGACATGCAGGGACTCAGTTATAAACGGATGGACTGGCACATCAACCAGCTCCGCGACATGGTCACCGCCGGAATCGATTTCCTGATGCCCGTCTATTGGGGTGTGCCAGGCAAGTACAACAGTTGGAGTTTTACCGGCTTACCACCGCTGGTTGCAGCACACGATGCACTCATCAAGGAGGGAGTAACCCCTCCTGCAATCGGTCTTTTTTACGACTCTTCGATTTTGCAATACAACTCTCTGAAGACCGACGAATCTAATTTTCATATCGATCTTCGCACGGAGTTTGGAAAAATATTCTTTTATCAATCCATACGTGATTTCTTCAGTCTCATTCCACCGCAGAAGTGGGCTCGTGTGGACGGCAAACCGATCGTGTTCCTCTATGCAGCGATGTTCGCAAAGGCACAATCGGCTGACCAATTTACAGACTTGCGTCGTCGCTTCAAAAAAGATTTTGGCGTTGAGCCATTCATTGTAAAAATGCGCGATTGGCAGGGAGACACCGACGCAACGTATCAATGGGGAGGATCCGTCCACCTGCAAGTCGATACCCATGTAGCGGCTCTCGGACCCGGTTACGACCATACGGCCGTACCCGGGCGAAGGCCACGGATTGTGCCACGTCGCGATGGGCGTACCTATGTCGATAGTTGGTCGCAACTGTTACAACAAAACCCCGATCGGCGACCCTGGATGGTACATGTCGAAACATGGAATGAATGGCATGAGGGAACCGATATCGCCGCATCCAAAGAATATGGCCGCTCCTACATCGTACTCACTCGTTTATTTTCCAATCTGTGGCATGCCAATCTGCATGTCAACCAAAAAGGTCCCTACACCGATGCTGAACAGGTCAGCTGGGATCTGCAACATAGCCACGGATTGATTCCTGATGGCCAGGTCGCCGATGGCATCTGGAAACAACATACATTCGGTGAAATTTCAGCCATCGTTTCAGAACACAATCCAGAAACACCCGGGGGACGTTATTTGTATTTTTCCGTGGACGACAGCTTCGCATTCGATCTGACGGAAACAACCATGCAACTCACCGTTGTCTATCGTGACGCTGGTTGCGATTCTTTTCACATCCAATACGATAATGTCGACCCAAACCGCAGCGTATTAGATGGAGCATTTCGATCGCTGGGGAACATCCCGCTGCAAGGAAGTGGCAAGTGGCTGACAGCAACCTTCACTCTGCCTGAATGTCGATTTGTCAACCGCTGCAATCATGCCGATTTTCGACTTGTCATCAACGGTGGAGCCCGCAAGCTTGCCGTAAGCCAAGTGATACTACGCCGGAGATAACGTAACGCCGTGAATCGAGAAAGGAAATCTTCATGCCGTTTTTCCGCAATTCTTGGGTCCTATTGGCTGCGTTCATTCTCTACTGCCCCGGGACACTTTTTGCAGTTGAGTCCATCCAAATCGTATCTGATTTGCAAAACTGTGAACCAAAAGCTGCCCTTTCAGAGAAAATGGAACAACAGAAATGGAGGGTCATCCCCTACCAAACCGACCAATTAAGCGGCCACATGCTGGCGGCCGCATCCTTCATTCAGGCTCCACCGGTCACGCTCAAGCTGGACCTGAAGGGATGGCATCGCATCTCGATCGGGATTTGGAATCCCGAGTTTTCCTACGACGGCCAGCCTTTAGTTAAAATCAAACTAAGCGATGCGCCCGCTTTTCGTCAGATTCACGCCGGCACAACTTCCGACACGCAGAGCACAACCTATCTTTCTGAACTTCCGGTCGGAGAAGCTGACCTGACCGGCCAGGACATGGTCATTGCCAAGTCCAATGGAATGCAACCAAGGAGTGCTTTTGTTGCATATTTTCGCTTTACACCAATGACAAACGACGAGATCGATGCGATACAGCAAGATCGTCAACGCAACACACGAAACCTGGTCGCGTGCATTGATGGAACCAGCTATTTCCACTTCTCTGAATACAACCGTCCAGAACACTTTCTAGAGCAGGTTGAACTGTACCGACATTCTGACGTTGATAAAGTTCTTTGGGCTGCCACTTATGGTAACTTTACCAACTACCCTACCCGGGTTCCCGGAGCACAGTTTCTCGGCAAAACAGCCCGTACCCGACTTCAAGAAGGGATACCCGGTAACAGCTACATCCGCGGTCAGTCACAAATGTCGAAAACACTGGCTAAGCTTGGCCAACAAAATAGGATCCCTCAGCAAATATGCGCCAAACACGTCCACTCCATGGGCTTGAAGTTTGATCTGATGTTTCGCCTTGGTATTCTGGGTGGGTATGGACTGTGGCGTACCGACGACAATTTTACAAATCAACACCCCCATTGGCGGCAAGTTCGTCGAGATGGAGTGGTCGTTCAAAAAGCGAGTTATGCCTTTGACGAAGTTCAGAATTTGACGCTTGCATTGATTCGCGAATCGACCACACTGATTGATGCCGATGGGGTCAATCTGTGCTTCGTTCGGGGGCCACACTTCCTGCAATATGAAGAGCCTGTCCTTCATCAGTTCCAAGAGAAGTACAACGAGGACGCGCGCCAAGTCGCTGAGGACGACCCACGATTACTGCGCATCCGTGCTAACTTAATGACCAAGTTTATCCGTGGTGCCCGCAAAGCCCTCGATAAGGTGGGACGCGAAAAGGGCAAACACCTCACGCTTTCGGTATGGGTCTGGCCGTCACAACAGAATGTCTGGCTCGGTAAGACTCCCCTTGAAGAAGGGCTGGATGTCATCGGATGGATTCGTGAAGGCTTGTTGGATAGTGTGATCTGCCAGGGAGGAATCGATCAGGAGTACATCCAGGAAGGAAACAAACACAATTGTCAATTCATTCATTTTACCGGCTATCATCATGATCGTCGTATGAGCCCCAATACAATTCACGCCGCCTATCAGGAAAATATTCAGGCATTTGCCTTTTGGGACATCGATGCGGTGCAAATCTATCCCGCTACCTGGAACTGGCTAAGACGAATCGGGCACCAGCAAGAGATTGCCAATTGGGCCACCAAAGGTCTACCAGAAACAAAACGGATTCCCTTAACCCGGATTAACGGAGCAGACGCGCAGCTTGGCCTTGCCGACGCCGTCTACTCTGGCGGATAGCAATCATGGTTTTCAATTCTCAAGACACTGGCAAGTCGCTTCCAGGTTGATTACCCGATAGCACTGCGGACAATTCAGAACCAGAGACCAACCCCTTTTTGATGAATGTCCGACTCAACATTTTACCCTTGGCATGCAGGGCCGAATTCGAACGCGATTTTAGAAAGATTAAAACAATGATCAAACTCGTTTCAATCTTGGTAAGTGTTGTCTTTTTGACAATTTGGAACATAACAACCATTTCTGCCCAAGACGTGGCTGGCGAACCGTTAACCGAGCCGTTGGATCAAAACCAACTGACACTTACCTGGAGAAATCTGGCCAACGAACAGGTCATGTTTCCCCTGGTGATGGCAAATATGCCGGTCAAGATTGGTCAGGAACGACAATTGTTCGTTGACAACTATCTTGTGGCCAAAGAGGACAACATTACGCGGCAGGTTCATCATCCTGTGCGATCCGCGGACAATCCAGTACTTGCACCTCCCAAGGTCAACTTCAATCACATTGTCCTTCAAGATGTTCAACAATTTGACGAGCCACCAAGGTTTCGAATGTGGTACGCTTCCTATGATGACTGGCAGACACTTCCCACGGGTCAGATCATTCGTTTTGCCACCAGTTATGCAATCAGCAACGACGGTGTTCATTGGGAGCGGCCACAACTCAACCTCTACAATGTCGAAGGTCTGGCTGGCCCTAACAACGTCGTGGTTCCCTATGGAATGATGCAAGGCATCTTTCATGACCCGGAAGAGCCGGACCCTGACAAACGATTCAAGGCATTAGTCTGTGTAGAACGGAAAAATCCCGTCGTGCGGGAAGGGTACTACGTTCATACTTCACCTGACGGGATCCATTGGAAAGGCAATCTTTCTCAAACCGTCATCGCCAGTCTCGTCGGCCCCTACAGTATCCCTCAAAATGGAATCGGAGACACGACACGTTTTTGGTGGGATCCCCTGCGGAGAAAATATATCGGCGATGTCAAATTCGTCATCTATGGCAAACAACGGTCCCGCGGCGTGATGGAATCCGA
>Ga0310342_100001965_pt1 | contig 13035 bp, 9 predicted proteins | sample S15DNA20500_MG_FD_206155 | JGI IMG/M metagenome (GOLD analysis project Ga0310342, IMG submission 206155) | Marine microbial communities from station ALOHA, North Pacific Subtropical Gyre - S1503-DNA-20-500_MG | ecosystem: Environmental > Aquatic > Marine > Oceanic | place: Pacific Ocean: North... | reverse complement strand
CGGTTGCTTCACTACTGGCCTCGGCTGTATCTGCGTACTGCAAGTCACCATCGTGACCCGCGTTGTTCCAGTCGTGGAAGCCAACGGTCGAGACGTAGTTCGGAGCCGCATCACCATTGTCGATGATGAATATCGGGAAATTGATGGAAAGGGCCGTTGAACCAAAGACCGTTTTTTCAGCTCCCACGGGTACCGTAGAACCGTAAACCAGAGATTCATGCTGTGGCAGTATGTCGGCCTGGTTGAGCGAGAACTGAGCGGTTCCTGCGGCACTGGCCTTCATCGGTATACTAGTGAGTAGATACTCCGTCGCACCTAGTGTCGCGATTTCACTAAAGGCACCAATTTCATCGACCAAGCCAGCAGTTTGAGTTTCGAAGGTCTGACCATTGGGGTATTTTTCCCCGAAGGTGGGCGAACCATTGAGTGTCACATAATCGGTATCATAAACGGCATCCAGATAGGCGGCGAAGACTCCCTGCGGAACTGGCTGTTGGTCTTGCGCATAGATATTGAGGAAAATGTCATCGCCAATGTTAGCGCTTGTGATCGTGGCTCCGGATGTATTGGTAACATCGAGTCGCGTATGGATCACGGGGGTCACCGTCACAGTCACCGTGCCGAGATCCGTTTTCCCCAGGCTATCTACGAGCTGATACTCAAATTGATCTTGCCCTACGAAGTTGGCATTTGGGGTGTAAGTTATCGTTCCATTAGAATTCTTAACAGTCGTTCCATTGGTCGCATCTCCGACAGTTCCCAGGGAGAGGGTGGCCCCTTGAGCAACGGTATCATTCTGCAGCACCGCCTCGGTGATCGACGTCACCATCGTGGTATGGATAGCATCGTCAACTGCTTCTGACCCCGGCGGTGGCGCATTGACCGTGACAGCAACCGCCCCGACATCGGTCCTGCCATTACTGTCGGTCAACGTGTACTCAAACTGATCTTGTCCAATGTAATTATTGTTAGGCGTATACGTGACGGTTCCATTTTGATTCTTAACCACCGAACCATGACTGGCGTTACTAACACTCGTCAGCGTCAGGGTCGTACCGGCAGCTGGTTCATCATTCTGTAAAACGGCAAGTATGCCAGCAGCATCAGAAGTGGTCGTGAGAACATCGTCTACCGCTACTGGGATATCCGCAACATTCTGGATCCTAATGGCATCCGCAATTACCCAGGGAGAGTCTGCATCACTAGTCACCCCAACCCCTAGATTTCCTTCTGCTACCCGCCAAAACCCTATGTCTTTCCATTTGGTAACCCCATCATCCAAATCACTGGGCAACAGTGACTGGTTGACTAAAACAGGTGGCTGAGCCCCATCTGCATTGGTAATCGTATAAGGTGCGTTGGTGGGACGCGCAGAACCATCGAGGGGCCACGTCGCCCAAACCTGGTACTCCCCCCTGCTGAGTCCCGTAAACTGCCAAGTTGCTGTCTCCACTTCGGTAACATTGGCATAGCGAAGATCACCCTGGTGACCCGCGTTGTTCCAGTCATGGAAGCCAGAACTGGCTGTAAAGCCTGAATCACCATCATCCATAATGATGGCCGGATTCAATATCTCCAGATCGAGTGTACCAAAAGCAATCTCGCTAGTAGGCACTGGAACGATTGACCCGTAAGTCAACGTGTCATGCAACGGCAAAATGTCCGCTGCATTAGTCGTGAAAGATGCCGTACCAACTCCTGTCGCTTTCATTGGCAAGCGTGCCAACAGGTAGCGACTATCGCCTAAGATCTGAATTCCCGCAAAGGCTCCCAGTTCATCCACTTCCCCTGCCGTGCTAGTGTTTCCAATGCGGCCATTGGGATAATCTTCTCCGAACTGGATAGCTTCCGTCAGTGCGACGCGATTCGAGTCGTAGAGCAAATCGGTATAAGCAGCAAAGACACCGTCAGGCGTTGGAGCATTTTCAGGCGGAGGCCCCGTTCTCTTGTCCTGGACGTAGAAATTGAGATAGAAATTAGACCCATACGTGGCCGATTGAATGAGATCGCCAGCCAAGTCCGTCGTTTCGAGCGTGAAGTCAACGACAGTAGCCGTTAACAGGCAGCGGGGTTCCAAGCTCTCCAAGAGAGGACGAAATGTGGAACGTTGCAACCCGGCAAGCCTCTTCGAAGACCGTCGAGAAGGCCTTTTCTTCTTTCGACCCTTTGCCATCTTGTTCGTATTCCTTCAACTTGGCAGAAAGAGAGTCAGACTGGCCTTAAACCGTTGACAAACATCCCGCGCAATACTAGCCCCTTGTGACTATTCCTAAAACTACCGAAAGTCGCAAATTCTGCCAAACAATTGGTCTGTTTTCACCAAGAAAATCCCGCTTTCTTTTGCCTCTTTCCCATTCCAAAACCTGTCGTACAGCACCCCCAGACTTGGAACTGCGCACTTCCAATCACACTCTCTTTTTTTCGTCCAATTCAGCCAAAAACTTGTAGCCGTATGCTCGCAATACGTGCGGTAAAAAACAGCTAACTAGCAACAGAATCTTTACTTAACTTGTTCAAGCCAACCAGCTAACTCATCTTGCCTCGGCAACCAGATATCAAGCCGTTTGAATACCCTCTTGGCTCAATATGGCCTGAAATCTCTAGCGGCGCAGAAGTATAGTGCAGTAATAGGATTAGCGTCTATACCAGCTATGCGACTAAAGACTGACTCCTGTCGACGTCTTTGCCAGACAACCTAAACGCGACCCGGAGAAGAGGATTTCAAGGTATAAAAGAGAGGCTACGCGCTGAAACTGCCATCTTTTCCACCTGGAATCGATTCTTAGATGGCTCACTAAAGATGCTAGCATCTAACGGTTCGTTGATTTACTGGCTCCGTCTCCTGAAGTGGCTCAACGATTTGGCAACATGACACTTGGGCCGACTAACGGGATAGCACGGTCTCCTTGAGTCAGAGGACCGATAGATTTCGTTCCTTGAGTTGCTCAAGGAGATCCTCAACGCCGACAAATTGAATGGCGTCCCAACCAGCGTTTCGTGCTGCTTCAACATTTTCTTTTAAATCATCGATCAGCAACAATTGCTGAGGCTGTCGCTGCGCCTGCTCGGCAGCGATCACATAGATTCGCAATTCCGGCTTCAGGCAGCGCACTTGAAAACTCAAGACGAAGGTCTGAAAGCAGGCCTCTATCCAGGCGAGTTTCAAGCTCTCGATCCACTCCCAGTGCGCGGCACACGTATTGGAGAGAAGTCCCAACTGGCAACCCTGTTTTGCCAATTGTTGCAGAACATCAATAACTTCCACCACTGGGCGAAAGATGTCACTGGCTGCTTTCATGAGTTGACGATAGTCGGGTTGGACTTCTAATTGCTGGCAGAATTGCTGGTAAAATTCTTGCGAAGAGATGGCACCCCGTTCGTACTGCGATTGCAAGGGACTGCGAAAGACCGCATCTCTGACTGTTTCCGGATCCAGTTCGCACAACTGAGCCATTTCCTGCCAGGCAATTTGATGGTCAAACGAGAGCAGCACATTTCCCAAATCAAAGAAGACAAATGGATTCTGCTCTGGGGAGGTCAATGGATGGTCCATAAGGGCCACCTCCTGGTTAGGCGCTGCTTTGAGCGTGCCATCAGATCACCAGTTCATCTGCTTAGAGCGGCTTAATGCGGATCTTTCGGTAGGATGCCATCGATGGTTTGCCTCCATGAATCTGCAAACCGATAATTCCCTTGGTGGCAATCTTGGCGTCTTTTTCGAGGTAATCAACCGTCTGATACCCATTGAGCCAAATCTGAATGCGATTTTCCTGGCAGTGAATGACCAGGTCATTCCAGTCATTTTTCTTGAGGACTTTTGCTATTTCAGCCTGTTTCCCTTCGGCCAGCATTTTTCGCCGGCGGGACTCATCGTAAAGTGCTCCCCAGATCACACCTGGCTTCCAACTGCCCATATCACACTGGTATCCAATCACTTCGTGGTGATTGGGGATTCGGCGACTTCTAAACTGGATGCCGGCATTATTGCCCGGGCCGACCAACTTGGCCTGCAATCGCAACTCGAAATCCCCGTAACTCTTGGTCGTACAGAGAAACTCGTTATTGGCAATTGGATTTTTCAATGAACCGGCTACGATGGCTCCTTCGCGAACGGAAAAGACTTCTTTTTTCCCCTCCCAACCGGCCAACGTTTTACCGTCGAACAGGGGAACGAATCCGACTTCTGCCATTGGCTTGTCCGCCAAGAGCGCGCAGACCGGAACAACAAGCAAAAGAAACAGAGCGAAGCGGCCACAGCTATAAGAAACTTGCATTCCCAACGACCTCATTTCATAATTCATCCCAGCCAACTGCCATCCACGGCGGTCTCTGGAAAAAGCAGCAAGAACCTTCTCGACGAGCATACCTGATTGCCAACAGCAACAACAGTCGTCGTTTAATCTCAACAAGGCAGCTCATGCAAAGCCAACTCTTGCGGTGCTAGTATCTGGAAGCCAGGCTGTCTAAAATACGTCTTCACGTTGCGGTAAACTCGCATCACGAAAAGATGAATCCCAGGAAACGCTCTGGATTTGAGTTCCTAACCGATAGTAATCCGCCTGAGAACACTCTAAAAATCAACCACTGGTCCATTGCAAGGAACGATTCATGTCACAGCCTTTGAACACCTACAGTGCTCGCATCACGCAGCGTAAAAGCCAGGGCGCTTCGCAGGCCATGCTCTACGGAACGGGGCTTACCGAAGAAGACATGGAAAAGGCCCAGGTCGGCATTGCCAGCATGTGGTATGAAGGAAATACCTGCAATATGCATTTAAACGATCTGGCACAGCATGCCAAGGAGGGCGTCACGGCAGCCAATTTAGTCGGCATGCGATTCAACACCATCGGTGTCAGTGACGGGATCTCCATGGGGACCGAGGGAATGAGCTATTCGCTTCAATCGCGGGACCTGATTGCTGACTCCATCGAAACGATGATGGCTGGCCAATGGTATGACGCACTCATTGCCTTACCTGGATGCGACAAGAACATGCCGGGGTGTCTGATGGCCATGGGACGTCTCAACCGGCCGGCCCTGATGATTTACGGTGGAACGATTAAGCCGGGGATACACGACGGCGAAAAACTGGATATCGTTTCTGCCTTCCAATGCTATGGACAATTCCTGGCCGGTACGATCGACGAATCAACGCGACATGAAATCGTCAAGCGGTCCTGTCCGGGAGCAGGCGCCTGCGGTGGCATGTACACCGCCAACACCATGGCCAGTGCGATCGAGGCCCTGGGAATGAGTCTCCCTTACAGCGCTTCGATCCCTGCCGAAGACAAAGAGAAGATCGACGAATGCCATCAGGCGGGTGAAGCGATCCTGAACTTGCTGCAACAGGATATCAAACCTCGCGACATCATGACCCGAGAGGCCTTCGAAAATGCCATGGTGGTCGTGATGGCGCTGGGTGGATCGACCAACTCAGTGCTGCATTTGATAGCCATGGCCCGCTCAGTAGAGATCGACTTGACGATCGATGATTTCCAGTCGGTCAGTGATCGCACACCCTACCTGGCTGACCTCAAGCCCAGTGGCCGTTACGTGCAGGAAGATCTCCATCACATCGGTGGAACTCCCGGTGTGATGAAATACCTTCTGGAAAAAGGACTGCTGCAGGGTGACTGTTTAACCGTTACAGGCCAGACACTGGCCGAGAACCTGGCATCCTTACCGGGACTCAATGAAGACCAAGAAATCATTCAACCTGTTGAAAAGCCGATCAAGGCAACCGGGCATTTACAGATTCTCAAAGGCAACCTGGCGCCGCAGGGAGCCGTCGCCAAGATTACGGGAAAAGAAGGACTTGTCTTTACAGGTACCGCAAATGTTTTCGATTCTGAAGAAGAGATGCTCAATGCACTGGAGGAAGACAACATCAACAAGGGTGACGTGATCATCATCCGTTACGAAGGGCCTCAAGGTGGTCCGGGCATGCCCGAGATGCTAACTCCCACTTCTGCCATCATGGGAGCCGGCCTCGGTTCCGACGTTGCCCTGATGACAGACGGTCGCTTTTCCGGAGGATCCCATGGCTTCATCGTGGGCCATGTCACCCCGGAAGCCCAGGTCGGTGGACCGATTGCCCTGGTGAAAAACGGAGACACCGTGACAATCGATGCTAAAACCAGGCGTATCGATGTGGATGTGAGTGAAGAAGATTTAGTGGAGCGGCAAGAAGCCTGGGAGGCTCCACCCCTGAAGGCAACTCGCGGTACCCTCTACAAATACATCAAGAACGTGAAGTCCGCATCCGAAGGCTGTGTTACCGACGAATAATAAACTGAGTGGAAATTACCACAGGCAGGGCCGACCTCTTAAATCTTCTTGCCGGTTCCTTTGGTCAGGGCCATGAAAGCGGATTCCAAGTTCACTTCTTCTTCTCGGAACAGGGTTAGTCGGTGTCCGGCATCGACAAGAACCGCCGATAACTCACTGTAATCCGTAGCCTCGGGGATGAGCATCACCGTCAATTGTCCCGCGTTCTCTTCAATCGTATCAACATCTCCATGCTGTTCGAGTAGCCTCGCTGCTGCACTGACGTCGCCGGTCACACGAATTTGCAGCACCACACGCTGGCGCACCTGCTGCATAACATCCTCCACGGCTGAATTGACAGTCATGACCCCACGATCAATGATGCCAATCTTGTTACAGATATCAGCCAACTCGGGCAAAATATGACTGGAAACGATAATCGTCTTGCCCATTTCACCGAGGCGGCGCATGAGGTTCCTCATTTCAATCCGGGCACGCGGATCAAGTCCACTCAAGGGCTCATCCAGCAGCAACACCTGAGGGTCATGCAAGAGGACTCGAGCCAGTCCCAGTCGCTGGGTCTGGCCACGAGACAAGGTATTGGCAAATGCATCCCGTTTAAAGTCCAGGTCGACAATCTCTAACATCTCTTCACACCGCTGCCGACGTGCTGGCCCTTTGATACGATAAGCCGCGGCAAAGAATTCCAGGTACTCAATCACTTTCATATCATCGTAGACACCAAAGAAATCCGGCATGTAACCAACCAGGCGACGGATCTCTTTAGGCTTCGTGTAAATCGAGTGTCCACAGACGTAAGCTTCTCCCCAGGTGGGATTGAGCAAGGTAGCGATAATGCGCATGGTGGTCGTCTTGCCGGCACCATTGGGTCCAATGAAGCCGAACAGATCGCCTTCCTTCAGATCGAGTTCGATCTTCTGGATGGCAAACATCTCTCCATACTTTTTCGTCAGATCAACCGTTTTAATCACAAGCGCATAAACCTTTCTTGTTCTTCAAACTACCTGTCATCGTATCATCCACTCAAGGGGTCACCGCTGACGAAATCGGAAACACAAGTCGATAATAGGTCCAGCGACCGGTGGTATCCTTCGAAACTGCTCCATTGGTTAACAAATCACTCCCCTGCCCTTTGGCACGGCCAACCAGAATCACCCGGTTCCAGTCCAGTTGTTCGCTCATATCGAGAAACTGCTGGTAATGATGTGCCAGTTTCGTATACCGGGGACCACCAGCCTTGTCATGGAACATCAGCATCTCAACAATACGCGGTACATCAAAATCATCCTGTGCCCAGCTTTGAATCGCTTCTGCCCGCTGAACAAGTCGCCGCCGAAGCAGATAGGCCTCGGTCGCTCGAACATAGTCCGCCAAATTGCTAATATGCAGTACTTCGCCCGCATCAACAGCATCTTCCAACACGTAGACTTGATTTCGGTGATAAATACGACAATCGTCTAGGGAAAAGGAAAAAGGATTGCTCAATTCCCCCTGCAACACCCCCTGCCGGTCAAAATACAAGCCCGAGACCACATCCAACTCACAGTTTGTCCACCAACGGGCATTGAGCCCACGGCAGGAGTCATCTTGAATCGGTAACCCCCGGATTTTCCCCGGGACCAACGTTGCTGCCTGCTGGGGCAAGGTGATCGCATACTGCTGCTTGATGGAAGTGCTGGTCGAGCTGGTATTCAATCCTCCGAGACCATTTCCTGGCAGTCCTTGCCAGCAACAAAGACAAGACAACTGGTCATCCAAGGACGCTTCCATGGGCTTTGGATTAATCTGCAAATCATAAGTACGTGGTTGTGGACTCAGAACATAAGCCCAACTCGTACCCCGCATTTGAGACGACTGAACATCATAGTCTACGATGTCCAACTGATTTACGTACATCTGCTGAGCCTTGAAACTCGTCGACATCAACAGGCTTAACAAAGAAAATCCCACGACAATGGAAGGAAATGTAATCCAAGACCAGTGAAAACGATCCCACTTCTTAAGCAGCCAGTAGTCCAATGGACCGATCAAGACGATGTAGAAAGCCAACAGTCCCACAATCCAATAAAAGCGTACCAGGGTAACGCCCTCGAATTGCCCCAGGGCAGCTCGCAACTGGCCGCTCAAATCGCGATACCCAAAATGGGAAACTTGAGCTGCTGTCGTACTACTGTCCGACGACCCCACTGACTCTTCCCCTAATGAAATGCGCCGCAACAATCGCAGTCGTGCCGGCCAGTCCAGGAAGGGGGCACGATCCAGGTCCACTGCCACAAAGATCACCTGGCCGAATCCGACCAGGTGTCGAATTACCATCGGACGCTGACCTGCATCACCGACACCGTCGTAAGCTTCGATGCGCCCTTGAACACTCTCCAGCACCGTCATCTGCGAAGACCCTGGATCCGCGGCTGCCAGTTCGATCGGATCCTTGGCACCCGCATACATTTCCAATCCAGAAGTCTTCCATTGGCGTTCCACGAACTGAAAGTGGCCTGGCACAAGACGACTCCAGTAACTCTCCGGACTTAACAGTTCTTCTCCTCGCGATCCAATGCAGATCACGATCTCTCCACCTAGTCGCAACCATTGCTCCAAGGCCTTAAATCTCGCCTCGTTGAGTCCCTTCAGGAAATCGGGGTGACTGGTCGTCACCATGATTTGCCTAACTCCCTCTAAACCATACCAACGATCCGGGAACGAACGAAAGTCAGCCAAATGAACTACCTCAACCGGTTGATTCTGACTGGTCAGAGCTTTTTCCAGGTTCAGTTCCGCACCAATCACAATGACGCGGTCGACCGTCGACCTGATCATCTCCGGTAAGCGACTGGACGAATAATCACTCTCTCTAACAACACTATCGTCTGCCACCAGTCGCACGGTCAAACCACTGTCTGGACGACCAAACCTGACATAACCAGTCAACCATTGTTTCTGACCGGCAGGGATTTCAACGTCGCCATCCGGAAAGCCATTGTAGACAGTCATCAGGCCATCGGAATCTAAGGCCGCCAGTTCAAGATGTCCGAAAAACGCATCCGAGCCTGCCTGGACAGAGACCCGTACCGGGGTCCAGTACCCCAACTGACACTCGTCTCCCACCCCGACTTCTAACTTCAGGATGTCGGGGGCTTCCGCAGCAGCCAGGGATCCACAGAACAAGATCAAGGACCAGGGAAATCGCGTCCAGAGAAGATTGAGCCAGCGCGCCATAAGAAGATTCAATACTTGAAAGTGCGATAATCGTAAAAAGAAAGCGTCAAACCAACTCCCTGAATCATCTTCATCCAGCTTAATCGCCCGTAGAAGAAGCGGGAATGCCCCTTGGCCGACAAAATCAACTACGGTTTTTCGTCATCGGAACAGCGGCAGATATATTGGCCACAACCAGGACAACCGGCCCCGTATTTCTGTTGTACTGCCTCATTTAAGTCAACTCCCGCAACGTTAGCAATCGTCGTTAACCAGGCCAAGACATCAGCAAACTCACCCAGCTTCTCCTCGTGCGATCCATCACGCAATGCCGCGGCTAACTCACCGACCTCCTCGATCAGCCACATAAAGGTACCGTCGATACCCCGAGCGACATCTTTCTCCAGGTACATCGTTCGGATTAACTCCTGGAAATCGGCCAGTGAAATTGCAGCATCAGGAGCAGGGGACTCGTCACTCACACGCATGGATCCCTTCGATTGAACTCTGTCGCGGTAAGAGCGTGAATGTCAAACGCAGTTACCGTACTGGATCCATCTACTCCTGACAACCATGATTTCCAGTTGCTAACCCAGGGCCAGCACCCTTTGCAGGGGAGCCGACTCTCCTACAATGAGGAGGTCACTCAGAGGGAAGCTGTTTGTTCCTGCTACAGGCCAACACTTGATGCCAGAATACTACCCCGCAGCGAAAGTCGGCGACATTCCCGAGGGACAAGGGATGGCCTATGCCATCAATGGACGGATGGTTGCTATTTTCCGCGAAAACGATAGCTATTTTGCCATCGATGATCTCTGCCCTCACATGGGAGCCTCCCTGGCCCCTGGCTACCTGGAAGAAGGGATCGTTACCTGTCCCTGGCATGCCTGGCGATTCTGCGTCCATGACGGCACTTGGTGTGACAATCCAAAAATAGGAATCGACCATTTTGACGTGCGGGTGGAAGGGGACGAGATTCAAGTTGCCGTTCCAGATGAGTCGCCACCCGAGACTGCTGACTCATAAAAAACGGGGCACGATCTGAGACCGTACCCCGTTGAATAACCGCAGCCCGCACGACTACTTTTTATCAGTAATCGTCACGTTAATTTTCATCTTCAGGATCTGGCTGATGGTATTATCGCCAACGGTAATCTCCATCTCCATATTCTGATCAATCTGCGAACTGGCCATCTGGCCACGCGTGTTATCAAAATACATCGCTCCTTTAGAATCCTGTTTCTTGATCTTGACTGTCGCTCCTGCCAGCACAGGACTCTCAAGCTTCCCGAAGTTCATCTTGATCACTAAACCAATCTTATCGAGAACTTTCCCGTCGACTGTCTCTTCACCCTCGTAGGAATACTTGGTCTCCACGTTCTGTTTGCCCAGCGGGTTGTCGATTGCAAAACTGTTGGTCCAAGTGTCGCCCTGATCGACCGGCGTTGTGGGAAAGGTCGTGGCAGCCTGCGTCAGCATTTGTTTAAAACTGTCCTTGTTAAACATCCCTTCCAGCAGATTTCCACCTGGTGTTTCTTTGAGCTTCTCAAAAAACTCGGCCGGCACTTCCACTTCCACGAGCTTACCACTAGGCGCCATTTTTACTTTAAACTCCGCTTTGGTCAGTGTCTTGAACAACGGGGCAATTTGAGCAACCAGTCCTTCCGGCTTCTTCTTCTCAGCAGAATCATATTTCATGGCGGTTCCAGGAGGACCAGTCATCTCCATGCGAATGCGCGTAATTTTTTGACTAATACTAGCAACCCCAGCAGAATCCACTGCTTCAACCTTTTGAAGCATTTCAATCTTCTGGTTCATCTTCATCTCAACGTCCTGGCCCACAATATTCATTTTCATGTCCATCACCTGATCCATGGCATAAACAAACTGCTCGCCCTGCTTGAACTGATAGCGCAAGGTCTTGCCAGCTTGAACCATTTGACTCGTGGCACAGACAACTGCCATGGTGACCATGAGGCTCAACGCTTGTAAGAAACGTTTAGACATTTCAACCACCTTTCAGGAAGAATTCGAACTGTATTACTCGTTATTGAAAGATTGCCTTCTCGTCTTTGCAACGGCCAGCAAAAGTGAGCTTTTCTGAAACCACCTTGATTTATAGGCTTCTCGGCTCCCCAATTCTATGGCAAAAATCCCAAAAGTCCTCTTTCAGGCCCTCTTAGCGTTTTTTGATGACCGTGACCGTCGTCACCAAAGAACTGGTCATTTGGCCACTCAACAACAGGCCGCGAAAATTCGACTCGGTGACCAGACGCTGTGTCATTTTACTCTCCAGCAGCCGCCCCTGAGCCTTGTCAAAAAAGACTTCCCCTGACATGTCCTGCGACTTGATTTTAAGCTGCTGTGGGGGAGAATCTTGGTCTTCGCCGGGTACCAGTTGCAATTGACCTTGGACTTTTATTTGAGCCGCAGCAGTCCCAGACCGTTGCAGATTCGCAACGTACTGGGACTTGGTCTTCATCTTTAATTTACCCAGCGGGGTTACCAGCATCGAATCGGATTCCCATTGATCACCTGGTTGCACGGCTTCCAGGGGCAAAATGCCATGGGATTTTTGTAGCGTTTGAGTCAGCCCGGCGGTGGTAAAAACATCCTTCAAGCGGCTCTCTTCCGGTACTCGATTAAGGGCGACCTGGGCCTGTGGACTCAACTCTACCTTCTGGACAACACCTCGATTCGTCATCACAACCCGGAATGGCTTGTCAATCAACGGCCCTAACGAAGCCGCCATTTCAGCCGCTTCGCCGGCAACCTTTTCGCTGGCCGAAGAATCGTAGACAATCGACTCTACCTTTGGATTATCCAATTCGATACGAATTCTCGTAAACGACTGGTCCATGCTGGCCCGGCCAGCTGGATCCACCTGCAAGACTCTCCAGTTCATCTGCATGGTCATTTGCAAACGAGCTTCGATTACCTGATCCCCCACGCGCGTCTTGCTCGCTGTCTGCTGTTGAAAAGAGACTCGATAGTCGGTCCCCGGGCGAAACTTCCAGCGGATGGGTTCTTGCCCCTGTAAACTGGCCCCCCCGAGGAACAATTCCCCAACTGGCAGCACGGCCAGCAGAGTGACTAGCTGGCCGATGCGCAGTAGCATTCGCGGTACTGGATTCATCCAACCACAACTCACTTTCCAACGACTACAGTTCGAATGACTCACCAGGAGCCAGAACCAGCGGTTCCGCGTCGGTTTCTTGTCGCACTTGTTCTGCCCACTGCTCGGCATCCTGCTCAATCGGGGGCCATGTATTGTAATGCGCCGGAGCAACACGTTTGGGACGGATCAATTGCACCGCTTTGACGGCATCCGCGGGGCCCATCGTAAACAAGTCGCCAATCGGCAAGACGGCCACATCGATCCCCGCATCACCAATCAGTTGCATGTCAGCAAAGAGCGCCGTATCGCAGGCAAAGTATATTCTTTTCTCCTCAATCGTCAACAAAAATCCGGCCGGGTTGCCTCCATAAGAACCGTCGGGCAGTTGTGAACTGTGATGGGCCAGTGTCATTTTCACGTGGCCGAACGGCAAG
>Ga0310342_100001963_pt1 | contig 13037 bp, 11 predicted proteins | sample S15DNA20500_MG_FD_206155 | JGI IMG/M metagenome (GOLD analysis project Ga0310342, IMG submission 206155) | Marine microbial communities from station ALOHA, North Pacific Subtropical Gyre - S1503-DNA-20-500_MG | ecosystem: Environmental > Aquatic > Marine > Oceanic | place: Pacific Ocean: North... | reverse complement strand
GTCGTTTTGAGAACGAATATCGAGAACTCGTAAGTTTTTGTTGTTCAGTTGTTTCTGGAGTTGATCCGGTTCGACCAAGATTGAGCCATCTCGTTTGTTCGCAGTTGCGACTTTTTTGTCGGCAGCGGTGATGGTTGAAACGCAAATCAACATAATACTGAACCAAACAAACAGTCCCGTTTTCATCGTAGTATCCTCCAAAATACTTGCAGCCATCGTGGTTGGTCTTTCGATAAGGTCTTCTTCAGGAACTCGAACAATGTCTTTGTCGGTTTATCATTGGGAACGCCGCGGTCGGCGTTGATTGTGCCGTGGTTTTTCGCTTTGGTGGGAAACGCTCTTGCCGGTACTCCCCCTTGCTGTGACCTGCCCCACGGACAGTACCACTTTTTATGTTAGGTTCAGTATATCATTTTATTCGAGGGGATTCTTGATCGGCAGGTTTCGTCTTGCCGAGTCGGTCCAGGGTTGAATCGCTTCCGGGGCAGGTCAGGTTGCCACCGCTGCCAATGACGCTTCACGAGTAACCCATGAATTCGCTCGGCCCCAAAGCGTGGACGTTGCCTGGCCAAAGCACGAATCTCACGAAGTAGTCGTGGTTCATCATGTGGCCGACGTGCCTGATAACGCTGTGTACCGCGAGGCTGATCGAGCACACGGCAGACTCGAAGCTCCGACACTTTCGCTGGCCCCGTACGACGACGCACTGCGGCGACCGTTCGCCGTCGTCGTACGGGGCTTACCAGTTTCCCTTTGCAGCTTCCTGCAAAATATCCATGTCGAGAACCTGTTCGGCCACCATCTTTTTCAGTCGTGCATTCTCTTTTTCGAGAGCCTTGAATTGCTTCGCATCTCCGGCTGCATGCCGCCGTACTTCTGTCGACGGCGGTAATAGGTCTGTCCAGCAATCTCCAGCTGCTTGCAGACCTCGGGCACCTTCATGCCCTTGCCGAGAAGAACATCCGCTCGACGCAACTTCGTAATGATCTGATCCACCGTATGTCGTTTCTGACTCATCTAAAAGAATCCTCTCCGGGCCTGCGGCCCGAAAAGATTCTCTCACTCCAATTGGATCAGTTTTAGGGAAGGAGGCCAGTCCAGCGGAACATGAGGGGTAGGCTCTTTCGATGTCGTTGGATGTACTTAATTAAGTTAATGCAAGTAAGCATCGCCTACCACTACGAGGACGAGAGATGAAAAGCTACTTCGGAAAACTCTATCTCCCAAGCAGGAATTTCTGATAGCCAATTCCTGATAGAAAACAATAGTAAGCCAGAACTTTTTGTGCGACGTTCTAGCTTTTACGTGAAACAGTAGCTGCCAAAGCACTTAACGCATCCCATCTTTGCTTCAATTCACAGGTAACTGTTCGCCTACGGAACCGAAGGAGTGACCATCCAAAATTCCAGCGTCCTGGGAAAAGGAACGCGGTAACAAGTTCCCGCACACTAAAGTGCAGGGCTCAAGACTCCGTCGCTCAGTCCAAAAGTTCTGCCAACGGGATCCGCTCAAAGGTGAGATGGGCTTGGCTGCCCTCGTATACGATACCCAAGTGCCGCGGGCCGGCGCGACTGAGGCTCGGGTAACCCGCTCCGCGTCCAACGTCTAACAACAGGTGATACTGTTCGGGCCAGGTTTGGCCATCGTCAAAGCTGATCTGGATCGTTTGATGATCACGGGCCGACTGCGAGTGGGGATTGGCAAAAACGAAAATGTAACACTGTTCGCCATCCTCGGTGTAGTCGAAGCGGTACGTACTGCCGTTGCAACGGGGCTCGATAATCGTGTTCCGGTTGGTTTCGTGCGGCTGCCAGCTTTCACCCAGGTCCCGTGTGACGACCACCGTGCGGAACTTTTCCCCGGTTTCAGTGCGGCAGTTCAGCATGATCGAACCATCACCCAACTGAACGGCCTGAGATTCCGAATTATCGATGGATGCCGGATTACTCAACGTCCAGGTCTCTCCGTGATTCCGGCTGATCATGATGTTCGAGAATTCCCGGTCCTGCTCGTCGCGACCTTGGGAGGGCATGATCAACGTGCCGTCGCTCAACGCGATCCCTTGTTGGGGTGACGGGACAAATAGAATCCACTCTTTCTTTTTCAGTTTGCGAGTGAAATTCTCCGGCTCCGACCAAGTGCGACCGTCGTCTCGGGAACGGACCATGAGAAACTGAGCGGTCTGCCCAATTTCAAAGCCCGGTTCCGAGCCCCCCTTACTCCATTGATGCGTACCGGGGCGGCCCCATGTCCAGACGGCAGCGACAAAGATTTCTCCTGTTTTCGGATCAACGATGATTCCCGGGTCACTGCAACCATTTTGTTCCTGCGGCAAGTCTCCGTACTCGTGCATGTCCATGATGACTCGCTGTGGTTCCCACGACTGGCCGCCGTCGGTACTACGGAGTAGGCCGATGTCGATATCCTCTTGCAGATCTCGCCCCGCCCGCCGTCGCATGTCGTAAACGCACAACAGCGTTCCCTGCGGTGTTGTAGCCAATGCGGGAATGCGATAGGTGTGGATGCCATCGTCGAAATGCTTGCGCAGCGCGATGCCGATGCGTTTTCGTACGCCCGGGGTCTCGTCCCTTGCGACGATCTTTCCTGCAGTGGTCTCGACGTGCATGCACTGCGCGTCCACCTTGTGGTCCAGACTGGCCGACGCGTTGAGTCGGCAGGAGAGCCAGAACGTATTCACACCCGTATTTAGCCTGACATTGCCGTGGAATGTGACTTCCCGCGCGGCCAATTTGCGGTCTCCAAATTGGACGCCCGTCGAAAAGTGCTCGTTGTCACCGGTCAGGAAGACCTGCAGTGATTCCACGTCGGCTAAGTCATTCGTTCCTTCAAGTGAAAACATGATCGATGATAAAAAAACGGCCTTCTGTTTCGCCTCAATACGGACCTGCAGCAGCGGATTAAAGTCACGCCGGATCAAAATTGGGTGAATCCGCTGCCGAGTCGTTGCCTCAATTGGATCCGACGCTTCAGCCTTACTCGTGTCGTTGGCAACGGCCATCACTGCGAGTAGCCCAAAAATCGTGAAACTTTTCATCTAAGTCTTCCCTTTTTAGTTTGTGATTTTTGCATCCGCCAACCAGCCACACTCTACCCCTAAATTCCATTGCTGTCTATTAATGATACGAATTGATACGGGAGGGCGAGGCGAAGAGCTGCCCATCATGCTGCGGGCTATTACGCAGCATTTATAGTGTGATCCCGACCCGTCCATTCCCGTGTTGGCGAACGAGCTGAGCCTTTTGGAAAAGATCACAGCCCATCCGGTGGAGCATCTGGGACTTGTTTCCACCGTCATCCAGGAATGGCTTCTGCAAAGCGTTTCGCCGCGCCCCGGGCAGCCCGAAATCATAAGTGTCTGTTCCGCATGGCCCCAAGAATGGGAGGCATCATTCCGCCTGCGGGCCCGACGCGACTTCCTGGTGACTTCTGCCACAAAAAATGGCGAGGTCGAGTTCGTTGACATCGATTCCCGGCTGTGTAATGCGTGGGGCACGTCCTGTGTTGTCACCACCATGGGCCGGATACTTCCGTAGAGTCGCGTCGTGGCAGAAAAACGCTGGCCTTAGGAAAAAATTCTGCGCATAACAGGCAAGAAGCCGGGCCGAGGAGCTTAAAGGAGTGTGAATCCAACGACAGGAACCCAGAAACTGGACCGCAGGGAAGAAGAATGAGAAAAATTCTGCTGAGCTAGACACGAGGGGAGGGGGTAATGCGGTTACAATAGGCGACATTCCGAGCCTGGAACGGTTTCAGGTACATTCAAATGGAAAATCTCGGGTAATGAGAAGAGGAGAATAAGAATGGGTCTTCAACAAATTCGTGGTCGCCTTGAATTCGTAGGGCAATTCGTTTCGATTTTCGCCTGGCTTTGTACAACTGGGTTCGGAGGCACGGCTGTTCAGTTGAGTGAATTCGTCTTCGACGACGCTCCGTCTGAGTCATGCCACGCTGCAACCATCGCGCAGCTCGCCGACGGTTCGCTCGCGGCGGCCTGGTTTGCGGGCCGTGAAGAAGGTAGCTCGGACGTTGGCATTTGGTTGTCGCGAAAGGCAGACGATCGCTGGAGCGATCCAGTCGAAGTTGCCAACGGCATGCAACCCCAAGCCAAGCCATATCCCTGTTGGAATCCGGTTCTTTTTCAAACCGAATCTGAACCTCTGATGCTCTTTTTCAAGGTCGGTCCTAGTCCTCAAAGCTGGTGGGGCGAAGTTATGTTTTCTACGGACAATGGAAAAACGTGGCAGCAGCGTCGGCCTCTACCGAACAAAGGCATCGGTCCGGTTAAAAACAAGCCGGTGCAACTGGCCGACGGAACGATTCTCTGTCCCTCCAGTACCGAGCATGACGGCTGGCGCGTGCATATCGAGCGAACGACAGATCATGGCGAAACCTGGGTTCGCAGCGGTCCCTTGAACGATGGACACAAAATAGGTGCCATCCAACCAACGTTGTTAAGTCATGAGGGCGGTCGAGTGCAAATGCTTTGTCGTGACTTTGAGGTGCAGGGAAACGTTTGGCAATCCTGGTCCGATGATAACGGAATGACGTGGACTCCACTGAGTGCGACGAGCCTTCCCAACCCGAATGCCGGCTTGGACGGCGTCACCCTTCGAGATAAGCGGCAGTTGCTTGTGTACAACCATACTCATCGACGAGGATCATTTCCTAAAAGCCGTGAAATGTTGAATGTCGCGATCAGCCAGGATGGAAAGGACTGGCAAGCCGCGATGGTTCTGGAACGAGCGCCGGATGAATTCTCCTATCCAGCCGTGATCCAAACTCGCGACGGTCTGGTCCACATCATCTACACGTGGCGGCGACGCACGATGAGGCACGTCGTCTTGCAACCCGACGAGTTGTCGCTCAGCGAAATCAAGAACGGCCATTGGCCTGACGGAGTGGAACAGCTGCCCGCGGCTGGGATTTAGCTCAAACTGAAAACCGTAGCAGGAGTCAGGCTTTCCGCTTAATCAAGTATGACTGACACGCGGGACGTAAGCATTGGAAAATCGGACTTAATACAACTTAAGTAACAATCCGGACCCTTATCGGAAGCAATTTCACGCTTTTTTTTCTTCCAGTGGATCAAGGAAGAAAAGAACGCGGTGAAGTGGACGAAGCGTTCCTGCCGCACCTGCAAGGATAACCAGGTTGTCCACAAGAATCTGGACAAGAAACAATTTTTGCTCAACGACGATGTTCGTCTATAGGTTGGCCAGAGAAAATAAATCGAGAAAATGTGAGAACAACATGTTTCCAAAGACTACGTTACCGGTTACTTTTTCAATCGTTGTCTTCTTGACCCACTTCAGTTCGGCCAGTGATTTTCAGAAGTTCCAATCTCAGAATTGGCATCAATGGCGAGGCCCAAGCGCCAACGGATTTTCCTCGACGGCCGATCCGCCGGTGACGTGGAGCGAACACGAAAACATATTGTGGAAAGTTGCCATCGACGGACATGGCAATTCCACGCCGATCGTTTGGGGAGACAAGGTCTTCCTGTTGACGGCCATCGATACGGGACGGGTCGACCCGGACCTGACTCCACCCGACGAGCAACCCAATCGTCCATTCGGCATCAAGTATCCCAACACCTACCATCAATACGTCGTACTTTGCCTGGACCGGAATACGGGACAAGAATTGTGGCGGCGTATAGCGGCCGAAGAAATCCCACAGGAAGGGCATCACAATGACAACAGCTTTGCAAGCGCCTCGCCGACAACCGACGGACAGAGGTTGTACGTCTGGTTCGGATCGGCGGGTTTGTATTGTTATGACTTGGACGGAAGCCCGAACTGGACGCGCGATCTCGGGCCGGTTCAAACCCGGCTGAGCTTTGGGGAAAGTTCGTCGCCAGTGGTTCACAACAACCGGGTGATCATTATCCGGGACCAGGAAGAACAGTCGTACCTCGTGGTGTTCGATGCAAGGTCCGGCGAGACAGTCTGGCAGGTCAATCGTGATGAGCCGAGCGCCTGGGCGACCCCGCTGGTCATAGAACATGAGGGCAAAACCCAAATCATCACCAATGGTAAGAAACGGGTGCGAAGTTACAGCCTCACGGACGGCTCTCTGATCTGGGAGTGTGGCGGACAGGTCTCCAACGTCACACCTTGTCCCGTGGCAACAGCCGACACCGTCTTCTGCATGAGCGGCTACCGTGGATCGGCACTGTTTGCCCTGCCGTTGGATGCAATGGGAGACCTCACCGACACGAGCAAAATCAGGTGGACCAAGTCGCGTGGAACACCGTACGTACCCTCTCCGCTACTTTACGGCGGGATGTTGTATTACAATCAATCGAATAATCCCATCCTGTCATGCCTCGACACCGAAACGGGAAACCTCGTAATTGATCGAATACGCATGCCGGAAATCCAACGGCTTTACGCGTCACCTGTCGGTGCCAACAATCACATTTACTTCGCTGGCCGCGATGGAACGACGCTGGTGCTCAAACGGGCTCACGAATTCACGATTCTCGCAACGAACCATCTTGATGAGGGAGTCGATACGTCACCAGCACTCACCGGCAACCAGCTCTTCCTCCGGAGCAAATCGTACTTGTACTGCATTGGGAGCGGTCGTTGAGTGCCTTCGAGGCATGGTCTCGAAACGATGTTGACAATTGAGATATCCCTGGCGATTTCATTCAGCGTGGAACTGTTGAACCAATGATTTGACCGTGCATCGCAACGACGACTTACCGAATAAGATAAACCCTGCCCAATGCTGGCACCACCGTTTGCACCGTGCGGTTGGACAAGGCTCAACGTCCCCCGATGGAACGACGAGCCCCCCGATGGAACGACGAGCCCCCCGATGGAACGACGAGGATAACCTGTACATCGAAATTTTTTCCTGGTGCCGAAAAAACTTCGATGCCCCCAAGAAAAACAAAACGTGGACCATCGCGATCGATTGTAAACACGGATGCAATCCCTCCAAATGCAGGAACGACCAGTTTTCACATTCCTGACTTTTGACTATCATGAAACTTTTCCTGAATGGCTCAGTGCATTGCGCCGCACCTTACAAATTGGCAGACTTCTATCCTTGATTCTATAACGGGTCTGTCACGTGCCCCAAGAGCAAAAACAATCTGGAGCAAACGGTCGCGGTGTGCGGATTGCTGCGGACGTGGGAGGAACATTCACCGATTTGGTCGTGATCGATGCTCAAGGTACATTACGCCGTGAGAAGTCACTTTCCACTCCACCAAATTTCGAAAAATGCGTGCTGGAGACAATCGCAAAGGTGCTCCTAAAGCACCGTCTCGATCCGGCGTCCGTTCGGGCAATCAACCATGGAACCACGGTCGCCACCAATGCGTTGCTCGAACGCCGGGGAGCACGTACGGCCCTGGTCACAACTCGGGGATTCCGGGACGTACTCGAATTGCGACGGGTAAGGGCACCTCAGATTTACGATCTATTTTTCGAGAAACCTCCGATCCTTGTCGACCGTTTCTTACGGCTTGAATTGACCGAACGGATCGCCGCCGACGGGTCCATTCTTTCACCCGTTTCGAATGAGGACCTGCAGGATATTATCGCGCAGTTGAGGCGTGAATCGGTCGAGTCGGTGGCGGTGTGCCTGTTGCACTCCTATGCCCATCCTCAACATGAGCGGGAAGTGGGCAACTATCTTCGTCATCACCTTCCGGGAATACCTGTTTCTCTCTCGTGTGAGGTACTCGCCCAACGAAAGGAATACGAGCGCACGGCAACCACGGCCGTCAATGCATATGTGCGCCCGGTAATGCGCCGTTATCTCGATGCATTGCACACCGGCCTGGTCGAACGGCAAATCGACGCACCGTTGCTTATCATGCAGTCGGCGGGTGGCCTTACCCCCGCCGAAAATGCTGGAGCGCGTCCCGTATTTTGTCTCGAATCGGGACCGGCAGCAGGAGTGTTGGCGGCCGCATGGTGTGCCAAACATACCGATCAGAACAACATCATCAGTTTTGATATGGGAGGTACCACAGCCAAGACAGCCATGATCGAAGAGGGACACATCCCTTACAGCGCCGAGTACGAGGTGGGCAATGCCCTTTCCGCCGGCAATCGCCTCACCGGTGGCGGTGGTGAATTGATCATTGCTCCAAGCATCGACATCGCCGAGGTCGGAGCGGGTGGCGGCAGCATCGCATATCTGGATACAGCAGGTGGTCTGCGTGTCGGCCCTCGTAGCGCCGGAGCGGACCCCGGACCAGCATGCTACCAGCGTCGGGGAACCGAACCAACCGTCACAGACGCAAATGTCGTCCTTGGCTACATCCGACCGGGGAAACTAGCTGGCGGAGAAGTTGAAATCAACTTTCAGATTGCTCATCAGGCAATCGATCAAAAAATTGCCCGGCAACTCGAAATGAGTGTGGCCGAAGCGGCCCTCGGTATTCATCGTATTGCTAATGCTCAGATGCTGCGGGCGCTGAGAGAGGTGTCGACCCAACGTGGTCGCGACCCGCGCAGCTTTACCTTGGTCGGTTTTGGTGGATCCGGACCAGTCCACGCAGCCGGGCTCGCCCGCGAGCTGGGAATCGAGCGCGTCATGATTCCACCCATGCCGGGAGTATTTAGCGCCGTTGGATTACTCGCCGCCGGGATCGAGCATCATGCGGTCCGCAGTTGCCAGATTGTGGGTGACCAATTGACGTCGGAAACAGTCGATGAATATCTCACCCATATGCGAGAGCAGATCGACAGCCAGTTTAATGAGGAGTCCATCTCACTGAAACAGGTACGGCACTTGGCAAGCCTCGAGTTGCGATATGCCGGCCAGACATCACAGCTGCGGATCAATCTCGAATCTGACTCGCCGGACCAAGGTGCCATCGACCGCACCACAGCCAGTTTTGAGGCGGAGCATGAACGGTTGTACGGCTATCGGGCCGAACCTGGTACTCCCATAGAAGCGATCACAGTTCGATTGATCGGGCGCACCCCGCCGGTTGACATCGTTGATATGCATTACCAGGGCGAGCAGCAACTGCCCACGGGAAGCCGCTCAGCCAACTTCGGCCCTCCCTGGGGTCAGCTCGACACACCTATTACGACTCGGGATGCATTGCGTGATGGTGTACAAGGCCCATTGTTGGTGGATGAGTACGATTCCACTATTGTCATACCACCTGACTGGTTAGCAACAACCGACCGAACGGGGAATATTATGTTGGAGATGGTCGATGGTACAGGTTGATCCCATCACACGTCAGATCATTCAAAGCGCCCTTGCCTCGGCCGCAGATGAAATGGCGGTCGGACTACATCGAACGGCGCGTTCCACGATCGTTCGAGACGTTTTGGACTTTTCAACTTCGATCTGTGATTCTACGGGGCAACAAATTGCCCAGGGTGTGACGATTCCTCTGCACATGGGATCGGTGCCATATGCCATGGAGACATTGCTGAAAAAATATGCGGGGGACATCCACCCAGGTGATATTTTCATTCTCAATGATCCGTTTGACGGTGGCATGCACCTGCCAGACATTTTCATCGTCCAACCGATATTTGTGGAAGAGCGACGAATCGCATTCGCCGTGGCTACCGCTCATCATCTGGATGTAGGTGGCCGACTGCCTGGAAGTTCCGCATGTGACAACGTGGAGATTTTTCAGGATGGCCTGCGTATTCCTTGGCTGAAATTGTACTCTCGAGGCAAGCCGAACGAAGCGATATTTACACTACTGCGCGCCAACGTTCGTGTCCCGGAGATGACGCTGGGAGATCTGCAAGCGGAGTTGGCGGCTTGCCATGTCGGGCAGAAGGCCGTTCTCGAGATGGTGGATCAGTATGGCATCGACATATTCTCGCAATGCACACAGGACCTGATCGATTACACGGAACGACTTGTCCGCATGGAAATCTCTACATGGCCGGATGGTTCGAGCACATTCACCGATTATCTGGACAACAGCGGGGGTCCTGATTCATCCGGCCCAGTCAAAATCAGTTGTACAATCACCGTGCAAGGCGATTCATTCACGGCAGACTTTACAGGATCGGATCCTCAGGTTCGCAGCGCCGTGAACAGCACATTGTCGATGACGGCTTCATGCGTTGCATTGTGCGTTCGTTCCATGATGCGCGAGCAGATGCCAAACACGGCCGGAATGTTTCGTCCCCTGACAATCATTGCGCCATCAGGAACCGTGCTCAACGCTGAAATGCCGGCGGCCTCTTCGATGCGAGGAGTGACGGCGTTTCGCACCATCGACGTGGTGCTAGGTGCCTTGGCAGGACTTCTGCCAGACAGAGTCCTCGCGGCCGGTGATGGTGGCAACTCATTGGTGATCATTGGTGGGCACCGCGCAGGAACGCGGCAGCGCTACGTCTACTATGAACTGATATCCGGCACGTGGGGAGGGAGGCCGGATCGGGACGGTAACGACGGCCTCTGTAATCTTGCTAATATTGCCAGCAATATTCCGATCGAGGAGGCCGAGTGCAACTACCCTGTACGTATTGACCGATACGGATTAGTACGTGATACCGGTGGTGCAGGCCAATTTCGAGGTGGCATGGCGATCGAACGCGAGTGGACTCTCCTTGCCGGTGAAGCGGACCTGCTGATTCGATCGGATCGACGTGACCATCTGCCGTACGGTCTTTCTGGCGGCCGAGATGGGTCGCCGTCCATAAGTATCCTGCACCACATGGACGGAAGCGAAGAAATACTTCCCGTCATGATCTCCACGCAATTAAAAGAAGGGGAACGCATATATCACCGTCAGCCCGGCGCCGGCGGCCATGGAAATCCGTTGAGTCGGGATCCGGAAGCAATTGCTTGGGATGTAAAAAATGATCGCGTTTCCGGCGAGGCGGCACGAGACATATACGGAGTCGTGGTCGATCCCGTGAATTTCCATGTCGACCCACAAGCCACTCAATCACTACGAGAACAACTAAATGGAAATAAATCATTACGTCCGTAAGGACGTCGTTCTCTCGCCAGTTACCGCAGGCGGATATGCGTCCACATGAACGAATCAGTGGAAATTCCACGCACCGTACCTCCTGGTATGGCTCGTTCTGCTAAAGATCGACAAGCTGTCATTCGCAAACACTCATCCGTTACTACATGTTGTCAAATTGGTTAGGCAATCCATCAGCCAAACTGACTTCTAGATCTTCGGTGAACTGGCCATCGATGAGGAATTGAGCAGAACGTGATGCCTCGCCAGCGATCCGCTCAGGCTACTGACACCAAGAGACTGGAGGCTTACTTTCGACTCTTCGCAAAGCGACTACATCCTGTAAGTGAGTCCACTTCCGTGATTGATTCCCAGACTCTTCTCAAAAGTAGGCGAGCAAGGGTCGGAGTTTTGGAACAAGTCTTGCTACGGCTGCCAACGCCCACAGACAGGATGACACCATCCCACTGCATTCAACGTAAAAAACAATCGAGAATATATCGGTTGCATATATGTTGGCGATCAAGGGCTGGTTCGCTCCTTTGAAGGTTGTGGTTGTTAGAATACAAGAATCCCTTTTGAATCAAACCAATTCACCGCTCGGCTATTCCCAAGACTGATGGGAGCTACCGATAGGAATTTTGATTGGCAAGCAATCTGAATCGAAGCAGAAAAGGTTTGAAGTGTCTGTACCCTGCTGCCAAGAAGAACTCCGTGTGACGATTGCACCATGGCGGAGAATGACGAGCTGGATCATGACGAGGGCCAGGGCAGCGCTCGTCCACTTATTGTCGCTGCGACACCGACTTGGCGGAACGTCATTTGTAAACGGTTCAGTAAAGACCCTACTATCACCCTAGAGTCCGCTGCAGGTTGGAACGCGCGCTAAAATCAGGAAATTGCTGGTACCGTCATTGCAAGGAGATTCCAGGCCATCGAACTCCAAAAATTTCATGGCGATTACCCGACGACCCCTAAGTATTGCGGAACTTCGCGCCCAATTCTTTAAGGCTGCCCCTGAACTGCTGCCAGTCCAACATCGCTAAGTCGGGGTAGATCCCAAACCCGTCGGCGACAGCCTCCTTTACGACTGTTGTGGGGGTGATTGTTACGTCGCTCGTTGTGTTCCTCGTTGGCACATCATGAAAGTGCGCGTTTTCGTCGCTGGAAAATAGCCTGATTCATTTCCGTCCCCCCGCCGGGACCCAGGGGCCAACCGGCGAGGTATCCAATACCTACAGTTATCTCGGTAACAGTTTCAGTTCAATCGGTGAAGTGACGGTGACCGACACCGGTTCACGGTGGAACCATTCAGGCACATTGGTTGTAGGAAACGGTGGTAACGGCGCACTGAATGCAATCGGGAAACCAGCTTATTACAACCTCAAGCTGAACACGCTAGACGGCAAGCAGTACACCGTGGTAAAACCTTTGCAGAACAAATCCGACACAGACGAGATCGCCGCGGAGATCATGGCGATTCTGTGAGATTGACTCGGGAGTCTGGGTCCCCCCTACACCAACGTACAACCTGCAGCCCACAGGAAATCAACATGACCCACAGTAAGATCCAATCGCGTTTATCTCTGACTCTTGAGACCCTTGTAATTGTAATTCTGTTCCTGGTGTCGGCTGCCGGTTCGAGAGCGGCGGAGGAGGAAAACGCTGCCGACCAAGCCGGGCGGGTGATCTACAACCTCGACTGCAACGAGTTCTTCGTGGAGACCTTCGGTCCCGTCGTGCCAGAGACAATCGACCAGTGGGTCGATCACCACGCAGCTCTGGGTATCACCGACCTGTTCGTCAACGGCAACGCCCAGCGAACCAACTATCGCAGTGACGTGTGGGAGGCGTACTGGGACGGGTACGATCCCAAGCTGGGGACCGACCAGCCGTTCTTTGCAGGAATTGCCCCGGGACGGATTGATGGGCCGGCCGCGAGCGAATCCAGCATGTTCATCGCCATGCGGAAGCTTCACTTGGGAGGCTGCGATTACATGCAGCGGATGTTGCAACGGGCGCGGCACAACAAGATCGGCGCCTGGGTCTCAATGCGGATGAACGACGGCCACTACGGCCACCTGCCGGAGCA
>Ga0310342_100001962_pt1 | contig 13048 bp, 7 predicted proteins | sample S15DNA20500_MG_FD_206155 | JGI IMG/M metagenome (GOLD analysis project Ga0310342, IMG submission 206155) | Marine microbial communities from station ALOHA, North Pacific Subtropical Gyre - S1503-DNA-20-500_MG | ecosystem: Environmental > Aquatic > Marine > Oceanic | place: Pacific Ocean: North... | reverse complement strand
TAACGCAATAGAAAACGTAAGAACTACAGTCACAAACAACTATCGCAATTTACCTAAAGACCCAAAAAACTGGTGCCGAAAATCTCGAGCGTGTCAAACAGCGTCGAATAACGGTACGACGGTATATCCGTCATCACATTTCCGGTCAGATCGTTGGCTGTGCGGAGGAATCCGGTTGCCACCAGCAGCTCTTGTATTTCGGGTGTTATACTGTCCGCTGTACGCCAGTCTACCAACTCATCACCGGCCAGCTGCTCGACCAGAAAACGATCGTAAGGCTTGTCCTGGTTGAAAGACCGGACGACATATTCCCGGTATCGCCAACGGGGGGATTCCCCGTGAGGAATAAAACCGGCTGGGTCGAGCCAATGGGGTGCCCAGCGCTCGCCAAAATGTGGCGACGCGAGGAGTCGGTCGAGAACTCGCTGGTAGGCATCGGGCGAATTCTCCGCCATGAATGCGATTACTTCCTCAGGCTCCGGCGGAAGACCGATTACATCCAGATACGCGCGGCGCAACAATGTGCGCCGATCGGCTGCGGGTGAGAAATCGAGCTCATTCACCTCCAGGCGCGCGAGGACAAACGCATCAATCGGTGTGCGGATCGAGTCGCTGTGGACAACCTCTGGTATTGCGGGAGAAATCGGCTGCCGAAATGCCCAATATTGACGGGCTTGCTCAACGTCAAGCTCGGCAGCCAAAGTGGTCCGCAACAGCAACAGCAGGAAAGAACCGACGATCAAGATGAGATTCTGGTTCATCGACTCGTGGCTCTCCGAAAATCCGGCTGGTCTTGAGTGCTGCACAACCTTCGTTTGCCTCGTTGTTCGCTTACCTGTCTGGATCTGTAATCCTACCATAATCATGGACAGGAGTCTTTCAACTCATCTGCGGATCAATTTAAACAGATGAGGTCCAGACAACACAATACTAGGGGTGTTTCAGCAAACAGAAATGTTTTTACCAGCCGAAAAACGCCACTGAATCATTGTGAGTTTTGACCTTAGACCAACCGATGTCAGTTGGAGCCAGACGGAGAATCCTCTTCTGTGGGCGGGTTTTCTGAGACCATTGTAGCGAAGTATTCTTTATCCCACGAAAATTCGTTCGTTTCAAAGAACGTTTCGGGCATGACAAAGTCCGCGAGCTTTCTGGCAGCACGGTCGACATGCTTAAAACCGTTTCGCAAAATAAAGACGCCATGGCCCGGCAACAGCATGTCTGCTTTTAACTGGGTAATTTTTCCAATGTCGCGACGGTAATCCGCCAGGCTGCACCCGTCGGCGTTGATCAGTCCCAGGGCGCCTCCGTAGAAAACAACATCTCCTGAGAACAATCCCCGCTGATCATCGCGGGTAAAATAAAAGCATGTGGAATCCCTGGTATGTCCTTGAACCAGGACGGTCTTCAAAGCGATGTCACCTACCTGAATCGAGTCGCCATCTCCGAATGTTTCGTCTGGAATACACGCGGTGGGTTGATATCCGGCTGGATAGCGTCCGAATTTGAGATTCTGAACGATGGTGTAGTCTTCTTCAAACTTCTCCATCAAACGATGATGGAGCTCCGGGGCGTACACCTGGGCTCCGGTCGCTTCCCTCAACTCGGTACTCGCGCCCCAGTGCCCGAGATGAACGTGGGTGATCAGGATGTGCGTCAAATCCCGTGGCTGAAATCCATGAATGCTCATGTTAGCCAGAATATCGGATGCACCCATTCCGGTTCCCGTATCGATCAGGACTTTTTCGCTGCCACCGTCGAGCAGATAACAATTGCAGTCTAACGGATGGCTGAGGCCGAATTGCTCGGCACCTACCAGGTATAAGTAATCGTTGATTTTCATGATTTACAATAAGTGCTGCGGATGCGACGTACCTCGGGGACGTTCATCCATGTGTCGAGAATGTCGTACAGATTGCCGTGCTCTTCTTCGAGATCAATCATGGCTCCGCTGGCCCTTAAGCGTTGAGCTGCCTTGAGCATCGCATTGGCAGCCACGCCCAGTAACGTGGAAGGTTCGCACTGAAACTTGTAGCCCAGGCTGTAAAGATCATCAACGGTTGCTTTCATGAACCGGTCGTCATATTCCAATCGCTCCTCCTTGCGTTTCATGGTGGTTCCCAGCGTGCGGATGATCACCATTGGACCATCGACCTGGTTGCGAAAGAACTCGGCATGTTCCAGGGACGGGGCGATGGCGAAAATTGCGTCCGAACCTGCCTCTTTGTACGCGGTCGAACGTTGGACCCAATCGTCACGTCGTTCCTGGTCGGAGGAAAATTGTGTGCAGGCAAAACTGGTGGCCCGACCAAATATCATGAATTCAGAATTCAGCTTCTCACCTGCCATGGCGCGGATCTTGTCGCAGGTGCTCTCCATGGTCTCCAGCACTGGCACGTGAGGTGGACAGAATACGCATTTGTAGAGCATCCCACAGTCATCGATATGACAAGCCGCAGCTCCAGCCCTTTCGAATTCGTTCATCCAATACACGGCTGCATAGGGATCCCCGAATCCCTGCTCGAAATCAACCATGATCGGCAGGCTGGTGGAACGTCGAATTTTGCGAACCGTTTCTAACATTTCGGTTGCGGTAATCACTCCCGTGTCCGGCTGGCCATTGACAAAAGACATTTGAAGTGACTGAACTCCAATTCCATCGAATCCGGCTTTTTCGGCAATCTTTGCCGAAAGTACATCATGAGCGCCCATGATCCATACGGGGCGGTCTTCTTTGAGAAAAGGTGTGAAGTAAGGTGTGTTGTTCATTGGAAGTATCACGCGGATGCAGGGGATAGTTAACTTCAGACAGTGCCCTATTCTAATACAACTCCCCGGGGGTTTTGCAGTGGACTCAGGGAAGGTTCATCGTGGTTGAGTAGGAGGGATGGCTTGCCCTGTTGCCTCGTATGCCGAAAATTGCAGGCCAGCGGTGGACCGTTGTTTTCGCCGGTAAAGCGCATTCGGGTGCCGATTTTGCCATGCTTTTTCTGATCAGGACTCCGATCGATGGCTCTCCTCATGCGTTGTGTCGAGTGGGTACAGGTAGATTGGTAAATCTAAAATTCCACCTCGGGGCAGTGAAATGGGGGAGCGTCCGGGCAGAGGGCAGGTGCCAGTCCTACGCACTTTCGACTCGAACTTTCTGATCCGTTTTGAAAGACCGATAGGCAGCATCACAGGCAATGACTGTCGCCAGTCCGTCCCGGCCCGACACGAGCGGCGATCGTTTGTCGCCAATGCAAGTGACAAAGTGATCCATTTGTCTCTTGAACGAATTGTGTGCATTTGATTTGGGAGCCGCGGGACCACCCGGGCTGCGCCAGGGATCAGGTAATTCGACCTGAAACCAGCCTCGATATTCTGGCTGCCGCTGTTCTAGCGAAAAAACCATGATGCGAGGCAATTCGGGCGAGTCCCACGGTAGTAAATCGAAAACCAGATGGCCTCGCGTACCGTAGATCATGCCATATTCGGACCACTCCCCGCGGCCGGAGCCGATCTGTTGAATTGGGCTGATGCCGCGCCCGGCGTTTCCTGTCTCGAAAAAACCGATGGTGTCATTTTTGAACCGCATCAGCACAGTGGCAAAGTCCTCGTGGGGTCCACCCAGTTGTTGATCTCCCATCAGGTCACCGCGGACATTGAGTAGCTCGGTTGATACGGATTCGAGTTCTGAATCGGTCCACCAGCGCCAGAGATCGAGATAATGCGGCAGATGGTCCATTAAGATGCCACCTCCTGCATCAGGATCCGTCCAACGCCACTGATAACTGGCACGGTAATCCGGAGGACACAGTTGATCCGGATCCAGCCTTACCGCTGCGCTCCAATGAATCACCAGATAAAAAACACGGCCCAGCATGCCGTCGTTGATGATCTCCTTGATTTTTTCAAAACCCGGATTAAAACGTTTTTCGTGACTGAGCATCAGGATGGTCTGGTTTTTTTCGGCGGCGTGAATGACCGCGCGGCAATCTTCAACCGTGGTCGCCATCGGTTTTTCGAGCAACACATGGAGTCCTCGATTCGCAGCAGCGATAGCAAATTCGGCGTGTGTCTGCGGCGGAGTAGCGATGACCAACGCGTCCAGGTCTTCCTGTGCCAGCAGAGATTGATAGTCGGTGTAAATTTGTGACGCGTTCCACCTTGTCGCTGCCGATTTCGCCTGTTCTTCGTCCAAGGCGCAAGTTGCGACGAGATCGATTTCGGGATGATCCCATAACCAGGGAAGATGCCCCACCCATGCGGCACCGCCGCATCCTACCATGGCCGTTTTAATTTTTTGAGTGGTTGTCATTTAAGCTCTGCATTTCGTTACGGATGACAGGTAGCGTTGCTTGTCTATTTCTTGTGTCAGGACTGTCTGCGCTGGTGGCGAACCAGAGAATCGATCAAGACGGCCGTGAGTAAAACCATTCCTGTTACGGTAAACGTCCAATAGGTATTGATTCCTAAAAAGATGACAGCAGATTTGATGACTCGCAAGATGGCCATTCCAATCACGACACCCAGCAGGGAGCCTCTGCCGCCGCGCAACGCACATCCGCCGAGGACCGCGCCCGTGATACCATACATCTCGTAGGCCAATCCGGCGTTGGAAGGTGTCACGCTGACAACATGACTTGCCTCGAGCATGGCCGCCAGCGCGGTCATGATTGCGCATAAAACGTAACTCACTGTGCGTAGCAGGTTGACACGTACTCCGCTGAATCTTGCTGCGTCGACATTAAAACCAATCGCATACAAGTACCGTCCGGGTACGGTCCAGTGCATGAAAATGGCCAACGGACAAAGAGCCGCAATGAGTATGAAAACTGGAATTGGAATTCCCAGCCAGGCACCGCTGCCCAGAAATTCGAACAGCTCATGTTCGCTCGAATAAGAAACCGTTTTGTCGTTGGTGATCACGCGGGCCAGTCCACGAAAGATCAACAGGCTGCACAACGTTACTAAAAAAGGTTGTAAACGCGCAAAGCAGACTAAAATCCCGTGAATGGCACCCACCGCCGCTGCCAAGGCAATGACGCTGAACAACATGAGCATCAGCGAATTTACAGCCGGGGAATTCAGCAGCATCGTGGCAACGACACCTAGAAAACAAATCATCGAACCGACGGACAGGTCAATTCCACCGGCGATGATCACAACCGCCTGTCCCAAGGCAAAGAGGCTCCAGATTGCCGTATCACGCAGGACGCTGCGCAGGCTGCCCGGCGTTAAGAAATTGGGATCGACGAATGATGTCGTGACGATCATCATTGCCAACAATGACAACATGACAACGACTTGGATTGTCACATCACTCCAGCCAGACGATGTGTTGGGGACATGATTCTCAGTTGACCGTTCGTCCGTCATGCGGCTGCTCCAATGGCGAGCGACATGACCGCCTCTTCGTTGATCTGATCCCCCGTCAATTCACCTTGTATACTTCCTTCGTGCATCACGATCACACGGTCGGAGATGCCGATGATTTCTTCCATTTCACTACTGATCATCATGATGCCTACCCCTTTGGCCGACAACTCAAATATCAACCGGTAGATTTCGCTTTTCGCACCGACGTCGACCCCGCGTGTCGGTTCGTCCAGTACGAACACCCGTGGTTTCGAGGCCAGCCATTTTGCCAGCACGACTTTCTGTTGATTGCCACCACTTAACAGTCCGGTGGTCTGCTGCAGGCTGGCGGCACGGATCGTAAGCTCGTTGGCCAGACACCTTGCCAGCTGCGTTTCCGCCAGGCGGTTGTACCATGGCCACGATCCCAATCGGGACAAAACGGTCAAGCTGATGTTACGACACAATGGCATTGGCAATACCAGGCCATGAGCCTTTCGATCTTCCGGGACCATGGCCATGCCGGCTTCCACGGCGCCCACCGGGGTGCGGTAGCGAACCGGGCGACCGTCGATTTGAATCTGGCCACCCAATATCGGATCGATTCCAAACAGTACGCGTGCCAGTTCCGTTCTTCCTGCACCCACCAATCCGGCAAAACCGACGATCTCGCCACGTCCTACTGAAAAACTAATGGGGCTGGCTGCGGCCCGGTAACGCAACTGTTGGACGGCCAGGGCCGGTTGTTGCCGGTCAATCTCGTGACCGCTGCGATGGTAATGCTGCTTGATATCACGCCCTACCATCAAAGAGATCATCTGTTTTTCAGAAATGTCATCTCCAACGAGCGTGCCAACGTGCTGGCCGTCTCGCAATACTACCACTTTGTCGGCGAGCTGACAGACCTCGTTCAAGCGATGGGATACGTAGAGAATCCCCGTGCCTTGATTTCGCAATTGTTTGATTTGTTCCATCAACCGGCCCGATTCAGCACCTGACAAGCTGCTGGTCGGCTCATCGAAGATCAAAACGCGAGCGGATTGGGAAAGTGCTTTTGCGACCTCAACGAGCTGGCATTGGCCGACGCTAAGTGATCCGACGAGCGTCTGGGGAGACAATTTCAAGCCGACAAGATCCATGAGGCGGGACGAATCTCGATCCATCATGCTGCGGTTGGTAAACGGCAGGAAACGACTTCCTCGATAGGGTTGTTTACCGAGAAAAATGTTTTCAGCGATGCTCAAATTGTCTGCCAGGTTCAATTCCTGGTGGATCAGGCTGATGCCGAGGTCCATCGATCGGCGTACGCTTAACAAATCGGCTGGCTTGCCGTCGATGAATACATGCCCTTGATCTGGCTGATGGATTCCACCCAGGATCTTCAGCAGTGTGCTCTTGCCGGCCCCGTTTTCACCAACGATCGCGACAATTTGACCGGCAGCCACTTCGACGGTGACGTTGTCCAACGCACGCACTCCGGGAAAACTCTTGCCGATCGCCTGAAGTGAAACTCGTGAAGGGGAGAGCGTATTCATCATTTACCGTAGCGATCTTCAAGTTTCTCTTTCAATTTTAGTTTGGCTGCAATATCCGCTTCGACCTCCTCAAGGTTATCGCTACGAATTTCGAAGGACTCGGTAAAGATCATCTTGTCCTGCGGAATATCTACGTTCTCTCCGCGATGGACACGAGCTAAAATTTTGATGGATTGATATCCAAAATGATAAGGCGTTTGGGCGACACTGGCGTACTGCTTGCCGTCGCGTATCGCTCGCATCGTTTCGAGCGATTCATCCGAGCCGACGACCTTGACAATGCGTGCGGGGAAATCCCGTAGAGCATTGACGGCTTGTGGAGCATTGTAGCCCCACAGGCCAAGGCACCCTTTCAGATCGGGGTGCTTGGACAACACGTCGGTGACGACGGATTTTGCGTTAGCCGGTTCTCCACGATCGGTGTAAGTGTCCACGACGGTAATGTTGCTACCGGCGAGTACTTCCAAAACACCCTGCTGACGTTCGCGCGCATTGGCAACATCCAGCTGTCCGACAAACAAAGCTACCTGGCCACCCTCGGGCAATGCCTCTTTCATCAAATTTCCCATCATGCGACCGTGAGCTACGTTGTCGGTGCCGATGTAACAAACGCGTCCACTTTCCGGTGCATCAGAGTCCTGACAGATGACAGGAAATTGCTCGCCAATGCGAAGTAGAAAACGGCCCAGACTGTCGGGGTTGAGAGGCGAAATGGCGACTCCGTCGATTCCACGGCTCATCAGTGTTTCGAGAATTTGTTTTTGTTGAGCCGCCGTCGATTCACCTGGTGCGTGGAATTCCACGATCACGTCTTCTTCTTGTGCTGCCTGCAGGCAACCGGCATACGCGATGTCCCAAAAGCGATCGGTGGGAATGTTGACAATGAATGCAAAGCGAGGTTTTTGGTTGTCCCGATTTTCAGTACGCGCGCAGCCTGGTATCGACAGTGGGATTGCCGAAACAATTATCGTGAATATCAAAAAAGCGAAGCGACGCAATTGCAAATCCCTATCAGTGTTTCTGCAATATCAGGTTGGAAGTTCGTTTTCACTTACCAGGATGAATGGTTGCATTACACCTGGTGAGTGGATCCGCACAAATTAAGAAAAAACACGATTCCCAACTGACAAATTTAAAATCTATTTGTACATGAGGGGTATAGAGAGTAGCAAGGCGTAAGGTTTTGCTGAACGCTACTATTTTCCCAATCTTCAAGCACACGATCGACCGTGTGAAGCTGGCGGCTTCGTTGGACAGATCGGGAAAATGTTCCAATTTGGAGTTGCTCCAATGACTCGTTGGACAGACTGGCATCCGCTTCCCTTGCCAGATCGACCGGATTTTCTGCGAGTCGTGATGCGATGACGTGGGTGGTTATTTTTGCGCCAGCCACAGCAGGTACCCCAGCCAAGGTCAAGCGGGAGGTTGTCGACATGGCACCGGTGAAGTTGATGATTGCTATGGTCAAGTCTCCCGTGTCCACATCACGATCACCGTCGACATCGCCCTGGGCCCAGTTTTTGCCAACTCCACCGGCGCCGGTGAAGTTGATGATTGCCTTGGTCAAGTCACTCGTGTCCACATCTCCATCCAGGTCGGTATCCCCCTGGCGGGCCGGTTGTCCCGGCAGCGGTGTGCCAGCGGTCCAGCTTGGTGAATGGCTGCCCACTCCCGCTAATCGAGTTCGATGAAGTGAAGCATTTCCACCATCGGCAGAAGTTGGCCAAGGTGATAGGTCGTCGTATGCCACCTCGTCTTCAGTTAGCCGAGGCAGGAACGTTGGTTCTTCCACAGCGGCAATCCCTGGACGTTGCAGAACGATCCGAGCGTCACTGTTACTCAGCTGTCCGGCATATCCGCCCAAAAGTGCCACGTTCGTGTCAATTCCGTAATGAACGCGAAAGGCCGCCACGCGGTTCGCATTGGCTGCCGAGGTGGGATCAAATGAAATCAAAACCAGGGTCTGATTTTGGCCAATCATGATGCCCGTGGGAAAATCAAAATCGACTTCTTGGCGCAAACGCCAATTTGAAAGGTCGATATCGGAATTACTCGTGTTGTGGATTTCTACAAATTCAAGATCAGCAGCGGTGAGATTGGGATCGATCGCCAGTGCGGCCGTCGGTGGGGGCTCGGGATGATAGTTCACCTCGCTGATCACCAAGGGGCCCACGCGGGCCGGGCCGTTGGTGTTGCCGAGGGAGCGAGACAGGAGTGGTGAGAGTCGACCGCTGCCTTCGGGAACACGGCCAAGCGATTCACCATGGGTTGCGGCCGGGAATTGGACATCGTCCACAAACCACATCCCACCCGCACCACCGCCGTTGGGATCCGTTAGCCAGACATCGTCTCCATGGGTTCCGCTGAGGGAAAAATCCAAGGAACCTGGTGACAGGGGTGTTGGATTGAAATGGTTCTCGTCGAAGACAAGGTGCTGGCCGGAGCCGAGTAGAGTGCCGGACGGAATTTGATATTTGAAAAAATTGTCCGACGAATCACTCAGAAACCATCCGCCGATGTCGATGGGTTCGGCCGTGATGTTGAGCAATTCGATGGAATCGGTTTCATTGAGCGGAGGACCGGTATGGGAAAGAATTTCGTTGATCACAATTCCCACCGGTTCTTGTCCGGCAAAGCCCGGAGATCCTCCCATTTCGATGCTGCCCCGCCAGTGATAGAACTTGCCAAATTGCTCCGGCGTTGTACTGGCAGAGTCGATCAGTTCCAAGGTCGCACCTGTGCCATCGGCTCGGTCTGGCCACGGATCACTATCCCCATAGGAAAAATCTTGAATGGTCGTATTCGAGCTGTCGACTAAGTGCAAACGTTCCCCATTGTTGCTCAGGCGGCTGCCGTTGAATTCACCCAGCACGTTCACTTCCGTACCGTATCGCAGTTCGAAAGCGGTGGTGTTTTCAACGATAACGGCACGTTGGCCGGAGTTCAATTCAGAAGTAGGAAAAGTAAACTCGATGCCTTCGAGAAATCGGGCGTCGGTCAAACGAATCGTTTTTGAACCGATGTTCTCGAACTCAATGAATTCGAAGTCACTGCTTTTCAACGTGGGGTCGATTGCCAACTCAGCCGCGGTGGGATCGTGAGGATGATAGTTAAGTTCAGTAATTCGCAATGAATCTTGCAGGGATGCATCGGTCGAAGTGCTGGCGACGGTGATCATGTCGGAACCTACCAGTGTTCCCTGTCGGTCGTAGGCCTCCAGTTGAAATGGATTATCTCCCCGCGATGCGGGAAGCGTAATTTGCCAATTCTGATCGTCAAGCCATGTGACCGGTAACCAGTCACTGGAACCCGCGAATCGAATTTCGTGTACGTCAATCCAGCCTTGACCGTTCAGGTCGACCGTCGCAGTGTTGACGGAAAAATCAGCACCGTTGTTGGAATTCACTTGGAAGGGGATTGCCGCAGGCAATTGGTCCAGCACGTAGTTGGCACGGTTGTGGATAAAATTTAAATGAAAACCATAATTTTCAGCACCTTTGTCTTTGTAATGGTTTGCCCATGGCGTCATGTAGGTGCTGTTGAATGTTGTATTGATGATATCCAGCAGGTGGCCATGAAAGATGCGTGTATTGACCGGTCGCTGGATAAGATTGGCAATGTTCTTGTTGCCCCACAGATTGGCATCGTAAGGTCGATTCACGAAGGCGTCATCCCAGTCCCAGGGAAGCGCGATGATTTTACCGTTGTCGGGCGGGGCGTAAAAATCGATGTTGTGAGGTGCTCCCCCCATTCCTTGGCTGTAAGCGTCGTTAGCACCCACCAGTGACATGAATGCGAAGGTGCGCATGAATTGATCGACGTCCAGGACCTGATTGGCCTGTTGTTCAAGGTCAGCCCCTGTCAAGCCGAGCGTTTTAGCCAGGGTGATCAGTCCGGAATAATCGTCGCGGTCCCGGCCATTTTGGAGCAGCCACATCCAGCGGTATTGCTCTTTATCGTCACCCAGGTCTTCCAAATCTACGGCGGAGATCCAACCCAAAGGCTGCGGTATCTTGAGGCTTTCCGGATTACCGTCGGTCGTTGTTAATTGATAGGAAACACCCTCCATTTTGTACACGGTACCGTCCGAGCCATTGTCGAATTGTGCGTCCAGATAGTTCGTGCCGTAGGGGTCCATGGTCATGATTGCCGGACCATTGGTAACACTGGTGGGACGCACCAGATGGACAAAATCGTCATAACGTGTGGGCAGGCCACCGGCATGGTTAATGATGTGTTTGACCAGGATTTCCTGACGGCCTGCCGTTTTAATACCAATTTTTTTTAAGGAACCCCGGAAGAGATGGTCGGGATCGAACAACACGTTGAATCCGACGATCGTGGGATGTTTGCCGCGGGTAACGATGCTCCCTTTGAGCCGCGCGCCAACGTTATAAAACACTTGCTGTTCATCATAGATCACCGTAGCTCCCAAGCGGTCATTGCTGGCGACATTTGTACCGAGATGCAAGATGTCTGTATCGGTTTCGGTCATCAAGATGCGAAAACTATGGCGCTTGGAAGTGTTGGCCTGGCCGTCCTGGACTCGATACAGGACACGCGAGTCCGGGCCAGCTGCCGGGTAGGTGGAGGTAGTTCCCAGGGCATCCTGCCCTTGAACATAAAATTGGACCAGCGCTGCTGTAGATTGGCCCGGAATGGTTGCCTGATATTGGTTCGCTTGACGGGACATTCCAACACTTTTCCAACTGCCTTCATCAACCGAATACCAAAGTGTCAGATTACTGACATTGTCTGAATCTTCGGATTCCACGGTGACGGTGACCGCCTGGCCGGCATTGGGGACAACAGGCTGGTGAGAAAATCCCGAATACGTTGGACCCGTATTGGTTTGAAATCGACTGTTTTGGGAACCAGGCGTGCCGTTGTCTTGGGGCACACTGAGCAGTGTCGTGTTTGCCAGGCGGGTATAGTAAACCTCGGTGTGCAGCCGCTGAGAGCCAGTCAGCCAACGGGCCCGGAAAGAGATCTCGTACGTGGTGTTGTTAGCGATGGGAGTATTTCCCAGGAAAGTGGTTTCCACTCGATTATTGAAATGATGCTTGGGGCCGGATGCGACAAGGTGCAGAACATGGTTTGAGGGATCATCAGGATCCGTCATTACCCGGCTGTCGACATGCGTTCCCAGAATTCGCCAAGCGGCATCACCGTTTTCAAAATCACCATTTTGAATCAACTCGGCGCCGCCGCCGCCCGGTGATTGAACAACACGAATGTCATCGATCAGTATTTCTCCTTCGTCCAGCAGACCGATGAGAAATTCATTCCAAATCTTGCTGGGATTGAAAGTAGGAGCCGCGGCAATGTCGGTGTAGGTGAAAGTTTGCCAGGTTGTTTTTTGAGTTTCGTCACTGGCAGCCCAAACCTCGGCTTTCGAATTATCCGCCCAGGGATTCACCAACTCCAGGCTTGAACCTCGGCCGTCGGCCATCAGGGGCCAACGCCCACCATCATAATATTCGACTACGTCTGCCGGATTTCCAGAAGCATCACGTAATTCAATCCGGTCCGTATCGTTGTTCAGTTGTTTATCAAAGTTTCCCAAAATGGTTGCGGCTGGATATTTCAGCGACAGTTTTTGAAAATCATTGGCCACAACCAGGTAATCGCCAGGTTCCATTATCGTTTGTGGTGGAAACGAAAAGTGGATGCCGTCAGCCAGTTGCCAACCCGTCAGATCAACCGATTGGTTGCCTCGGTTGTATAACTCCACCCACTCTTCGGTGGATTCATGATAGGGGGTTCCAGGAGTCGTTTGGGTAATCAACAGTTGGGTGCCGAACACCACATCATTGCTGACCGGGCTTGATTGATGGACTTCGACTGCCAGCACATTGGTACCGTTGGACAAATTGGCTGACGAGATGGGAAGCAATCCAGAGAATGTGGCATTGCCGACCGTTGGCGAGGCAAAAGTTGAATGGGTCACGGTTCCCTTTGAAAGGTTGATCCGTTCGACTTCAACACCGTTCAAATAGAAAATGGCACCGTCGTCGATCAAGGCATCCAGTGACAATTCAACGTTTGCCGGGTCGCCACTAAATTGAAATTCGTGGCGAAAATAGTAGGTCGTGGTGCCCAGTGTCAGCGGCGTATTTTTGGGTGCCGGCAAGGTGGCGGTCTCGGCAAAAAACAGGGCAGGGGACTCTGGC
>Ga0310342_100001961_pt1 | contig 13060 bp, 11 predicted proteins | sample S15DNA20500_MG_FD_206155 | JGI IMG/M metagenome (GOLD analysis project Ga0310342, IMG submission 206155) | Marine microbial communities from station ALOHA, North Pacific Subtropical Gyre - S1503-DNA-20-500_MG | ecosystem: Environmental > Aquatic > Marine > Oceanic | place: Pacific Ocean: North... | reverse complement strand
GACCGGTCCCTCCTCCGGCAGCGCTAGCGGAGACTCGGATCCCATCTGGAACGCGCCGCCTGGGATCCAGACCATCCCCGGAGGAGCAGGGCCCGGCGGAGCCTCTTCGATCCCCACCTCAGCGGAGCAGGAGGCCAGCAGGAGGAGGATCCACGGGAGTCGAACGAGATCAGCCATCGCCTTCGGACCGTTGGAGTTCCAAGAGCGCCTCGCCAGCCCAGGCAGGGAGGGCGCGCCAGGCGATCGCGTCGTTGCCTGCGCGCGAGAAGGCATCGCGCGCGTCGATGGGCATCTTGGACCTCCACAGGATGGCGGCGAACTCGAGTTCGAAGCGCGGCGGGAGAGAGAGGTCGTCTCGCCGGGAGATGCGAATGGCTTGTCGGAAGCTGCGGCGGGAGGAGTCCCAGTCGTCAGCCTCCGCGTGCCGTCTCGCCCACAGCCGGTGGGCGGTGCACTCGAACGCGTCGGCTATGTGAGCCTGGATAGGGTCTCCGCTGGTGCGTCGGTACTCGATCGCGAGCTGATAGCACTTCTCGGCGTTCAGGTCGCGGAAACGGAGTTGGCACCTCGCCAGGACCGTGAGCGCCTCTTCGTGCAGGCCTTCGAGCAGGAGGTCCGTTGCGAGGCGAAGGCGCCAGAGCTTGTCGTCGTGGCCGAGATCGGTCAGTTCGTCGAGGAGGTCGGTTCCTGCGAGGGTTCGCGCGCTGAAGAGCTCGACGCGCGCGAGGTTGCGAAGCACACCGGGGTGGTGGGGGTCGAGATCTCTTGCCGTCTGGAAGCGACGTCGCGCGGGCTCGAACTGTCCATCGCGCGCCAAGAGGATGGCGGACTGGACCCAAGCCTCGACCCGGTGAGGACGGAGCTCCAAGACGTCCTCCCAGGCGGCGAGGCGTTCGGGCAGTGAATCGCCTGCATGGTCCAAGAGGCGCGCGCGACGGGTCAGAGCGACGACCGAGTCGGGACACGCCACGAGCATGCGGTCGACGATCTCGTTCTGCTGGGTCGCGTCGAGCCCCTGCGTCGCCAGATCGGCGAGCGCATTGCCGTGTCGGGTGATGGCGAGGGCGCGGTGCGCATGGGCGGAGAGGAGGACGGCGAGGGCGACCCCGAGCCAGCGTGAGCCGCGGATCGGTGAGCCAGCTAGTGGGGTCGAGATGGCGCCCAGGAGCACGAAGCCCAGGACACTCGTGAGGGGGTGGTGGAGGAAGGGGGCGTGGGCGAAGGAGACGAGGACGAGCACGCCGAGGCCGAGGGCCAGGCCGGCTTCCGTGTCGTCGCCGCGCGAGAGAGCGCGCCGGGCCGAAGCCAGTGCGTGCAGGAGCACGAAGAGGAAGCAGACTCCACCCACCCAACCCGCCTCCACCAAGGCGAGGAGCAGGTCCGAGTGTGGGTGTTCGACCTCGGTCTCGGCTCCGATCGTGCGCGCGTGGGTGGAGAGCTCGATCTCGCGCGGGTTCCGATGGGGTGGGAAGGCGGCGATGAACTGTCCGGGGCCATGCCCGAGGAGAGGCGCGTCCATGAGTGCTTCGAAGCTGGAGTGGGCGATCAACTCCCGGACCTCCCAGCCGCCGAGGTCCGAGCTGGCTTCGGTGTCGACGACGGCCGGCGTGGACCGCGCCCCGTCGGCTGGGCCGCTCGGGAGCGCGCGAATGGCGAAGCGTCCCGCTCCGAGCGCCAAGGCGATCGTGGCGAAGACGAGCGGAGCGCGGGTGCGCGCCCCGGGGAAGCTGCTCATGCGGGACAAGGCTGCGGCGAGGACGCCCCCGACGACGGCTGCGACGAGGGCGGTGATCGCAGGGGCGAATGTGGCATGGAGCAGGAGGCTTCCGGCGGCAACGAAGCCCAGGATTCGCCAGGGCCCCTTCGCGCGGCCGGCGAGCAGCACGCCGAAGAGCGCGCCCGGAAGAGCGGCGTTCGAGAGCTCTCCGGGATTGCCGAGCACACCGGCGAGGGTGGCGACGGCGTTGGCGGGGTCCCCGCCCGTCAGGAAGAGGCGCGTCGCCCCCAGGGTCGCTTCGACGAGGGGTGGTAAGAGGAGGACGAGGGAGAGCAGGCACAAGAGCCGGCCCAGGACCGCGCGTCCGGTCTCGCGGAGCCCTGCCGCGCAAAAGCACAGGACGACACCGACGACGAGCAGGGTGAGGGCGCGGTCACGTTCGAGGGTGTCAGCGGTCTGGCGCACCATGGCCGAGAGTTCGAACGCCAGCCAGAGTCCAATGACCAGATAGGCGGCGAACGTCGCGCGCTTGTTGGGGCGGAAGGCCACGAGCCAGGCTGCGGGGAGCGCGGCGAGCAGCACGATGCCGGTGCCGGTGAGCTCGACCGCGGTGAATGCCTGATGAAGGGGACCCAGCGGGCCGGGGATCGCGAGCAGGAGCGGTCCCAGGAGGAGGAGGGCGGCCAGGAGGCCCTCTTCGTGTCGAGCTTTCGCGAAAAAGTTCACTCGCTCGGTTCCTCAGCGCCAGTCGCTGGGACGATGGCGTCGATGAAGGCCGTCGGGTCGAAGAGGTCGAGGTCTCCCAGGGACTCTCCCGTTCCCACGTAGAGGATCGGCAGGTCCAGGGCGTCACGAATGCCGAACACCGCGCCGCCGCGGGCCGTGCCGTCCAGCTTGGCGAGGACGAGGCCCGTGACCTCTACGGCGTTGGTGAACTCGCGAGCCTGTTGCACGGCGTTCTGGCCGTTGGTCGCGTCGATGACCAGCCAGGTCTCGTGGGGCGCCCCCTCTACGGCTTTTCCCAGGACGCGGCGCACCTTGTCCAGCTCGTCGAGGAGGTTCTTCTGGGTGTGGAGTCTGCCCGCAGTGTCGACGAGGACGATGTCAGTGCCCTCGGCGAGACCTGCATTCGCTGCGTCGAACGCGACGGCCGCGGGGTCGGCCCCGTCGATGAGGCTGCGCACGATACGCACGTCGTTACGTTCCGCCCAGACCTCGAGTTGATCTGCGGCGGCCGCGCGGAACGTGTCCGCTGCTGCGAGCAGGACGCTTCTTCCCTTCTCCTTGAAGCGGTGGGTGAGCTTTGCGATCGATGTGGTCTTGCCCGATCCGTTCACGCCCACGACCAAGACGATCAACGGACCGGAGGCGGGCGCTGCCGGATCCTCTGCGACTGCGTCGAGGCGTTCGGCGAGGAGGCTGCGCAGGTGTGCGCGGACGTCGTCCTCTCCATGCAGCTCGCCGCGGCGATGGAGCCGGGCGAGCTCCTCACACAGCTCCGCGGCGATCGGTCCGAGGTCCGAGGTCCAGAGGAGCTCCTCGAGTTCGCCAAAGAGCTCGGCGTCGATCTTGCGACCCCCGCGGAAGAGCCCGGAGATCCCGTCTCCGATGGCTTCCCTCGTTCGGCCGAGCCGGGACGCAAGGCGCGCAAGCACACCCATGGTCAGGAATCCTCCTCCTGCACCTCTTCGGCGACCTCCGCGTCGGAATCGGTCGTCCCTCCGTCCTCCTCATCGCCGGGAAGGTGGTGGTTCATGATCTTGTCGAGGATGCCGTTGATGAACGCGCCCGAGTTGGTGGTCGAGAAGCGCTTGCCGATCTCAATGGCCTCGTTGATGGAGACCTTGGGCGGGATGTCCTCCCGGTGGAGGAGTTCGTGCGCAGCAATGCGCAGGACGTTTCGGTCGATGACGGCCATGCGCGACAGCGCCCAGTTCTGCGCCACCTCTGAGATCACTGCGTCGATCTCCTCCTGGTTGTCCAACGTGCCGTGAACGAGGGAGCGCGCGAACTCCCGCGACTCTTCCTCGGACTCCTGGTCGTTCAGGAACGAGTCGATTCGCTTGCGGTCGTCGTCCCGGGTGAGGTCGACCTGGTAGAGCGTTTGGAGGGCGAGTTCCCGTGCTCGTGAGCGCCGCTTCATCTTGCTGCCCATGACTCAGATCTCTGCAGGGACGTTGGGTCCGTCGATCGTGTCGAGAGTGTTCAAGAGCTGCACGAGGGCCTGTGCGCACTCTCGTCCCTTGTCATGGACGCCGCCCTCTTCGGGCGGCAATGCCCTGGCTCGGGCTTCTTCGAGGGTGTTCGTCGTGAGGACGCCGAGGAGCACGGGCTTGTCGGTCTCTAGCATGACTCGTTGGATGCCCTGCGTCGCGCCGGTCGCGACGTGCTGGTCATGAGTCGTCTCGCCCTTGACGACGACTCCAAAGCACAGGACCCCGGCGACATCCTCCCGGCGCGCGAAGCGGCGAGCGACGAGCGGGAGCTCGAAGGACCCGGGGACCTCTGCGTCGAGAATGTCATTGTCTTCGAGCCCGGATGCGAGCAGCTCACGACGAGCTGAGGCTGCCATCGCGCTGGTGAGGTCCGCGTGGAACCTGCTGGTGACCACCGCGACGCGGGCGCCGGCTCGAGCGAGGGCTCTGGTGTGCTGGGCTTCGGTGGGAAGGGCCATGGCTCGAGAGGTCTGGGTGGCAAACAGCGATGCGCGGAGGGCTTCCGCGGCGACTGGGGACCGTGATTCTAGCCGGTCTCCCGGCATGACGCACCGGCGCAACCCCTCCCATCAGTACACTCCGCGGCATGCTCACGCCCAAAGAAGCCCTCGAACGGATCCTCGGGGAAGTGTCAGGCGCCGTAGAGGTGGAAGAGGTCTCCCTCCGCGACGCCTTCGGGCGCGTTCTGGCTCGCCAGGTGGCGAGCGATGTCGACCTCCCGCCCTTCGACAAGAGCGCGATGGACGGGTACGCGATACGCCGCGGTGACTTCGCGGGGCCCGAAGGCGAGGTGGAGCTCGAGGTTCTCGGGGAGTCGAGCGCGGGGGCGCCGTTTGCGGGCGCCATCTCGGACGGACAGTGCGTCGCGATCTACACCGGCGCCGAGGTGCCCGCCGACTGCGATGCGGTCGTGATGGTCGAGAAGACCCGCCGCGAGGGTGACCGGGTCTGGATCGAGGACGACCCCGGAGAGCGGCAGAACATCTGCGAGAGGGCTGAGGACCTCAGCGTGGGGAAGGTTGTGCTCGAGCCAGGCAGGCGCCTGCGTCCCGTGGACCTCTCGGTCCTCGCGGCGGTCGGCTGTGAACCGGTGCCCGTCTTCCGCCGTCCGAGGGTCTCCATCCTCACTACGGGAGACGAGCTCGTCGCTCCCGGCGAAGCGCCCGGGCCTGGACAGATCAGGGAGGGCAACACCTTGCACCTCGCCGCGATGGCCGGCGCTGCTGGCGCCGAGGTCGAAGCGATCGGACTCATCGCTGACGACGCGGACGCATTGGCGGCGGCCTTCGACGAGGCGCTCACGAGTTGCGACGCGCTCATCACCACCGGAGGGGTGAGCATGGGCAAGTACGACCTGGTGGGCGAGGTGCTCGAGCGTGTCGGGGTCGAGCAGGTCTTCCACAAGATCGCGATCAAGCCCGGCAAGCCCGTGTGGTTCGGGAAGCGGGGTGACGCGCTCGTCTTCGGGCTGCCGGGCAACCCGGTGTCCTGTCTCGTGACCCACGAGGTCTTCGTGCGGCCGGCGTTGGCTCGTCTCGGAGGTTGCGAGGACGAGGTGGGTGAGCGCCTTGCCTGGGGGATCTGGCGAGGCGGGGAAAGGCGCACGAACCCCCGGCAGCAGAATCTCCCGGTCCATGTCGAGCAGACCAAGGATGGCGGGACCGACCTCAGGAGCATCGAGTGGCACTCATCGGCAGACGTCGTCGCGCTCACGACAGCGCAGGGTTTGATGGTGATCCCTCCGGATGAGCATGTGCGGACCGGTGATGTCGTTCGGTACCGTCCCTTGGCATGAACCCCACGTCGTCCAGCCTCCCGGAGCTCGCCGCGCTCCCGCGGTTCCTTGTCGCAGCCATCGGCTGGACGATCATCCTGGCTTTCGGACCCGGTGGGGTCCTCGGCCCTGAGCCGCATGCGGCAGCGCTCTTGGGCGTCACCGTTCTCGCCCTCGTCGTGGGTCGTCCCGGGCCTCACGCCTTCCTCGTGGAGTGGCTGGTCTCTGCCCTTGCCGCGGCGGTCCTCCTCGACTGGATCCGGTTCGTCTGGGGTCCTGCGCTCATCGTCTGTGGACTGATCTATGGGTTCCATGGCGCGGTGTTCGGAGTTGTGCTGCGGCGGGTGGCCCGCGGGCGGCCCTGGGCCGTCGCGGTTCCTTTGGCCTGGTGCGCCATGGAGGCCCTCAGGTTCCTCGTCCCCGTGCCGTTGGGGATGCGCTGGATCCAGCTCGGGCACCACGCCGTAGACATCGAGCCGATCGTGGGCGCCGCGCGCGTCGTCGGTCCGACCGGCCTCTCCTTCGCGCTGGCGGCGCTGGCCGGGTTGCTCGTGGACGTTCTCAAGAAGCGGGCCGGGAAGTGGCCGGCCTTTGCGGGGCTGGGCCCCCTTGGGCTCGCCCTGCTCCTCGCGGGCCAGACCCGTCCCCCGGAGAGCGTCCCTGGACCGCGCATACTCATCGTCCAACCTGCGTTCTCGCAGGCGCGCAAGCAGCGACCCGAGGATCCCCTGGAGCTCTTTTGGCAGCAGGTGAGTCTGACCAAAGAAGGGCTGGCCTCCTCGGCGAAGGCTGAAGAACCTCCCCCGGACGTCGTCTGCTGGGGCGAGACAATGCTCTCGTTCCCGCTCATCGGGGCGACGCTCTCCGAAGCAGTTCGCATGGGCGCTCTCGGAGAGGTGAGCCTCCCCGGCATCGCGATCCCGCCGGACCGCCTCCCTCAAGCCGTGGCGACCTGGAAGGAATACGAAGACCGACTCGTGTCGGAGGTTCTCCTCGGAGCAGGCGCAGAGCGAGTCCTCCCCGAGCGCTGCGGTTTCGTCTGCGGCGCCGAGGTCCTGGTCCTTCACGAGAGTGAGGTGCGTCGTGTGAACGCCGTCTGTTCCTGGGCGCCCGATGGGCGACGCACGGGAGTCTGTCCGAAGCTCGAGCTCGTGCCGGGGGGCGAGACGCTCTATGGCTTGGAGGACTCGAAGGCGGTGCGTGACTTCGTGCGCGAAGTCGCCGGTTACCTGCCAAACCTCCTGGCGGGAGAGGAGACGGGGGTGATCGATCTGCCGGCGCGGCCCGAACTATCCGAGCGATCTTGGCGAGCGACCGGGACTGTCTGTTACGACAACTCCTTTCTCCACCCCTATACCGACCCGCTCGGGCGGGGAGTGGGGATCGACCTCCACATCGTCTGTTCCAACGAGGCCTGGTATCTCGACTCCTGGGAGATGGACCAGATGGTCTGCATGAGCCGAATGCTCGCCATCGCGACGGCACGGCCGGTGGTCAGGGCCACCAACAGCGGTATCAGCTGCGTTCTGGACGCTTTGGGTCATGAGTTGGGCAGGGTTCGGCGGGCAGGCGTGGATCGTGAGGTTTCCGGTTTCCTCGCCCTGGAGGTTCCAGTGCCCCCGGAAGGCGCTCCCGTGACACCTTTCTGCCGCCTCAGGAGGTATTTGCCGTGGGTCTACCTGCTGCTCGCATTGGTCGCTGTCTGGGGTTCCAGACGCTCAGGGGGTTACCAGGAGGGCGCTTGGGAGTAGGATTTGAGCGGTCGCAGGGCCACGAGGTGTCTTGACCCCAAGGCGGGCTGGATCTATCCTCTCGCGTCTCTGTGGATCGTCGCCAGAAGGCTCCTACACAAGCATCTGCGCGCACGGCATTTACGTACTAGAAGCCCCAAAAAGGGGTTCCATCCCCAGGGGGTCGGCCCAGGTCGCGCCCCACCCAGGCCTGTTGGCCACACATCCAAGAGCCCATCACATGAGCCCGATCGCACGAGTCTTCAGTGTCCTCAACCTGATCCTGGCAGCTTCCTTCCTCGCCTGGGCCTCGACCACCTTGGCCCACAGCCAGGACTACAAGAGGAAGTACGAGTCGGAACAAGCGGATCACGCGACGACCACGGAGGAGAAGAACGACCAGATCTCCGAGTTGGAGACCTTGCGTGACCGTGCTCGCACCGAGGCGGAGTCCTTCCGCACCGAGCGCGACAGCGTCACGGAGCGCGCGAACCGCATTGATGGAGACCTCAGCCAGGTCCGCTCCGATTTCTCCGATTCGCAGGCCAACACCCAGCGCCTGACCAACTCGGTGGATGCGATCCAGGAGAACAACCGCCAACTCCAGAGCGACAAGGACCGCGCGGTTGAGTCCGGCCACGAAGCTGGGCGCGCCAAGGAGTCCGCCGAGGAGGCGCAGCAAGAGGCCGAGTCGAACCTCGTCGATGCCCAGAGTGATATCGAGGGATTGAACAACGCGATCTCCGACCGGGATACTGAGATCGTGGCCTTGAACCGCACGATCAGCGACCTCGAGACCCAGCTCGCCACGGTCGTCGAACTGACAGGCGTCTCCTTCGACCAGATCACCGCTCAGCCTTCGATCGACGCCACGGTCGTCCGGGCAGTCCACGATATCTCGCCCGGTCTCGTCGCCCTCAACCAGGGTTCCGAGAAGGGCGTCAAGGTCGGCTACACCTTCGAGATTTACAACGGTGGTCAGTACAAGGGTCAGGTCCGCGTCGAGAACGTGCGACCGAACATGTGCACCGCCCTCATCACCACCGCCGTTACAGGCACACAGATAGGACAGGGCGATAGCGCCGCTACCCGCCTCTAGGCTTCAGCGCAAGGAGACCTCCCATGGCACGCAGTCGTTCACGATCCAGACGCGGTTCTAGGTCCGGTTCCAAGTCCGGTTCCCGGTCCGGTTCCAAGGCTGCCACGGGCGGTCGTTCGAAGAAGGGCCAAGAGAATGTCGATGAGACCTTCGAAGAGGCCGAGCTCGAGGTCGTCGAGGAGTCCAAGAGCTTCGGGATCGACGACGGCATGGTGATCGTCACCACCCTCCTGCTCATCGCGGCCTTCTGCCTCACCGATTACCTACTCGGAGCCGACTATGCGAAGGGCCTGTTCTGGGCCGGCAGTTTCGGCGGCTGAGTCCGGCAGACTCCAGATAGAGACCTCACGAAGAGGCCGTTCCCACTCACGAGTGGGAACGGCCTCTTCGATTGGGGATCGTGCTTTGGACGGGGGAGCTTCCTTGCATCGGTCTCCACGGACGACGAAAACGAAAGAGAGCCTGGGAGAGGTTGTTTCTTGCGCTTGATCGGGCCTTCCCGAAGCCTAGACTGCGAAACGACACCACGACCTCTCCGGTAGGCCGCGAGCCCGCCGAGCGGAAACTCCTTGCGCGACACCAAGAGACACACCGGCATGCCTAACCTTCTCAAGCCCGTCGAATGGACCCTCGGCCGCTTCTCGGTCGACATGGGCATCGACCTAGGAACCGCGAACACGCTCGTCAGTGTGCGCGGTCGCGGCATCATCCTGAATGAACCCAGTGTGGTTGCCGTCAAGAAGGACACCAATGAGGTGCTCCTCGACGGCATGGCCGTCGGCAATACGGCGAAGGCGATGCTGGGCAAGACCCCGGGAGGAATCGAGGCCATCCGTCCCCTCAAGCACGGCGTGATCGCCGATTTCGATGTGACGGAGAAGATGCTCCGGTACTTCATCACGAAGGTTCACGAGGGCCGCTCGTGGGTGAAGCCCCAGGTCGTCATAGCCGTGCCGGTCGGAATCACCGCGGTCGAGCGCCGAGCCGTGATCCATTCTGCGGAGCGCGCGGGAGCGCGGCGTGTGTACCTCGTCGACGAGCCGATGGCGGCGGGCCTTGGCTGCGACCTGCCCGTCACCGAGCCGCACGGTTCGCTGATCGTCGACATCGGCGGCGGAACGACCGAGATCGCGGTCCTCGCCCTCGGAGGTCCCGTCGCATCGACCTCATTGCGATTTGCGGGCGATGAAATGGACGAAGCGATCATCAGTCATCTCAGGCGCGAACACTCGCTCTTGATCGGTGAGCAGAGCGCAGAGCGCGTCAAGCTCACCGTCGGCTCTGCGTGGCCGATGGAGCAGGAACTCTCGATGGAGGTCAAGGGGCGTGACAGCGTCACGGGCCTTCCCCGGCGCACGACGGTCACCTCGATCGAAGTCCGCGAGGCGCTGCAGGGGACGGTGCGCACGATCTGTGAAGGTGTGCGCTCGATCCTCGAGGAGTCCCCCCCGGAGATCGCTGCCGATCTCGTCGATACGGGTGTGACCCTCGTCGGCGGAGGAGCCCTTCTCTATGGCATGGCCGAGGCGATGAGCGATCTCCTTGGCATCCCGGCGAAGGTCGGCCCTGAACCCCTGAGCGCGGTCTCGCGAGGGACGGGCATCTTCCTCGACAAGCTCGAGGTGTTCTCGCACGTCCTCGGCACCGAAGAAGACGAGTAGGCGCTTCCTTCACGGTGAGGCGTTCGAGCCGGACCTCTCCGACCCGTGGGGCTCGGCGTAGAAGGGTGGGCGCAGTGGTTGCGCTGGGGGCCCTGGCGGCCCTTTCCCTGCGCCCTGTACCGGTCTTGGAGGAGGCAGTTGAGCACCTCCTCGTTCCCGCGCGTCTCATAGCCGAAGTGGCGGCGCCTGTGCGTTGGTTGAGCTGGGACGATGCAGTCGAGGCCGCTGGGACCATCGAAATGGAGAAGGAGGAGCTCGTGAGAGAGGCTCAGGAGCTCCTCGAGGACGAACGTATCGCAGCGCGTCCGCCGGCCAATCTGGTTGGGGCCGGCCTGAGGATCGTCCATGCGGAGGTGATCGATCGTCCTGTGGGAGAGGAGGACAGCCTCATCGTCCGCTGGGCGGACTCCACCTACCTGGATCCGGGAATCCCCGTCGTCGTGGGTGAGCACTACGTCGGGCGTCTTGCGGAGGTGGACCCGGACAGGCCGGGAAGGGGTCGCGTCGACCTGGTCACCGGCCGGGACTTCCGTGTGGGCGCGCAGATCTCGGGTTCCGGGGCGGGGAGGGGTGCGCTGGTCGTCGGGGGTCTCCTACGCCAGCGCTCCGACGAACCGGGGAGTCTGTTTCTGGCAGTTCACAACCCGGGTCCCTGGGAGGAGCACGAAGATCCGGAGGGTGAGGGTGAATGGAAGGTGCATGTGAAGGAGTGGATGGGCGAGGGGCGCGCGGAAGTATGGGGCCAGGGATTCCTGCTCGGGAATCCTGTCCATGAGACGATCGAGGGAGGGCTCGAGCTACGGCGAGTTCGCCCGGTCAAGGACCTGGCGCACGGTCTGTACCGCGTGGTGCTCCTTGCCCCGCTCGTGGGAGACGAGCCGGCCGAGGTGGACCTGGAAGCGTCGACCTACGAACCGGCTTGCTGGCGAGGAGCGGGAGTCCTCACGCAATGCACCAGCGCGCGCGGGCGGGCCGGTCTCCGTCTCGCCCTCGCCCCCGGAGACCAGGTCGAGTCCGGGAGCGCTGTGGCGTTCGGGCCCCACCTCTTGGGCCGGGTCGAGACCACGGGGTTTTGCACGGCGCGCGTCCGCACCCTGAGTGATCCAGGCCTAGTCCTGTCCTTGCTCGCACGCGTCGAAGGGATTGAGCATCCCGTGGCGATCGGGCGCGTGACCACGGGAGGGCTCGGTCCGAACGGCTCTCTCAGGGTCCGTTGGGAGGCGAGGGTGGGGATAGGCGGCGGAGAGGGGTCCGTGGACTCGCAACTGTTCACCGGAGGCGGCGTTCGCGGTGTGCCGCGGGGTCTCTTGGTCGGGTACGCCTCGCTGCCCCGCACGACGGGTGAGCACGAACTGCTGATCCAGCCCGGGACGGACGGAAAGGACTGCCAGTGGGTCGAGATCTGGATAGGACCCGGCGAGGAGGGTGAAGAATGAGCCCTTCGCGACTGGTGGCTTGGCTGGTAGCCCTTGTCTGGTTCACCTGGGCGGCGGCCATCGACACTCAGCTTCGCGGAGATGGTCACTCTTCGGCCTGGCTGCCGGACCTCGGGGCCGCCCTGCTCGTGGCCTGGTCGGTGCGCGTGGAGGTTCGGCACCTCTGGACCCTCGCGTGCCTGGCAGCCCTCGCTCGCGCGTCCTTCTCCGTCGAGCCTCCCGTGGCGCTCCTGGCGGGGCATCTAGCCGTCGTGATGGGAGTGCGGTTCGGTCGCAAGTCGTTCGACCTCACCCGCCCGTTCGGACGCGCGCTCGTCGCGGGCGCAGTCGCTTCGGGTTGGATCCTGTGGGCATGGATCGTGCTCGTGGCGCGACACGGGGAGGGGGTCACGCCCACGTGGGGGGCCCTCGTCTCCGCAGCCATGGGGACAGCGGCGCTCACCCTCTTCCTCGGCGGTCTGTTCACGAAACTTCCCGGCGCAGGGGAGCTCTTGGAGAGGAGGTTCGTCGGATGATCGACCGTCGTTTTGGCCCCCTCGTAGTGCTGCTGGCTTTCGGGCTCCTATGTGTGCTGCTCCGCGCGGCGCGCATCCAGGTCAAAGATCACGATATCTGGGCGAAGGAGGCCGCCAACCTCGAGCGCTCCTCCAGGCGACTCCCTTACCACCGAGGGCTGATCCGCGCGCGGGGAGAAGAGGTGTTGGTGGAGGACGAGGAGCGTTATCGGGTCAGTTTGGAGTGGCGTGAGTTCCGCAGGGAGAATCCCATCGGACAGGTGGCCTTGGCATGGTCTGTGAAGACGGGAGAGCCGGTCACCCTCATCAGCGATCCGGGAGAGCTCGGAGGGCGCGCTCTCGATCTGCTCGATCTCTCGCCGTCGCAGTGGTCAGCGGACATGGCCTTCTATCTGCGACGGATCGTCGACCTCGAAGGAACTGCCGCAGGTCGCCTACGCCAACTCATGGCGCAGCGGGACGAGGACCGCAGCGTTCTCAGCCTCGCCGTGCTGGCATACGAAGAGGCGCGAGGGGACCTCCCTGAAGAGCAGGCCATTCAAGAGATCGAGGCTCATGTCTTCCAGCGCTGCTGGTCTGCCCTGCACGACCTCGAGCAGCTGGAGCTCTCCCTCGAACTAGAGCGCGGTTCACTCATGGTCGCGATGGCGGAGTGTGGCGAGAAGGTCAACGACGCCGTGGCGAGCCGGATGTTCCGGCGCGCGGCGGGTTTCTCGGCAGGACGCCTCGAACCTGCGGAGCTCGGGGAGTGGGACCTCGGGTGGCTGAGAGAGTCACTCCGTTGGGGAGACGAGCGCGAGGCCGACTGGCGTTGTCGCGCCCGAGAGGATTGGCAGAACCACATGCTCACCAGGATCGCCCCGGGGGCCGCATTGGAGGCGCGGCTCGATGGGCCAGAGAGCACTTTCGACC